>MDTC01267092.1_pt1 | contig 28101 bp, 36 predicted proteins | sample 811181 | NCBI WGS metagenome assembly MDTC01 (sample SAMN05326644, study PRJNA326480) | marine metagenome | isolation source: seawater | place: Pacific Ocean: North | collected 2011 | reverse complement strand
TCCACCAATATAAATCATGGCGATCATTCCCCATGTGTCACTGTCTAGATTTGCCCATGTGAGTAACCCTGTAGCGGTAAGAAACACGAAAAACTTGCGTGATATGATTCTACCAACCACTCTATCCAGCATACCCATCTTTTCGCTTTGCAAAACGCTAGCAATTTTCTCTAAGTTTTCAGTTGTCTGCTCTGACATTTCTCACCGCCTTCCGCTTTAATTATTCCATAACTCAATGTTCATACCCATCATCTGGGTCTAAACCGTACAGCAAAGCAGCTGCTTCTGCTTGTTGCAAGAATGTGTTTATGACGTTTTGTATCTCTCTAACGTCTTTTGCGACCCCTTCTTGGTTCATGGCTGCAGCTGTCAAAGCTGTCTGCATATTCTGTAATGCTAAACTAAGAATGGTGTTCTGCTGCTCGAGCTGCTGCATTTTTCTTTCTAAGTCTCTTAGTCGTCTTCTATGACCAAACCAAAACATTAATCCTCCTTTAGAGAGTCAAAGCCTTCGAGTATGTCATATACGCTCTCAGCATCTGTGCCAATAACTTTACGAAACTCTTCTTGCTTCTTTTCCTCAGCCATCTTATCAATAATCTTATTAAGAGATGGATCACCGTTAACTAAACGAGAAACTAGTCCCTCCACTATCGATTGCATTGACAACTTCTTTCTAAAAGCTAGAACCCTAAACTCAGCGTGGGTTTCTCTCATAAGGTTAATATGGACAGACTTTCTAGCAACAAAAGAATCGCTCACGCACCAGCTCCACCTGTCGCTCCAACAGCAATCGGGACCTGGTCTTGGATCTCTTCCTCGTGCTTTTTAGTGTCCTGCATTCTCTCAATGTCATGACGAGACTTTAACAGGCCTTCAACTTCATCAGCAGCTTCTTCGCCGTGCTTATCGATCAAAAAGCTCCTTACTTTTGCAAGTAACATGCCTTCTAAATCTACAAAAGCATCAAAGTTGAGTATAACCCTAGCGACCTCTGATGCGAACTTATCAGTGTCAAGTGGAACTTCAGAGGCTTCATTTATGAAGATCTGCATTAAGCTATTGCTTTCTTGTTGCACTTGCGCAGACTTGATAGAATCAGCCTCTATATCAATAAGGATTGCCTGCAGCTGATCATCCATAGACTTTTTGTATCGCTGCTCGTCTTCCTCATCGACCTCCGGCTTTTCTTCTTCGGTTTCTCCACCTTCGTCTCCGCCCTCTTCTTCATCTTCAGCAGCTTCATCTTCGCCACCCTCTTCATCACCGGCTTCATCATCAGTTGCAAAGGGGTCTTCTTCTTCCTCTTCTTGCTCTGTCAGAAGTGTGTACTGCCTCTTAAAGTATTCTTTTAGAAATTTTCTTTTCATCTTACTCCCCTAACGGTGAAGACAGCAGCTTAGAAAGCTTGTCTGCTCGTTTAACTCTTTCATCTATTAAGCTCCAGCGAAGCTCTTTCATCATCGCGTAAATGTAGCTCTTCCTATCATTAAGGTAATCCCTGAAGTAGAACTCTTCTTTCACACATAAGCTAATAACGGGATAACAATTCATCATTGCCCCAATTGAGCTCTCATCTACCATGACGTTCATGTACCTGTTCAGAGAACCATTATACACAGTGATAGCGAAGCCATTTCGCGCTGACATGGCAGTCGCGATAAAGTCGCGCTGCCAGTCTTCAAAAGTCCCAAAGTCACGTGATATCCTCATGTATACCAAAGAGTCCATCATCACCTTTGAAGTGGGATCAGCGATATTGTCAAAATGAAGAGAAGTCAGGAACGCATTCGAAAGGTTGTGTGACTCAGCGCACTTCAGCTCTCTGAAAGCTGAGTCTTTTGCGTTTGCTTCCGATTTATCGACGCTGTCGAGCTTAGCAGAAACTTCGTTTGTTATCTTAACAGTATTCTCAAAGTCTTCAATGTTAGCAGAAAGAGCCTTTTGGCTTAAGACATCGGTCTGGATCGAATACTTCTTCGGTTCCAGAACGTAGGCCTCACTTATAACTTGCTTATGGGGCTTGCTTGGCTCGATGCCAAGAGTCTCATTTATCACTTTGATTAATTCTTTTTCATCAATTGCCGACATTTTAGTCTACCTCATATTCGTCTTCAAACTCTTTTTGATCCACAACAAAAACAACTTCTTCAGGATCTGATTCCTCAGGAACAACTTCTTCAGGAGCAACTTCTCGTGGTGCTGCTGGGTCTTGCTCATCTAAAAGATCATCTGTTGGGGGCTGGCCTAACAAGGCTTTCTCTTCCGCAGGAGGCTCAACACGTGGAGTCTCAGGAGAACGTAGATATACTTTTACTTCTCCGTCTTCACCGTCAACCTTATCTATCGTGTACTCATAGCCAGAATCCCTGTGGCGCACCTTCAGATCAGGAGAAAGAATTACTTTTCCATCCTCATCTGTCACATCAGCTTCTCCGATTACTTCATTTAATCGAGCGCTGTAAACGTTTCTAAAAACCTCTAAAAGAAAACCGGAGTCTACTGACATTTATTTTTTCTCCATACCCGCCAAGGTTTCCCAACGAGCGGATTCAAACAAGACGCCATCAGCCTTGTATTTTTTGTCTAAATACTTGGCAACAGTCTTATAGACCATACCTCTTGTTAGTTTAACTTTGGATTCAGAAGTCTTTTTCAGCATCGCGGAGACAAGCTGGGGAATAATGTTTTCTAAGGAATCAAAATTCTTCTTTGCAAACCGCTTCGACTTCATCAAAGTCTCCTCATTGTCGGTACGCCATTTCGCAATTGCGCCTTGGACCTCTTTAGATAAAGCTTCTGCAGCGCCTTCGAGGGAAGAATTGATATCAGACTTCAGGGACCCAAGGCGGTCAGCGGACTGTAGCGCTGCTTGTGATGTTTTTGACAAGCCGTCATTCCACCCATCAATTGCGTTTGACGCGGCGACACCTGGCGGAACAGCTTCAGCTGCAGCATCTTTAGCGGCCGATTCGAGCTCTTCTTGCGCGGCTGCTTGCTCTTCTTCTGCTTCTTCTGCTGGTGCAGGAGGAGCTCCTAATTCTTTTTCTACAGCTTCTGCCTCTTCAGGACTAACACTCTCACCCTCTTTTCCTGCGCCGGCGCCGTCTTCGGTCGAGGCCACACCAGCAGCAGACAACTCTGCAGTTTCGGTTGCGGCGGCTTCAGAAGAAGTCTTTAACTCAGCAACCTCACCTTGAAGGTCTAGGTCCATTAGGGTCTGGAACGGCGTGTTCTTAATAGCGTCAGCCAGAACCTTAGCATCAACAATACGACCGGATTTTGCTCCCTTAAAGAGGCCGCCAATGAATGACATTGCCTTTTTAAAGAACCCGCCCTTGGTTTCCTTTTCTGCAGCTTTAGAACCTTCAGACCAGGCAGATGTGAACCATTTCGGGACCTGATAGACTGAGCTAACGCCCTTATCGAGCTTGCCTACATCAGGAAACTTTTCTATCTCGTCAGAAAGGGCAATAACAGTCGAGTCCTTTTTATCACCTACATCACCCTCAAAGTTCTTAAGGTTTTTTCTCATCTGCTCAGTTGCATCTAGAATCGCTGCAACTTCTGAAGCAATAGATTGTATCTTCTTAGTGTATTCTGTGGAGGCTTTTGCTAACTTCTTCTTCTCTCCGCTAAGGGCCATTTGAGCTATCGACTTGGTATCCAAGTCTCCAGCGGCGGTTTTGAGAGAATCAATAACTGGTTTCCAGCCGTCGCCGGCAGGGCCAAGCTTCTTTTCAAGATTAGCAATCATACCCTGCATCTTTTTGGCGGCAGCCTCAAGCTGGGCAGCATCTTCATCGTTAAACTCTTCTAAGAGTAACACTCCATCGGTAACACCTTCTTGAAGGGCAGAAGCCGCCAGTTCTTCGATCCTCGACTTAAAAAGCAGTTTCGTGCACTGGTAAGATATGTCTTCTGTAAGATTTCTTTTCATTTTTCGTAAACTCCGGCAATGATGTATATCATCATTAAATATACAACGAAGTTCAGACTTGCTCATGACAATGCTGTCTGACTTTCACTCCAGCTGATTTTAATAGATCTAGCCCAGAAGTATCACGATATGCTTCACAATAAACAACTTCAGAAATGCCACCATTTATAATGGCTTTGGCGCAACCCCGACAGGGGCTTAATGTCAAGTACATTATCTTATCGTGAGGACTGTTATAGTCTAGCTTGATTAGTGCATTAATCTCTGCATGGATCATTCCAGACTGGCCAGGGCTTGTGGACTCGACTTCGTTAGGGCCACCTGAATAGTTACCGTTATATCCTACAGCCAGAACCTGTGTATTCGTATCTGTGACGATAACAGAACCGACTTGATAACGAGGGTCATAAGAGCGCTTCGCTATCAAGTGTGCAAAGTCCATCCAGATGTCGTCCCACTTAGGTCTTGCCATATCTCTCAATCCTCAGGAAGCTGGTTACCTACACAATCCCAATTTGGTCGCCGAGAGCGAGCAAACAACTCCAGATAAGGACCAGAGCTTCTTTTCTCAATCAACTCATAGATCTGGGAGGGCTTGGCGCTGTGCCGTGTTGGGGAAATCAACCCACCAGAAATTAAGGATGGTACATTATTAACACCCTCTGTTCTTACCGAAAACCCTCTTCCTCTAGTCGCGAATAAGCAAATCTCGTGCTGTCCCCGGAAGTACCTACCCAGACCGAAATAAGGTTTAGCCCAGACTAAATTGGTGATGTACCTAAAACCGAGGTGGCTCAAGACACGGAGGCCTTCTTCAAGGTGATTATTCGCCACCCACATGTACATGTGCGCATCATCGGTGACCTTTCCATCCAGCATTTCTGACATGACACTTTTTATCTGCTCTTCCTTAAGAAGATCATAATGCTTGTCAGCTCCGCGCTTTGATTTTCCGCCGCCGCGCTGGTACCACGGCGGATCAGCCATGATTGTAGAATACATCTTACTCATTCGGTTCCTTACTTTTTGTAGTCTTTTTTGCCCTATTAGATCGAGTTGCTCTTTTAGGCTTGTCAAAAATGTCTTCGATATGCTTGCCGGCAGGAAGCTGGAAGCCGGCTGCCTTTTTGTGACCGCCGCCGCCATACCTCTTAGATATCTCAGCCACGTCAACCGTGTCATGGAACGCACGGAGGCTGACCTTCGTGTGCTTGGCCTCATGATCCCAAAACCAAATTAAAGCAAAGTCACAATCTGGTGCTAACCTTGCTCCAATCTCAGACATCCAATGTGAAGCGTTCACGACCAGAACATCTTTCCCGTCCACTTTCCGCGGTTGAGCTTTTTCACAGACTTTCTTCACAACAGTTTTGCTGTACGCCAGAATATAAGATCCTCTTTTACAGGCATCGTCAAACACAGAATCATCCTCAAACTTTTCGAATTCTTCAAATTCGAACGGTACCATATCAAAAGCAGCACTGAACTCTTTAGAATATTCAAGTTCCCACGTCCACAAATCTCGGTCTTGAATGTATTTCACAAACTTAGGGGGCTCTTTACCAGGATGAAAGAATTCCCATGCAAGCATTGCGCCTGACTTTGTCATATCGAAATGAGTGTTTGTAATATCGTGAAGTTCCACCATGGCTGATTTGTGGTGGTCAATTACAAGAAGTGCCTCAGCATCCTCAATCATCTTCTTCGTGGTAGAATTGTTGAACGAAAAGTCAAGGATTGTTACAATCTTTCCCTTAACATCGGGTGGTGGTGTACCATGTTTGCATGCGTAGTACTCAGCTCTGTTGCCAAGGCACTTCCAGGCAGAATAAGCAGCACCGAAACCATCGGTGCAATCTGCGTGGTAGATGACAACATTAACTGAATTTGGATCTAGCGTACTCATATCAACTCCATTTTAGACATGTGTGGCAAAGTTTTCAAGCTTTCTTCGCTGGATTAAATATCAAGTTCTTGGCTTCGGCCTCCGAACAATCTCTGCCGTAATCATCTTCGATTACGACTCTGCCGCCACCGAACCGACTCTCAGAAATCTCAAAAACAATACTGTCTTCAAGAGCAGAAAGGCGATACGGGCACCCGGATTGTACATTAAGCAGCTCACCTTTTTTTAGTTTTTTTGACCTTGCAGGGAATTTAGAAGGGCTAGTGAGATGACCCTCATCAGCATATTCAACATGGACGATACCAGACTGTACATATAGGACTTCGTCTTTGGTCTTATTGTACTTTAAGCTAGTTCTGTGACCAGACTTAATATGGATTTCTTTCCCATGGAATATACCAGTCCATGCATGTTCGTGTCCCCAAGGCTTATCATACCTTTGAGACTTTCCTGGCCACGAGCAGCGGTTCATACAAGACCCCACCACGCTAATGTTCTTTCAAGACCATCCCAAAAGCTGACTTCTGGAGACCATCCAGTCCGCTGGTTGATCTTCTTGATCGATGCCAGAGTGTGCTTAACATCTCCCGCTCTTTCAGGAGCGTGATTTATTTCAGTATCAGGAAAACTGCTTAATAGATTTTCTAAAATTTCTTTGTTTGTAAAAGACTCCCCATTACCGACATTGAAGATCTCGAAATTAATCGGATCACCATGGTTTGCTACTGACAACATCGCTCTAGCAATATCTTCAACATAAACCATGTCTCGAGTCTGTAGGCCGTCACCATCACTTCTTAGTGCTTCTCCCTTGTGGAGCCTTGTGCACCATGCAGAGATAGCAGTAGAATAAGGAGAAGTGCCATCCTGGCCCGGACCATACGCGTTAAAAAATCGTAAAGCAGCAAAATCTAAGCCATATAACTCGTTATAAAGCTTTCCAAATTGCTCAATAATAAGCTTCTGTAACCCATACGGAGAGGTTGGACTATCACCAGAGCCTTCGACTGTCGGTAAGATGTCAACATTGCCGTAGCATGCCGAAGACGATGCAAAGACAAATCTGTCTATTTGCCCTCGAGAAGCAGTCATAAGCTCAACGGTTTTTTGCACGTTATGATGTGTCGTTAGAGCCGGGTGTTTTACTGAAAACTCAACTCGTGGGTTTGCAGCTAGATGGAAAATAACATCGTAGTTCCCACTTTGCACGCGGTCTAATACAGCCGGCAAAGCAAAATCACAGGTCATTACCAAAAGAGACCCTTCGGCTGGCTCGGCGTTATAGTGCGGAAGCATAGCATCATGAATTGCCCTAAACTTCAAATCGTCTAACGCGGAAAGATCTCCGTTTGAAAGATCATCAACACCCTCAACGTACCATCCCTCGTTAATTAGTAGCCGAGTGACGTGTGCCCCAATAAATCCACAACAGCCTGTAACTAAGGCTTTCTTAAAAGTCATTTTTACCTCCTAAAAAGTTTAAAATCTTGCTCATCTGCTTTTCAAGGTCTCTATCATCAGTATGCAAAATAAGACATTCACAATCAGTATACTCAGAAAACCTTCGATACAACTCATCAATTTTTTGCAGCATTGCTGTTGGTAACTTGTCAGGATACACGTCATCCACAAGCCCAGAATAGTCTTTGCGCAAACAAATTATAAACTTACCGCCGGCTTTGGAAAACTGTTCGTCCATCCAGTTGACGACCTTCACATCAGTTTCCCTTCCGAACGCCTCAGCGTAAACAAGCTCACATGGATAAAACCTATCAAGAATAACTTTAGGGCTTACTTGCTTGATGAAATCCATTAAAAACGGACCGCCGAAACGAAGCAGGTTCAGAAAGTAATCTTCACTATCAAGCTCAGTTTTCCATTCGCCTGAGTTTTTAAAGACAGGGATATCGAGCGTGCGACTTAACTCTTCAGCAATGTTAGACTTGCCTGTCATGTCAGGACCAATGAAAGCTACTTTCATCTTACAAGGCTCTCCAACAAATCAACCCGATATCCCGGATGGGGGTTAATCACGGTTCGTAATGCTTCTTCCTGAGCATCGACCAAAGCCTTTCTCTCTGAAGCGTTGAGACTGGAAATCCACTTTACTTTCTCGACAACATCATCAGAGCTCTTCACTAGTAAGGATTCATCGCTTAATCCTACAGGTACAGCATGCTGAAACTCGACAGGTACCAAGGCGGGGACATTACTCTTGATTGCTTCAAAGAAACGACCTGTAATGTTTCCATACGGAGTGTAAGCCGGCTTTGTGATGTGAGTAACAGTGATAGACTCATTCAAAACCTTAAAGATATCTTTATAGGAAAGACGTGGACCGAAAGCAACACTTGGCGTCTTTGCCAGAAGGACCGCTGGATCGATTCTTTCTGGAGACTTCTGAAGCCAGTTTCCATAGATAGAAGTCTGTACGCCGGCAAACCTCAGCCTCTTTGAGGGATTGACATAGTACTTCTCAAAAGGGTCTTCCCTTTCATAATTGTTACCCACATAAGTGTAATTGTAAGAGTACTCTACAGGGTCAAAGTACCTCTTCATGTAATTGCACCATGGGATTGTAATGCGCTTTCTAGTCTGGTGTTGTGGGGCTACACACGCATCAGCAAGGATCGCGTTTGGCCACCTTTGCTCCTCTTCAGGGGTCATCTTAAGGTCACCATCATGAATAATGATGGGGATGCCTTGATCGTGGTAATAATCTAAGACTTCACACTGACGAGAATAATCGGACTCGACAGGATTTTCACCACTGTTCTTCCAAGTTGGCCAGCGCCACTCTACATAGAGGACATCACCATCAGGAAATCCTGTAGACGCGTATTCGACACCTGAGTATTGCTCTTCATCTCGCATCTTCTGGAGCTGGACGGGTACGTGACCCCTACTCATTAGCTCATTTACAAAATCAACGCGGTTGCCCCTTTCCCCGTCAGGTGTGTTTACGACTGTGTTCTTGTCAAGAGGCGTAATAAAGCCCCAGAAACTGTAAAGTACTCTCATTGGTATAACTCCTTTTTAACCTTTTGTATTGTAATCGTTTTGCTTGCGGTTTTCAATCTCTTTTTTGGACTTTTGCAAAGCAGATCCAATGACTTGATGCATATCATAATACTTGTACTCAGAAAGTCTACCACCAAAAATAACATCATGCTGCTGTTTCTTTAAGGCAGCGTACTTTTTATACAGTGTGGTATTTCGTTCATCATTGATTGGATAGTATGGGGTTTTTCCACGAGTATACTCAGCAGAGTATTCTCTTGTTACAATCGTGTTAGAAATGTCACCAGCTGTCTGAGGCTGAAAATGCTTATGCTCTAAGATGCGTGTGAAAGGCACTTCAGGATGAGTGTAATTCACAACTGCGTTTCCTTGAAAGTCACCCTCTAGTTCTTCGTGCTCAAAGCGTAATGTTCTATACTCAAGTTCACCGTGACGATAACCAAAGTACTCATCAACCTTACCTGTAAAAACGATCTTGTCGGCGAGACTGTCAAGTTCTTCTTTATCTTTAAAATACTCAACACCAGTGCGGACTTCAATACCTTCTAGTATGTTTGCGACCATCGAAGTGTACCCATCGACAGGAATACCTTGGTATTTATCAAAGAAATAATTTTCCTCGAATATAAGCCTAATAGGAAGACGCTTGATAATGGACGCTGGAAGCTCTCTGGGATCTCTTTGCCACTGCTTCATGGTATAACCCCGGATGAAGGTATGGTAAATCTCAGGGCCGACCTGTGACAGGATCCAGTCTTCTAAATTTTCAGGATTTTCGCAAGGTACTCTTACTTCTTTTAGCTTCGCTTCTGCTTCGGCTGGTGTTGTTACACCCCAAAGTTGATGTAGTGTCATCAAGTTGATCGGGAAAGAGTAGATGTCATTCCCAAAACGAACCTTTGGCTTATTAATATAGTTGTTAAACTTCGCAAAACGATTCACATACTCCCATATCCTGTCATTGTTGGTATGGAAAATGTGGGCTCCATAGACATGGACATCGATATCATTTCGCTTTTCAGTGTATACATTTCCGCCAATATGATCGCGGCGATCAACAACTAGACATGTGTATCCAGCATCTGTCACTTGTCTAGCGAAGGTAGCGCCGAATAACCCAGCGCCGACAATAAGGTAATCATATTTACTTGACATTTAAGTCTCTCCTAATGTTGAAAGAATAACCACTAAAATCTGTATGGGAAGTTAAGTTACGAGCTTCTTCTTTATGACCAAGCTTTCTTAAACGAGCCGCTGTAATAATTGTTGCGAAATCTCGAAACATCGAGTCCGGTAGCGATTGAGTTAGGTCATGCAAATCTATAACATCCTGTAGCGAACTGCACCCTTGTAAATCTGACTCGTACTCATAAACCAGGGCTACCTTATTTTGGACGACTTCTAGACCCCCAATTAGGGGAGGCATAGAACCATTCTTTTGCTGTAAAAGTAGGGAGTCATTAACATTTCCGCCCCTAATAATCTTTCCAGCCATATCGAAATGTCGCTCGTAAATATGAAGTGAGTTGCTCGTATGTGTGTAGGTCCCCATCTTAACGCCGAGCTCATTAGCGATCAGCTCCTGGAAAATTGTAAAAGCTGGAATATCGTACGCGATGCCAAAGATCAAATCAGAGCTACGCATATTTGCAACCTGATGTAAAGCACCGTTCCTGATAAAGAACTGGAGAGCAAGGGTACAAGGAACGTCAAGCTTCGCATCGATTGAATCGTCAGGAACCCTTAAGTGCATAACTGCTCGGCGGGAGTCTGGATCACGCCGGAGCTCTTCCAACACATAGTCTAGCTGAGTGTATCGGCCTTGAGCAATCTTGTCATGAGGCTTGAAGAGGCGCGCACCGTAAGCTGAGTTGGCGGTCACCCCATCGTCACTAATGTCTTTCCAGAAAGCAGAGTACTTTGATATCCAGTCTGTGCTGTTATCTCCAGAAAGATACCAGATTAGCTCGGCTACCATGTAACTCATGCTGAACTTTCGCCCTACGACATAAGGGATTCTATCACGAGGGTTTTTAATGGTAAAAGAAGCTCCAAGGATTTCCTTGACGTTTTGACCACGGGGGGCTGATTCGAATTGTGGCTTTCTCATGACCTGTGATATCATGTCGATATAGCAGTCTGTGAAACCCTCATAAGTGCCTAAGTGCATATTACAATCACTCCATTTATTGATGTTTGTACCAAGCTAATCATATACGAAGAAGCTTGACTTTACTCATAGAAGTTTGGTATCCGAAGTCATTTTTCTTAACTTCTGCAAGACATAAACTATACAGCGGAAGATCTGTTTGTCCGTCCCAACCCCAGCAGAACATCCTGAAGTTCTTACCGTCGAGGCCAGCTGCTGTCACCAACAGATACGGCTTCTTGTTTTTCGTTAGCTTGGCTTTGACATCTGACACGAGGAACCAATAGACGTCATGGCCATGCGTATCAATCTCATCAATACAACGGACATTCTTGGCTGCCAGCCTCTCCTGAACATTTTCACTTACAAGAGTAGAAGCGTTAAAAGAACCGAAGTGCTTCATACTGTTCTCTACCATCTCGCGGCGAGACCAGGCGCCGACACCAGTGGTATCTAAAAGAGCCTCTTTGAAGTTGTTCTTGCCTCGCTCCGGATCTCGTTTAGTCCACTTCTTGATGTCGTTCTGTCGGCCGATCACAACTTCGTGCATGTGCTTATAACTTTCGAACATCTTTCCGTCACCAATAAGATCCATAGACTTAAAAGCACGGATGTTGATAAGCGCTTCCATAGCACGTTTATTGAACTTAGAGTGGCGCCACTTACCCTCCTCAGTCCAGAGAAGATCATCGACAGATTGGTAGGGGCGATTAGCAACCAGCTCATCGATTGCAGACTCACCGATACCCTTACAAGACAAGAGGGAAGGCATGAACTTTTTACCTTCCATGATAGTCCAGTTCTTTGTTGCGTAGTTAATGTCTAGAGGAACAACACGATAGCCAAGCGCCTTAACTTCAGCAAAAGCTTTTGCACGCTTTTTGTCATTACCTGACATTGCTTCGAGATATGCACAGAGCCACTCTTCTTCGAAGTAAGTTAGTAACCACGCGCAGTAGTAGGAGTCGATAGCGTAACAAACAGCGTGCGATTTATTGAAGCCGTAACCTGCAAAGAAAAGAATCTTTTCGTACAAGTCATCTGCTAGCTGTCTATCGACGCCGTTCTTAACCGAGCCAGCGACAAACTGTTCCTTAATCGCTCGAGCCTTAGCAAGCGACTCTGCAGCTTCAGATGCCTTACGCTTCATAATACTACGGCGAACTGTATCGGTTTCCTCCTCGGGGAAACCAGCCACCACAGAGCAAAGCTTCATAATCTGTTCCTGGAAAACGATTAGACCGTATGTCTCCTCAAGCACTTCTTTGATCAAGGGATGGCCGTAATCAATGTCATCCGGGTTATTCTTAGCGTTGATGTAAAGCTTATCCACCTTAGCTGTTAGTGGGCCAGGTCGATAAATCGAAGTCAAAGTCGCGATATCGATGATGCTCTTAGGCTTTGCCTTTTTAAACAAGTTCTGGGCGCCTCTACCGGCTAATTGAAAGATGCCGGCCCAACGACCCTTGGCATAGACGTGTTCATAAACGTGCTGGTCATCCATATCAAGAACCTTGGGGTTCATATTGCTATCGAACCATTCATGTACTTGCTGGAAAGTGGGGTTCTCAATGCCTTCTTTGCGGTGTAGGATTAACTCAATCGTGCGCTGGATAATACGGAGTGTTTCAAGACCAAGAAGATCAAACTTAATCCATCCAAACGTTTCAAGGTGTTTGTAGTTCATACCTTCAGCCCAAGGTGTTTGTAACTCACCACGAGCCTTAATGAGCGGCATTCTTTGAGCGATGTTCTCTGCTACGATGCAACCCCCTGCATGACGACCGAGTGCCTTATTCTGCTTGAACAAAACCTGGATCGGTTCGGCGACTTCTGGATACTTCTCGATAAACTCCCTAAAGGCCTTTGAGTGAGCAATAGCATCTTCATAGAGCAAAACAAACAGATTCTTATCCGTTCCTTGCTTAAACACTGCGCGTTTCACATCATTCTCCACCGGAGCAAGAGCCCTGTTGACTTCATCAAAAGGGATTCCGTAAAATCGAGAGATGTCCTTTACCAGAGACTTAAGCTTAAAGGTGTTATAGTTGGAAATCGGGATAATGTTCTCATCGCCCCACTTGTCTTTCATCATGTTGATGAGAAGATCTCTATCACCGACGTCTGTGTCAATATCTGGTGCACCTTCTCGAGAAGGGTTTAGAAACCTACCGAACATAAGGTCATATTCAAAAGGATCAACATCTGTTAGCTTAAGAACATAAGCCACAAGACTTCCAGCTGCTGAGCCGCGACCAGGGCCGACGAGCATAGCCTCCTTTGCAATCTTGATGATAGCTTCCATCGTCAAGAAATATCGTGAGAAATTCTTTTCTTTGATAACCTTTAGCTCGAGCTTCAAGCGCTCGATGTATTTCGGGTCACCTGTTAGACCACGCTCAACCAAGCCCTTCTTACAAGCCTCGAGAAGAGCCTTATCATCGGTCACACCTTCAGGAACAACATAGGATGGTAGCTTCATGCCTCTGTCAGGAACGATCTGTGATATTTCATTATGGACAAGATCATACGGGCGAGTAATAGCGTTATGAACAACTTCGTCATTATAGAAGTCCATGTTCTCAGTAGTGTCCAAGTACGTATCCCAGACCTGCTCGTTGTTCTTAGGATATAGCTCACACTTCAAATCCTCGATGCTCTGTGGTAGCTTAGAAGGATCAAACTCTTTGTAGTTCAACCACCCTAACTTCTTATAGAGCTCGCGTTCGCGCCAGTGTTCTGGACGAGCATAGTGAGAATCAGTAGTTACGACGAGCTTATCTTGTAGGCCGTTCTTGTTGGCAAACTCTATAATAGCTCGGTTTACAAGATGTTGAGCAGGTAGTTTATTGAATTGAATCTCAAGGTTGACATCATCAATCCCGACAGCATCGACAAGACCCTGGTACGCATTTCCGACACCGGTTAGAACGTTGTTCCTGAATGAAGGGTCATCCATCAGCTTATAGGAAAGATCATCAAACTCGACCTGCTGAGCGTGGCGGAAGACCTCATAAGCAATAGGACCGCCGATACAAGCTGTGGAAACCATCAGGTGACCTCCTGAAGCGGCCTCCTTTAACATCTTATAATCGATACGCGGAAATCGATAGAAGCCCTCTTGGTAACCCCTACTAACGAGATGAAACAAGCGCTGTAGACCTTCACTGGTCTTAGGCAAAACGACGAGGTGGTGGCGCCTCTTGATTGGATCATAGAACTTAGAAGACTTAGTTTCTTCTTCATTCTCGATAGTCAAGCCAGCCTCCTCCTTGCCGACATCTACGACTTCATCATCGCCATCTACTATGGCTGTTAATGGGGTTGCGATTGCTTCTCGCTCTGAACGAAGAAAACGCAGGGCTTCAGAATCACCTTTCTTCGCGGCTTCGCGAATCTTCATATCCAAACGCCAAGCGTCAAGATCAGGGTGGACGTACATCTCACAGCCGGGCACAAACTTGAAATTACCTCCACGCTTTAAGATCTTTTCAGCATGAAGAAAAGCGTGGCCAAACGAGTTCATGTGGCCATGATTAGTAAGACACCACCCGTCCATACCATTCTCAATTACAAAATCGATATGCTCTTGCGGATACCCGAGACCATCGAATGTACTAAAGCCATCGTGCGAATGAAGGGAGATAAACCTGTCTGGAGCGACCAGCTTAGATGAACGACTCATAAAATAGACTCCTATTTGTGCCTGTATTTGTAATCATTATACCACAAACGGAGTCTATTTTCACGTATTTCAAAAAAAGTCTAGATGATTTCTGCCACTAGACAGCACGCTGTCGTAGCGGGAGTATTGGGGGATTTCTTATCTATAGAAAAATGATAGTTGGGGTTAATTTCTAAAAACCTTTTCTTAAAAATTTCTATAACTTTTAAGCCATCTTCATGATTGTGCTGGTCATCGACTATGACTGTGTGAGTCTTGATATGATGACGAGAGATGATTTCAATCTCCTGATTCAATACATTTCCTTGCCCAAAGCGTGGGTTGCCACCTTGAATCTCGTCATGACCATAAGATCCCGGTCCAGAGGGGTGAGCATCAAGAAAAAAGACTACTGGCTCATTGATGTCTTCAATCATTTCCCATAACAAATCTGAACTAAAGCCGTTCCAGAGCTGGACTCTATCATCGTCTGTGAACTTGCTTACACAGTTGTCGTATCTCACCTTAGATCCCTCTACAGAGCGGACGGCCTTGGCGCCATGCTTCAAGACAAACTCGACAGTCCTACCATCGCAAGTTCCTGTCTCAATGATAGTCTTTCCAGCGCAACGTGAACGTATTGTTTCTTCTAAGTCATGCATAATTTTCTCCTATTCTAACATGGGTTATTTGTATAGTATTCTATAAGATCAAGTATTCTTACCGCTTCCCAATCTTCACAGTCTTTGTAGCTTTTTCCCATCTTTGTTTTTACGCGTTCGAAAATGTGGGCATAAGAATTTCTGCCTTTGGGGTGCATTGGGTGAGGGGGAAGCTTTCCTTTTAGCTCATCTCCAGCTAGTCGAGCAGCTTCCAGTATTACCTTCTGAACTTCTGGAGACATCAGGCGTCATTCCTTGGGTCCCACTTGGAGCGATATCCTGATGGAACTGAAAATTGAGAACCGTTGGTGAGCAGCATACCGTCTAGAAAACCTTTTATATATGAAGTTTTCGGCTGTAGATAGTCTGAACTTACACTCGAGTTAGCGCCGTGGACCATGTGGACCCAGCGGTTGTCATGTATTTCGTACAGAACATGTGTAGGGTGAGTCCCTTCTGGATCGAGTAAAGACTTATCGTCATAATAAAGGTAGTGATCTTCTTCCATCGCAAAGTCAAGAGGGTCTTCATGACGCCACACCGAAAACCAGTTCATACCCCCGGTATCCAGACCTACCCTCTCATGACCGAACATCTCTCCCCAGACCCCTGGCATGAAGTTAACAGCAGATCCAGGACCTAAGTCTTTGTCTAACAAAAATGAAGTTTTATAGAAGTTGGCCACCACGTGCAGGTTCCAAGTCGGTGTCCCGTCCTTGGAAAGGTGAATCTCATCAGGATGAGTTGGTACGACCTTCCCATAAGCGCTCTTACGATCGAGGATATCAGTCATGCTCGTAGGCTTGAACAAAAAACAATCTTGGTCCAGAAACCCAAAGTATTCAGGTTGAGTGTGTTTGACATGCTGCCATATCAGGTTTAAGGTCCACCCGTGTTTGTCGGACGCCCCTAATGAGCCGTCATCAATCCCACTTTGTAGTTCCTCACAACTTGAGTCGACGTTGGTGATGACCGGGATGTCATGCGATGCAGCTATTTCAAGTAGCTTCTTACTGCTATCAGGATGACGGCCCATATTATTGTCAATAAAGACCAGCTGGTGATCGTCTAGTAAAAATGTCTTAAGTGTCTTTATTTGGTATTCGACACAAAATGTGCTGTTGTAAAACGCTACGTATACATTCAACATATCAAACTCTCCTCAAGCCCACCGGTATGGGTATATAAGATCTTTCCAGCGCAAAGAAGAGTTGTATCGTATTCATTAACATCCAAAACCAGAGCCGATCCATCCAGTGTATAGGAGGAATTCATATCGTCAAAAGCCAGGACTGGGTCTATGATGTGGATTATTTCGCCTTTTCGCATATTTACTCGTCATTGTCTAGTTGACTTATAATATCCTCTAAACCCTGCTTTTTCAAGAGTATCCCTTCCTGGTTGAAGTATGAAACGATGATGTTGACCCTCATTTCGAGCATACCCTTTGTTTCCCCCCAAAGCCAGGGGAATGTTTTTTCGATTTGTGCGATTTCAGACTTAAGGTCATTAATCCTTTCTGAAAGCATTGGAATCATCGGTACTTCAACATCTTCGATATCGACATCTAGCTCTAGGGCGAAGCCAAGCAAAGACTTAAAATCTCCACTTTCCATGGTAGAAGCTGCTTCCCGGAATATTCTGTTAAGCTTATCTTTTCTCCTGTCCTCTAAAGTCCTATCAGGATGAGAAACTAAAGCAATCTTCTTATAAAGCTTTTTTGCCCATGCCGGAGGTGGAGCTTTTTCTTCTGCCTCAACTTTTTCAGCTGGTGGACTTGAGTGGTCATCTTCACATTCCCACCCGTCTTCTGTTTTTTTCCAACGCTTATTTACTCCGTCTGGTGGTATGACGAAAGAGTTTTCACTTTCAGGAGAAGATTCAAGAGGCGGTTCATCCGGCTGTAAAGCAGCTTGTTGCTTTATTCTTGATACATCGGTGTAGAACTCTGCCTCGTACTCCTTGTTTAAAGCAACAACATCATCTCTGTAGGCTTGAAGCATCTTGAGCTCTGAGCTCAACATCTTGACTTTTCGCTTTAGTATTCTTGGAGGAGACTTCATACTCTTAAGTATGAATTAATCTAGCTCAATCTGCTACAAATCTTATTATGTTTAGAAACATAGGCTTCAAAAAACTCTTCGCTGTCAACACCTACCAGAACTAAGATTGCAGTAAAGTACTTATAAGCATCAATCATCTCTTCAAGAAACTCTGCTCTATCGAATTCTCTAGCGCCGTCACGATGGTCTTTCCAGTTCTTGAGGTGCAAGAGGGCCTCAAAAAGCTCCTCCATTCCCCTAAAGGCAAACTCTCTTATCGCTTTTTGGTTATCTTTTTCTGATAGATCAACCGGCCATTCAGGGTACGCACCTGGGATGCTTAAATTAATCTTTTCCATGAACTCTTCTCTAAGCTCAAAAATTTGCTGTAGCCGATCTTTCAATTTACTCTTCCTCGTTAGAAGTCCCTTGAGCGCTTGTAGCTTGTTCCATCATGTTATCAATATTGTTGTTAAACGTTTCATGATAGTCAGGCGAGATATCAAGCTGCCCTTTATTATTCACGAACTGTGCCATTCTAAGGTTATCAACTATATCAGTTCCAGTCAGAATCGCTACCTGGATTAGCTTGGCTACATGCGAAATCGCGTTATCTGTCAAAGTTAGGTTTTCCATTTCATCTCCTTAATGCTGTAATTCTGGTACCCAGTGTGTTGTCCTTTTGTCAGCCGTTTTTTCTCTAACAACGGTATATCCTAAAGGATCAGTCTTTTGATTATAGACAGCAAACCTCCTTGTGTACACGCCATTTTTTCCAGAAGTGCTCTTATAATTCTTTATTGTAGCGCCGCCTGATTCGTACGATCGTTTCATTATACTCGTAGAAGCGTAAAGCAGCGATTGTAGCTCTTCCTCCGAAATATCCTTGCAGAGTCTGTGCGGTGAGATTTTAGTACTGTATAAGATTTCTGCTTTTAGATAATTACCGACACCAGAAACAACGGACTGATCCATCAAGAGTTGGGAGATTGGCTTATTCTTTCTAGAGCCCTTGCGAAGACTCTCTCTGAACTCTTTTAGAGAGACCTCTCCAGAAAGTAAATCAGGACCAAGAGAGCTTAGCTTTTTTTCCAGCTCTTCTTGAGAATTGACATATCTAAAAGTGCCAAAGTTTCTCATGTCATTATAAAACATCGTCCAATGATCGACCGTGGACAGTGCACCGCGGGCATGATTTCCTGGCTGCGAAGACCAATATCCGCTCATTCCCAAAGTGTTCCAGAGACTGCTGCCGTCAGCAAACAAGAAATATATGAACTTACCCTTACACCCAACTCCAGTAACAAGACGGGGAAGCTCTTCGCAAAAGTCAAGGTATCCAGGGAAGTCCTTCTTGTTGTATCGCCCGGAAGCAAAGTCTAGCACTTCTATCTCTTTGTTCAGAAAGCAAGACAGCAAGCCATCTGTGGTCTTTCTTACTTCTGGTCCCTCAGGCAACGTGCACCTCGTCTAAGTATCCGTGATAGTCGTTTAAAGCGTGATCGGTCGGCTTAACATCTTTCCACTCTCCCTTTACGAAGATGCGGTACGTGTCATTAGCATATTTTCCGCAACCGTACAATTCAATAGCGTCTTCAAATCCTGCAAGAAACTGCTGTGACATCTTCTTTATTGTTTTTACCCGCTTATTAAACATTCCAAGTGGTCGGACTACTTCGCGCATTTTGTTTTCATCAGCGTGAGAAGCGGCTTTAGCGTCTGGCCATTTATCAAAAAAGGCCTCGATCATTGGCTCAACCTGCTTGCGGCTGGTTTGGTTTAAAAGCAAGCAGACGACCAGTATCTTCCAGTCATCTGGCCAGTATCTTTCCTGTAGCAGGTCAAAAGGTGATTTTGGTGGAATCCATGCCATGTATTATTATTGACACGGTAGCAGGAGTTTACATAAATTTCATTGCGAAGACAATGGCACCCATCGTAAATTGAACAACTGCAAAAATGGTGATCGCCTTTGTTTTAAACATCTTGAGATCTTCGACATCTTTAGTGAGTACTTGCAGTTGTGAAGGAGAAGCCACTTCGTCTATTTTTTCTTTCCATGCGCGGAGTTCGTCAACGCGATCTTCTCTCTCACGCATACGAGCGATTTCCTGCTTCAGGTCTTGGATTTCAGAATTAAGAGACTGAATACTACTTGCTAGCGTCTCAAGCTCCTTAAGAACAAGACGCGAGTATTCGCTCCAACCATTTTCGTCAGCCATTTTGATCCTCCAGTTCTTTTTGGCGATCTGGATCTATCAAAATGAGAAGAGAGTCTATCTTTTGCAAGATTTCATCACGATTGACATTAGGATCGACTGCAGATTTCTTTATAGCTTTAAGTTCACTTACGATTGTGTCCTTGACTGCGAAGGCTCTCTTCCAGTCAATTTGCTTTTCGCAAAGAGACTCTCTAAGCTGTCGCAATTTTGTAATGGAATCTTTTGTATCACAATCCATGGAACAACCCTAAACGAACTAAATAAGCGCTACTTGTTTTAAATATAGCGATAGCTCTAGAGAATCTTTTAGTTTTTTGGGACTTCCCTGAAGGTACCTACAGCAGTTGGCCAGAGTGATTCAGCAATATCAAGGCACGCGATCGCTACCTGCTGTATTTCCCACTGAGCGCCGGCGTGGGTACGCAAATCAATAAATTTTAAAAGATTTGAAAGATTGCAAGTCCCGTAGTACTCTGTATACAGGTTCTGTGGTAGCACACCTCTTGCTTGCTCTCGACACACACCTCTAGCCATCAGATCGTTATACAGCTTTAGACTTTTTTGGTGGTGCTCTCTCACGCAATCAAAAGCAGTAATACCAAAAGCTGGATCGCTTAAGTCTGGATACATCACTGGATTAATGGAGTCAATATTAGAAGCTTGACGATTAGTCTTATGTTGTGTCCGGAAGGCTTGTGGTTCATAAAACTTCAAATCGAAGTCAGTGTACCTTCTGCTAATCTCGTTATAACTCCAAGTCCGATGACGGTGATGCTGGCTCCTAATAAAAAGAGGAACCACAAACCTGAAAGTAACAAGATTATGTTCGAACGTACTTGTGTGCTTGTGCTTGACAAGGTATTTAATAAGCTTCTCATCTTTTTCATCTAACTCTTCCTTATGTTTTCCAAAGGAAACGCGGGCGCTGTTAACGATCGTTAAGTCGGTACCCATGTGAGCAACGTATTCTACCGATCCAATCCCATCACCATAAAGCTCTATCTTCATTAGTACTCCATGTCCTTTCTAGCTTCTTCTTCTTTCTTTTCTCTTCTATCAGCGTATTTTGCTTTTATGTTTTGTATCGGGACTGGCTCTCCGTCACCGTCAATACGAACAAAGATCATTTGAACATCACATACTGCTCTTTGTGAACCATTAATAACGCTGTGGCGACGAGCTGACAGCTTTATGGTTATAGAAGTTGATCCTATCTTGACTACATCACCATAGATCTTAATAATCTGTCCTGGCCGGACAGGCTTTTTAAATGTCACTTCAGATATACATTTTGTGACCATCCGAGGAGAGCCACAAACCTGAGCGGCGAATGCGACACCTGCTTCGTCTAGCCAAGCGAGCATTGTCCCACCAAAAAGATTACCATGATAGCCAACGTTAGACTCTTTGCACATGTGAGTTGCAATCAATTCAGACATATCTAACCTACATATTCAAGTACGCATTCAGCGACACGGTACGGGTCACAATTGGATGCTGGTCGGCGGTCCTCAGCGTATCCTTTCCACTCATTATCTGCGGTTTCAGTAGGGATGCGTATAGAAGACCCTCTTGAAGCGACCCCGTAGCTAAACTTGTCATAGCTCGCTGTTTCGTGGGTCCCAAGCATTCTTCTTTCGTTCAGCGTGCCATATTGCAACATGTGCTTAGAATGTAATAGCTCAGCAGACTTCATCATCTCGACAAATAAATCTTGCCCGCCGGAACCCCTCATAAGTGTTGTTGAGAAATTAGTATGACAGCCAGATCCATTCCAGCCCTCGTGAGGCTTCGGGTGCCAGTCTATTCCGATCTCATAGGGCTCTGCCAAAAGCTGCATCAAGTATCTGCTCATCCATAAGTCATCAGAGGCCTTGAGGGGATCTTCTGCGAAAACCTGATATTCCCATTGTCCTGGACTCACCTCAGTGTTATATCCAACGACATCTATACCGACAGTGTTACAAAGACTTGCAAACTCCCTTATCAGCCTTCGGTGCTTGATAGGACCCCCAGAAGAGCAGTAATACCTGGAATCGTTAATCGGATCACCATCTCTCGGCCACATCACATTTTTGCCTTTTTTTGTTAAGAAAAACTCTTGTTCAAACCCTAGCCAAAGCTCTTTCTCCAGACCACCTGCTTCAAGAGCGTCTCTTAATGAAGCCCTGTAATTTGATGAGTGAGGAGTTCTTTCTTTATCAGGTAAGCAGACCTCACAAAGAACAGCGTAGTGCTTGTCTGACAGTTGGTAGACACGCTGTGGTGCGAGAATCCTTTCTGAGTCTTCTGTAGTTGCTTGATTGGTAGAAGATCCATCAAAGTTCCACTCAGGAACAGATATTTCATATTCTCCATCTTGGCCAACGATCGGCTTGATAATTCTAGTTTTAGAGCGAACAAGGGGCGAAACGAGGCCGTCAATCCAGACATAATCCATGTGAATCATAACAAGTCCTTAGAGTCCTTAAGAAGACCGACCAAGTCTAAGCCGGCGCAATCTATCTTTCGTTTGGTTAAATTATAGTGGTTGATGAATCCTTTAAAGCGGGAGGCCTCACAGTCTTTGTCAACGGTTTCTACAAGGTCACCAGAGCTGTCTGTTGGGCACTCAAGCGGAATACCTATTCCCTTGTGGATAGCAACCCAAAGAGCTTTCAGCGCCTCAAGCTGGACATCGTAGAATCCAAGGTGTTCTTCTAGCGTTCCAGTGTGACACTTAACAGTACCTTTAGGGTTTACCGGTCTTGGGCCGAAACCATTTCTTTCATACCACTTCTGGTACTTCGGGTAGTACGCATTTGCTATCTCAACCCCGATACTATCATGGTTCCACTTGCGACCTCCGGCTTGCCAAGCAGCATGCTGCGTATCTAAAAGCTGGTATATCGTTCCGTCATTGTCAATCCCGAAATGAATTGAGATGCCTCTTTTATTAATGACTTTCGCCATTGACTCAGTAGACAGGCAGACATCCCAGTGGTTAACGAAGTAATGCGGTGACCTATCCGGTTTTCCCGCATAGCTTGAGTACGTGCCTTCTTTGCATTCAAAGCCGTTTACCTCATCCCACAAAACCACCTTGTCCCAATCAATGGGTAAAAACTTTCCGTTATGGACTATGAACTTGTCTCCAGGACCGCAAACCGCGGTAGGCGGAGCGTAGTTTGATATCTCATCCTCACGTTCAGTCCATATTCTTCTATAAGTTGCAGGACCACACAGCCCGTCATCACTTAAGTTGTTTTTACGTTGCCAATCTTTTATCGCCTCAACAAGATCATCATCATGTTCATCAGCACCAAACCAAGACGGCTCCCACCCAAGAGAGTCAGCAGAGCTCTTATTATAAAAAACCTTGTCCATAAATCACCTATTCAAAATCGATATCAACAGCTACCTTTATATGGATCTTTGGAATCCGGAGATGTTGAGCCATGTTGTGTTTCTTAGCTTCATTTGCGTCAAGAAACCAGTCAGCGTGTTTTTTCTTATCCACGATCTTCATGAAGTGGTCATCTTTCTTTCCGCAATTTTGAGCCATCATTGTGTAAATGATCGTGTTCAGGCGGTCGGCTTCTTGAGCTCCGGCTTTTAGCTCTTCTACTTTTCCAAAGTCCATGCTGGATACATCATGAATCATGACAGTAGCGTTAGGGTCCATAAAACGGTACCCGTCAGTGCCAAAAGAAAATAAGACCGCGCCGCAAGACATCGCCTTACCTTCAACAATCGTCGCCACAGGAAGCTCAGAATGCTTAATAGCGCCGATCATAGACATGAGACTATATACTTGTCCTCCGTAAGAATCTATGACAACAGGAATGACCTTCTGTCCTGTGTTGTGGGCTGCTGCCATCTCTAGCGAAAACTTCTTGGCAGATTCTTCATCGAACTTATTAACTCGAATTATTACAGGCTGCTTTCTTAGTTCAACTTCTTTTATTTTTGGATCAATGTCCGTCGTCCAATGCATACTTTCCTCTTTTTTTTAAAATCCTACGGATTCTCCGCAGCCGCAAACTCGCTTTGCTGCAGGATTGTTTAATTTTATACCAGATTTGAAGGGTGTTTCCTCATAATCTATTTCCATCCCAATTAAAAACAAATAAGACTTCTTATCGACACAAACGTTTAGGTCTCCGAATTGAAAAAGCTTGTCACTGTCTTCTGAAAAATCGACGAATGAAAACTCATAAGTGTATCCAGAACAACCTCCCCCTCTAAGACCAACCCTGAACAGTTTGCCGGAATTGGTTTTCATCATAGAAGAAATCTTCTCAATAGCAAAGTCTGTCATGGTAATCATTTCGTCTCCTAATAGAACGGGTTTGTACCAGCAGAGTGGTTCGTTACATCTTTAATTTCGTTAAGATCAGGAAACTCTTCTCTCAACGCGGCGTCGATACCCATCTTTAACGTCATCCGGGCGCTAGAGCACCCCTGACATCCTCCACCCATCTCTACCTCAAGGTCTTTAGTCTCTGTATCGAAACCACGAACCTTTAACCAGCCTCCATGCGATTCTAGAGCAGGGTTTATATCTTCTTCTATAAAAGCTTCTATCTTTTCTCTATCCACCTTGCTGCTTCTCCTTGTAGTTTCGAATCGCGGCTTTGATCGCATCTTCTGCTAAAACAGAACAATGAATTTTAACAGGAGGTAATGAAAGCTCCTTCGCGATTTCAATGTTTTTTATCTCCTGTGCTTCCAGCAATGACTTTCCTTTCACTAACTCAGTGACCAAAGAGCTGGAAGCTATGGCTGATCCGCAACCAAATGTCTTGAATTTTGCGTCCTCAATAATACCATCATCGTTTATCTTTAGTTGTAGCTTCATCACATCCCCGCAAGCAGGTGCACCAACAACGCCGGTACCAACTTGAGGGTCTTTCTTATCGAGAGAACCAACATTTCTTGGATTATCAAAGTGATCATTTACTTTATCAGAATATGCCATAACTCACCCACACTTTCCAAAACCACAGTTCTTACAGATTGCGCATCCTTCCTGATAAACAACATTGGGGCTATCACAACAATCTGATTGAGAGCCGTTTGTTACACGAGTACCATCAGTAATATACTTCTTAAAACACCGGGCAATGACCTTTGAGAAACTAAACAAGTCGGCGTCTTTATCTTTTTGCAGCTGCTCAACCATATACTGGACCGGTACTCCATGGCGTAAAGCCAAAGAAAGAGTCCGAGTGAAAGCTGAATAGTTTGGGTTGTCAAAAACTTTCACGACGTCCTTGATAACAAATTCATCGCCATTAGTGCCTACGACCAGATCATATTTTGAGGAAACAGATTTTCTGGCACGCTTTCTTATCACGCCTGTTTGGTGCTTTCGAGGTATCTCGACGTATTCAGAGAGTCCACCAATCACCTCATAGGGCTTGCCTTCCATTAAACCGACAAGAATTGTCCAGGCTTCTCCCTTGATATTGGCTTGGTGAATGTCACACTTCATTTCTTCAGGTCGGCGAGGCGCTGAGTAAAGAACAATTTCTTTTGACTCGCGGGGATCTTCTTTTTTCTCGCTTGAAGAAACTAAGACGCCTGTACGACTGCCATCTCTATAAACTGTCACTCCCTTACAACCAAGTTCCCAACCCTTCATATACACATCTTTCACAGCCTCAACTGTGATGTCTGCTGGAAGATTTGTCGTATTAGATATAGCATGACATACCCACTTCTGGGCGGCGGCCTGCATCTCGACTTTTGTGATCCAGTCGATTTCATTAGCAGTTGCACCAGCGTACGGGCTATGAGATACAGCGATATTCAGATCGTCCTTATCCCAATCACAGTCCGGGCCTGTAGAGTCAAGCCACTGCTTAAAGCCGTGATGATAGACAGTGTACTCCTGCCACTTATCACCAGACTTATCTGTAAAATCGACACGAGCGTTGGCATCTTGACCTGTCAACTTTTTGCGTCTGGTGTAGTGAAGCATGAAAGGAGGTTCAATCCCAGAAGTAGTTTGTGTCAAAACAGAGACAGACCCAGCTGGAGCCGTAGTAGTGATAGCTATGTTTCTACGGCCAGTCTTTTTTGCCATAGCACGAAGTGACGGATCCTCTTCATACATCCTCTCTATGAAAGGGTGGCCTTTCTCTCTTTCAAAATCATAAACCTCAAAACATCCTCTCTCAGAAGCCAAGACGCAAGAAGATCGATACGCTGCAACAGCTAAAGTCTTATAGATCTGTTCTACAACCTTGACAGAATCCTTGGAGCCGTACTTAACACCGACCATTGCCAAAGCATCACCAAGACCTGTTATTCCTAGCCCAGTTCGGCGGCCCTTAAGAGCTTGAATTCTGATATTCTCCCAAAGCGATCGCTCAGTCTGCTTAACGTGCGATGACTCAGGGTCACTATCAATCTTGTCTAGTATTTTATCGACTTGCTCAATTTCAAGATCGATCATGTCGTCCATCAACCGCTGTGCCTTGAACGCGATGTTGTCTAGCTTCTTAAAGTTGAAAGAAGCAGACTCGGAAAAAGGGTGGTCAACAAATGAAGTTAAATTAATAAGCATCAGACGACAGCTGTCATAAGGAGATAATATGATCTCCCCGCAAGGGTTAGTGCTAACTGAACCGAACCCTTCGTCTGTATAGATATCAGCTGGCGTCATATTTTTAGCAGTGTCCCAAAACAAAACTCCTGGCTCTGCAGATGCATGAGCTCCCTCAACAATCTCGTGCCAAATCTCTGAGGCGCTATCTTTGTGCGAAATTGTTGGAGTTTTTGAATCTACAGGCCAACGGAGCTCTACATCTGCGTTACTCTCAACCGCGTTCATAAACTCATCAGAAACCCTAATTGAGATATTGGCACCTGTGACTCTAGATAAATCTCTCTTGATCTTTATAAAGTCTCTGATTTGCGGGTGATGCACTGATACTGTCAGCATAAGAGCCCCACGGCGGCCCCCTTGTGCAACTTCGCGGCAGGAGTTGCTAAACCTATCCATGAAGACTTCAATCCCATCTGTCGTACGCGCTGCGTTCGCTGTGTTCTGTCCTTTTGGTCGAATCGTGCTAATATCAAAACCAACACCGCCGCGGCGTTTTGCGATTTGTACGAGCTCTTGATCTGTTTTTAGAATGCCGCCGTAGCTATCTTCAGGTGAAGGAATGACAAAGCAGTTAGACAGAGATTGAACTCTTGCTCTATTTCCAATCCCAGACATGGGCGAGCCTTGAGGTACAACGTACTCGAACCCTTTCAGAAGAGAATACACTTCATCCTCCGACATGGGATTAGGGTACTGCGATTCAACACGCGCTAGCTCTGAAGCTATCCTCTTGTGCATATCATCAGGTGATGCCTCGAGATAGTTACCATCGTTATCAGTCAGTAAGTACTTAGTAACGCAAACGTTGGCTGCTAATTCATCACCAGAAAAATAGCTTAAACATTTCTCAAACGCCTCTTGGTATGTGTATGTCTTCGACACTAAAAACTCCTATCAAACTCTATTAATCTCTTTCCACTTTTTCTTAATCAGCTCTTTTGCTTCACGCTGGTCGCTCTTTTGAGCTTGGGCCAGAGAAGCAGCTTCGCCTTCTATCACTTTAATACTAGAGCGCGCCGTATCAATGTGTATAGGAAAAAGAATACCGTCCTTACCTGCTCTGTTCTTTGCAATAAATATCCTCCCCATGCCGGTTGCCTTTTCAGTTGCTTTCCTTGATAAAGAAACAACGAGGTCTGCGACCATAGCTTTCCCATAAGCCTCAGACATGTTCTCAAGCCCAACAATATCAGAGTTGGCAGAATCCCTGTTCGCTTGACTAGCAGTCCAGACAGGAATGCGCATTTCCATGGCGAGGTTTCTGAGCTCTTCATAAATTAATTTAAGCTCATGACGAAGGGAGTCGTACTGTCTTGTTGAGCGCATAATATCAGCGTAGTCAATTATAACAACAGAAGGTTTGAACCCACGTAAAGAAAGCTTTTCTATATGGTTACGAATTGTCGTTACTGACGCGGCACCGGTTGGGTACTCTTTAATGATTAGTCGTCCCAAGTCACCGCCGTTCTTTTCGTAGAACTCCTCAACGTGCTTTTTGTTATCTCGTACGTCAGAAGATGGGATGTTACAGAGGTTCGAGTCGTACCTAATCCCCACAGCTTGCTCGGTTAGCTCGAATGTGTAGTGAAGTACATTCTTTCCGTGCCGCATCGCATTTGCACCCATTTGTACAAGGTAGTGAGACTTGCCGACGCCAGTGTTTGCGGTTACGACACCAATCTCTCCTCGTCCAAGTCCCCCAGCCAAGATGTCTTTAGCGTCTAACTCAGGGATTCCCGTCGGACAAACACACCTATCAATCTTCTGGAATCTAGCCTCGAGATCTTCAAAGAAATCGTGACCGACCGTGTTTGGCATTCCAATCGACACAGCTTCTTTCATAAGAGTTATAACTGACTCAAAGTTGTCAGAGCTGATCAATTCGACTGATTGCTCTAGC
>MDTC01109417.1_pt1 | contig 28107 bp, 22 predicted proteins | sample 811181 | NCBI WGS metagenome assembly MDTC01 (sample SAMN05326644, study PRJNA326480) | marine metagenome | isolation source: seawater | place: Pacific Ocean: North | collected 2011 | reverse complement strand
CGGCGCCTTGAACACGATGTGGCTGTTGGTACGACAGTTCGCACTCTGATCGAGTCGTTGACGTCTGCCTATCCTGAAATTGAGCCGTATATGCCTTATGTGCGAATCGCACTCAACAAGGCTTTTATCGATGAATATGAACAGCCATTAGAGGCAGGAGATGTCATCGCACTTATTCCCCCTGTCTCAGGTGGACGGCAAGACCCGTTTCTGACAGAAGACCCAATTTCCGCCAGCGCGTTGGTCGACTCGGTCTATGGGGTCGACTGTGGGGCTGTGGTGACATTCGAGGGTCGGATTAGAAATCATACCGGTGTGCATCAAGTCCTTTATCTTGATTACGAGGCGTATGGACCGATGGCAGAGACCGTGTTTACTGAACTGCTTATAGAAGTGGAGGGCGAGTTTCCCTCGTGTAGACTTGCGTTGCGGCATCGCTTGGGCCACCTCAGTCTTGGAGAAGTGGCGGTCGCAATCGTGGCTGTGGCGCCCCATCGAAAGACCGCTTTCGAGGCATGCCAAAGACTCATAGACCGGCTCAAGCAAGATGTCCCAATTTTTAAAAAAGAAGCGAGAGAAAACGGCTCAATCTGGGTCGGCCTGGGACCCTAGGGTCTCCGAGTTGAGCTCAGGTGTCTGCCGTGGCGATGGCCCGCCTCACTTTGCGTACAGACAGGGCGTCACAAGGCCCCATAACAGAGGCAATAAAAGGACTGTCCAATAAGCACGCAGCGGAGGCCGCTAAATCTTCGGATGTAATGGAACTCAAACGCTCAAGCCGATCGCTGACCGGGTCATCCTTTTCTTCATACAGGTGAGGAAAGCCGTGTAAAGCGATCAGTCCGCTGGCACTCTCGATGGCCGATTGAAGACCCCAACGAACGCGAAACCTGAGCCGATCGAGCTCTTCCCCAGTCGGTGGTTGGAGCACCAGGTTTTTAAGCAAACGCCAGATCTCCGTAAAAAATATAGGCACCTTATCGGGAGAGACGATGGCGCCCAATTCGAAAGCTCCCGTGTCGGGATAAGACTCCCAGTAGGCCCATTGGTCATACGCGAGGCCAAGTTCGTTACCTAATCGTTCCTGCATCCGACTGGCAAGCCCATCATCGAGCGCGCGTCGAAGCATAACGAAGCGCCGGTTTGATTCAATTAGACGTCCCGACGTTGGAAAAATAAGCCGGCAATCGCACTGTGAACGCTGCTCAGGTATCAACATGACTTTTGGTCGACTAAGGGCGCTGATGAAAGGCTTGAACTCGCTTCGAATACCTGTTGGCATCTCTTCGAATGGCCGAGCAATATCTCTCATTTGTTCATGGCCAAACGGGCTTGCGATACTCAAGATGAGATTCCGCCCACAATAATGCCGCTTGTGAAAGCGTTCGAGGTCCCGTCGTGAAAACCCTTGGATTGTCTCAAGGTCTCCAATAATGGGCTGGCCCAATCCGGATTTCCCCCATAACGACTGTTTGGTTAGCGTGTCGGGGTCAATGCGACGGCCATCGGCCGAAAACTCGTCCATGGCTTCTTCGAGAATGATGGACCGTTCCGATTCCAAATTGTCGAAAACAGGTGTCCGCAGCAGGCTTGCAAGCAGCTCAGCGCTTTTGCCGAGAGCGTCATTAGCAACCTGGTGTTCGAACTGTGTGTAGTCCCTTGCTGTCGCAGCATCAAGGGTGCTGCCCATAAATTCTGCAGCTATATTGACCGCTCTGGGGGTCGGATAGAGACCACAACCTTGGAAGACCATATGTTCCAAAAAGTGGCTTAATCCCCTCTGGCGTCTCGTCTCAAAGCGCGACCCAACTCTAATATGGGCAGAGATTGTACTTGTGGCGGCACCCGGTCGATGGATTGTCACAAGCGTGATTCCGTTGCTTAATTCGGCGTTGCGGTATTGGTAGTTCATGTCGCCACCATGCCGAATTCTCAATAGCATTGACAAGCTGTGTCCTACATGTAAACATTATCAGCACATGAACGCACTTGTCGGGGGATATATGAAAATTCTTGCACTCTTTGCCAGCTCTGGGGTTCTTACGGCAACTCTTGCGGGTGGCAAAGCGGCTATTATTCTTGGAAATCTAGCGGTTCTAGCGGCCGCAGGCGCACTCGTTCTGGGTACGTTGGCAATCGAAAAAGCGCCTCGCGATTAATCTCAGTCGCTCGACCGCCTAAGTGGCTCAGGCGGCTTTTTCAAAATACTTGAAAAAATTATTGATTCTGTATAGTTAACAGCTCCTTTTACGGGACCGATTGTCGAGGGACTGGTGTGACAGAACAGAATGGACAGCAGCGGGCCCAGGGAGCTTCAACTTTTGGGCTCCAAGACATCGAACAACTGAGGTTGCTCTTGGAGGGCCACTCGGTGGTCGATTGGCGACGCTTGGCCCTGCGCGACCTTGCCCATGTTGACCAATTGTTAAGCCGGCAGGGTCTGGACATCAGCATGCCAGGCGATCTCGCCCGCCTAAATCGGATCCATGAACAGGCCGTTGATTATGTTCAGACCAATTTTGAGAGGCGTTTAGCTGATGAGATTAGTCATCCTCATGACGTACGTGAGCTTTTCTTGCTGGCCAGTCGAGGTGGGGGACTGAGATCCGATGCGTGCATGATTCTCAAGGTGATGCACATTATCCATCACGCAGCGGGTCGCGAATTACTCTATCAGCTGCCTATGCCAATCCGTGAACTCTTTCACCAAGTTGAGAAACGTGTATTCGATGCCTTTGATCAAATGAAGGCGCGAGGCATCCGGGTTGTTGAGTTGGCTGGCAGTCGTAAGGCAGATCATGCCATCATTACAAAGTTATTGTGTCGCCGGGACTCTCAGGCGGCTCAGGTGCATGATCGTCAACGTTTTAGAATCGTAACCGAGGCGTTGGCAGATGTACTGGATGTACTGGTTTACTTGGGGACACATCTGATCGCCTTCAATTATGTGGTTCCCGGTGAATCCAGGAATGATCTCATCGATTTTGAGGCAACCTTGGACGGGGACCATCGACTACGTCAAATCCGGCCGCTCTTGCAAAATATTGGGGCAACTAATCAAGCTGATGAAGCCCATCGAATTAATCAGTTCACGGCCACTGACTATCGAGACATTAATTTTGTCATTGATATGCCGCTCAGACTAGACGACGCACATGCCAGTGTTGCAGCCGATGCAACAGCGCAAAATGGACGTGTGGTATTTGTCCTCGTTGAATTCCAAGTCGTTGACCGCGAAACGCATATACGGAATAACCAAGGCGCGAGCCGCCATGATTTGTACAAATCGCGACAGCGCGATCGAGCGCTTATCCGCTTGAATCCCGAAGAGGTCTAAATTCGCCGGTCGTCTTATTCGAGCGGTGTTAACACTTCATCGATTTGAAGGGTTTGTGTTGAGCCAAAGAACACTGTTTTTTGGTAAGATGTGTGGCCTGGCGCCTCGATTTTAACGGTCCAGCTTTCATTGATATCAACAGCGTTGAGTTGCAGAGGAGTGCGGCCCCTACGACGACCATTGATATAAACAGTACCATTTGGGGTTGAGTCCACGAATAAGGTGCCTTGGATGGGGTCAAGGCCCACCTTGATCAATCGCTGGCCAGATCGATTGATCTGAAGTGTCCGCTCTTTGGTTAGATAGCCGGCTTTAGAGACCTCAAGTATATGGGTTTGACCGATATGTGATGAGAAAGACTTCTCGCTCGGGATGGGCTTTTTGTCGATCAGAACCTGAGCATCGCTGGGCATTGTTTCAATGACGAGCTTTGATGTGCTGGCAGAGTTTGGCATGATAGCGCCTGAAAGTCGCGCAATTTGGCCCGCGACGACGGTGCTTTTGAAATCCTTAGTCCGGCCCTCTGAGTCTTTTAGCTCCACGATGTATTCACCGGGCGCGAGATGCTTAATGGCCAACGGCGACCGGTCGGCTACGACCTTTCCATTGAGACTGATAGAGAGGTCTTGTGATGGTGTCGTGTGAACGAGCAGAAGACCCGTTTCATGGCGTTTTAGATAGTTGACGGCAAGGCTTGCCAGGGCCGCACCGACACCAGCGAGAATAAACAGAAGAAGCAGAGGCCTCACGTTGCTTCGCCTCTGAGGCTGAAGCGGTGTCTGCTCTGACTCATCCGTGATTTGGGTAAACGGGTGGCTGATGTCGAGGGTCTCGCCGGGCGTCGGTGTACTTGTCGATTCCAATAATGGTGAACTGGTTTGAGATAGAACGGCTGTGCGTGATGTGTCAGACGGACTTTGGCTCAACGCCATTGCTTTTTTAATCTCGCTGACATGTGTTTCAAATCGAGACTCATCCACCGGTCCAATCGGTCTATCAAACGAACCGGTTTTATCCAGCCTTGGCGGCGCATGCTCGATAATTTCTCCGTCCAGTATATCAAGGCGGATGTGACGGTCATTGAGTTCGTCGGCTTCGAGGATTCTTTTGCTGAATTGCTCCTGTAGCCAATGGGCTAAGTCGGCTCGTATCAGGTCTTCTGCCGTGTTGCTAAATTGAACGAGAGTCTTCATCAGACTTTCGGCGTCTCGAGGCCGGTCGCTGGACTCATAAGCGAGGGCTTGCGTGATTAGGCCAATCAGTCTTGGGGGGTAATCCGAGCGTAGTGTTTGAGGAATGGGTAGGCCTGTGCCTTTTCGGATCTTATCAAGAATGACAAACTGGTTGGGGCCATCAAACAGAGGGCGTCCGGTTAAAACCTCGTACATGACAGCTGCGAGAGAGAATATGTCGGACCGACCATCGAGTGTTTCTAGACGAGCTTGTTCTGGAGAGAGATAACGCGTCTTGCCCTTTGGGGCCCCATGCTTGGTCGTCGCTTCGATCAATCGACTCGACGCGATTCCAAAATCAGTCAAGAGGATGCGTCCATCGAAGCATAGAAGAATGTTTTCGGGGGTCACATCACGGTGAACGAGCTTGAGTGAGTCCCCATTGGCGTCTTCGAGGATATGACATGCATGTAAGCCAGCACAGATTGTTTGGAATATGTAGACGAATTGTTGAAGCGAGAGTTGTGTCACATCCCGTTTAATGGTCTTCATCACTGTCTGAAGGTCGACCCCTGGAACGAAACTCTGAGTAATATACCAATCCGAATCGACTTCACCCCAGTCTATTGCCGGGACCACATTCGGGTGGTTTACCCGCGAAGCAACCTCCGCTTCATGCATGAACATTTCGACCATTTGTTGGTCTTTGGCCAAATGGGGCAGAAGCCGTTTTAGAACAACCCAATCGGAGGTCTCAGCATCGATTCGTCGTGCTTTAAAGATCTCTGCCATGCCGCCAACGGCGATTCTGTCTACGACGATATAATCACCAAAAAGACATGGCTGGAACAAGCGGAAGACCCCTCTAGACTCATCTGAGCGGATACTACCTTAAGGTTCGGCGTCAGAAAAGCCCGGCGATCGTGCTGAGCTCTATGATCGGAGTCTCGACGGCAGAAAAGAACCATGTCATGCTCGATCCATGAAGATATCAGTTGCAACCGTTCGTGACACGCAGTCTGCCGAATACCTAAAAAGTTTGGCATTGGCTGAGGCAGATCCTCTTGTTGCCCATGGGCTGTTGGATGCTGCGCGAGAGCTCGATCCTGAGAGTACGACGCTGATTTGTCATCAAGGGTTGGGTTTGTTTCAGCTAGAGCGGCATGCTGATGTCATCGCCCTTGGAGCTGAGTATTTCCCGCGGTATCCAAGGCTGATTCATCTCGCGAATTTATACGCGGCCTCGCTATGCCATATAGGGCACCTTTCCTTATCGGAACAGCTTCTAAAATATGTTCTCACACTCGACCCGGACTACCCGAATGCTGAAGCAAGCGTGAGGCAAATCAGGGCGAATAGACAGCACGATGTCGCGGCGCCAGCCGTGCATGTTGACGCGGTAAAAAATGGGTTGGCATTGGCCCGTTTGATGCCCGTACCGAGTTTGGCCGTTTGCATGATTGTAAAGGATGAGGCTGAATTTATAGTCGGGGCCATTGAATCGGTGACGTCGGTCGCCGACGAGGTGATTGTCGTCGATACAGGCTCGACGGACGATACGGTAGCGCTTTCGGAGAAGGCGGGTGCAAGAGTTGAGTATTTTCAATGGACTGGGGACTTTAGCGAGGCGCGCAACATTAGCGTTGAACATGCGAAAAGTGATTGGATATTAATCCTCGATGCGGATGAACGTTTAACCGAAGCATCGAAGACATCCCTACGCGCCGTTTTGCAGGAGTACCATACGGATGAAGAACGCCGTGTCATCTGTGTTCGAATCAATAATTACACGCGAGATGGGGACTTCATCGGAGACGGTTTTAGCGGTCGGTTATTCAGAAACTGGCCAGACATGCGTTTCGAAGGCCGAGTCCATGAAGAAGTGGCTCGGGATCGAGCTGACGTGACCACCGATTACAGACTCGACATAGAATTTGACCATTACGGCGCCGATCCAGGCGTTATGGCCGAGAAAGACAAGGACCGTCGAAACATTGAACTCTTAGAGGCCCGTCTTGAGACGGTCCCTGACGACCTGTTGACGTGGTTTTATCTTGGGTCACAGCATTGGGTTGCTGGGCGCTTACAGGAGGCCGTTGATGGGTTTCGCCGTGTGACCGAATATTACCAGCGCGACCCAAGTCGCTATGGCGTGGCCATTCGTAACGTCACAGTGGCCTATAGCTACGTTGGTTTGGTTCGTGGTCTTCTTAGACTCGGTCAGTTTGAAGAAGGCTCTGACGTTGCCTATCGCGGCCGAGATTTATTCCCCGACAACCCAGATGTCGCATTCCAAGCGGGCCTTGTTGAGATGGGCCGCGAAGAATATGTTGCAGCCAGAGAGTTATTCGAGCAGGCACGAACCATCACCGTGTCGGGTTATGGTTTGATCGGAATGAGGGACCGCAGTATCCAAGAGTGGAGAGCGGCTAAATTTATCGCCGATATCGATTTCTACTTGGACGATTCGCAGAGGAGCTACGATGGCTACGTCGCGCTGCTAGACCGGATTCCAGCCGATTTTGAAGAATGGCACATTATCTATGCCCGTCTCGTTGAGTTAGCGGCTGCGCTACGGCGATTTGTCGACTTGCCACGATGGACCTTGGAATATGTTAAGCGACGGCCTACCCAAATTGCGACCGCGATACAAATTGCGCAACAGATGGCGGGTCAAGGGGAGCTGAACCAGTCTTGGGCGTTACTCAATCTCATTTTGGATGCGCTGCCCGATGTGGACCAATCCCTGCCGTTTGTGACTGCCTTGGGCCAGGTTGCTGAGTTATCGGGCGATGACCAGGCCGCCGTTAAATGGTACGAACGCTCGGCTAAGCTGGGCAATCAGGACCCCTCCTTCTGGCTTAACTTAGCCGGTCTGTTTGTTAGGAACGGGAATGATGCGGCAGCTCAGCAAGCATTCAAAGCCGCGCAGACGTTCATGTCGCGATCGGGAAGCTAAGTTAAAACGGGTCGCCGCCACTGACGTTGACTCCGATGAATGGCAGGTTTCGCAGCTTGTTTTTGTAGTCGAGCCCATAGCCGACCACGAACCGGTCGGGAATTTCGAACCCGAGATAATCTATCTTTATGGCAACCTTGGAACGGGCCGGTTTATGCAGTAGAGATGCGATCCGAACAGACGCGGGTTTTCGCGTGGCCAGGTTCTCGTGCAGATAAGACATGGTGAGGCCCGTGTCGACAATATCTTCGACCACAATGACGTGCTTGTTTTCGACCGAACGGGATAGGTCTTGGGTGACTTGGACGACGCCCGAACTCTCCTCCTTATCTCCGTAACTAGACAGACCAAGGAAATCAACTTCAAGGGGCAGATCGATATGTCGGCATAGATCGGCGAGAAACAGAAAGCTTCCTTTGAGGACGCCAACGAGAACCACTGGCGCACCATCATTATAGTCTGCTGTAATGGTCTGGCCGAGTTCTTTGATCCGGTCTTGAAGGGTGTCTGAATCGATCAGCACCTCGATTTCATTTTCCTTATAGAAGGGCATTTTGTCTCCTTAAACCCAGCTGTTATTCATAAGTTCACCAAATCCACCGCCCCCAGGCACGATGTATTGTTTATCATTAAGTCCGCTCTCTCGGTCCCAATGGGCACCCGGCATCGAATTCAATACGTCGGGTGGGGACATCCCGCGGTCGACGCGAATGGCAAAGATTCGAACATGCTCAAATCGCTCTGTAAGCGTCCGGATATACTCTGGTGTAATGATTAGATTAAGCGCGACAAGCTGCCTTGGTACGCCGATATCGCCATTTGTATAATTGTGCATCGCGGTGGCCAGGCTGTTACCGGTTGCACCCATGGGGTCCGGAAATAGGACAATTCGGTCGTCGACTGAACCACCGATCTTTTTACCTGTAATCGCCGCTCCAGTGACTTGGTCATCTCCATCCACTGTCCTGGCCATAATCAGATGGTCTTGTCTCACGACCTTTGGATTGAGGATCCCATTGAGCGTGTCAAAGCAGATTTGGCTCGGTAGAATACCAGCTCGCGCGATGTCGACCACTACGGAGGCCGTATCACGGTCGACTACTTTGCCGCGAAACACACCGCGCGGCGTAAAGGACTTCATGCGCGTGTTCATTTCAACGGTTTTTAGTGGGTATACAGTGTTGATGACCGTACGAATCAAGCTTGTATAAAGGGTCGATATCAATTGGTTAAATTCCGGCTGAGCCACGGCATCGGTGCAGAGGCGTGCCAGCTGGGTTGTCAAAAATGGATCGTCGAGCACATGGACTCGGTCCCCATAGTGATGCTCAATTTCGCTCATGGTAAAAGTACTCAAAGGAACACCTCTCAAACGTCTTTTGATTCGGATCAACGACGAGGGTTTTGTCTAATTACTATTTCCGGCTAGTCCAGGATCGTCTCGACTGGCTTTTACAGGCCTGACATCGTTTGCCATCCATTGTCTCAAGTTCTTCTGAAGCCGGTCGAAGACCAGCGGATGCCTGGCCATGACGTCGCGGTCCTCATTGGGGTCTTGTGATAGATCGTACAGTCTGTATTCGTCGAAGGTAATACTGTAATGGAGTTTCCAAGGCCAGTCGATCATCACCCGACGCTCCGAATGGGTCGCATCCTTAAGCATCTCCACGTAGACTGGCGCTTTGGCCGGGGCGATGTCTGACGTGCCATAGCCGACAAGGGACATCCCTGTCAGTTGGTTCGGCTTGGGAATTCCAGCCAGGTCTAAAACGGTCGGGACGATGTCAATGAGTGAGACCGGGGTATCGACTTGACGCGGCTTGAGTCCAGGCCCAGCAATGAGAAGTGGAACGTGGACTTGGTCATTGAACAGCTGTTGGCCATGATATTGATAGCCATGGGCGCCGAAGCCTTCGCCGTGGTCTGAATGTACGATGACGTAGGTATTCGAACCCATCTCAGATTGATTCAATGCATCGAGCAGGCGGCCGATCTGTTTGTCGGTGTATTTAATCTCTCCATCATAGCGATCGAAGGGGGTGTCACCGAAATTAAATTCAGCGTGGGGCAGGTAAGCAAAGTGCGGATCAAAATAATGGAGCCATAAGAAGAAAGGCTGGCCGTCGGCATCATACTTCCGCAGCCATTTAATCGCTTTGTTGGACACCAAGTGGCCTGTTTTTTTGTAGGCTACCTTAGCTTGGAATTCCTCCACGATGGATAAGTCCCATTGCTCGAAGCCTTGATTCAAACCGTAATGTGGGAGGAAGAACCGATGCGAAGGAATGCCGGCCGTGATGTACCCAGCCTCCTTCAGGCGCTCCGCGAGCATGACATTTGATCCATGCACCTTCGCCCAAGTGTCAGGCGTTCTATTGATTTCGGAATAATAGAGACCTGTGAACATGCTTGGCACTGACAAGCGGGTCTGAGGTCCCTGTGCGAAAGCCCATCGAAATCTAAGTCCGTTATTAGCCAGTTTATCTAAGACGGGTGAGGTCGGTCGGTCGTAGCCTTGATAACCCAAGTGATCAGCTCTGACCGTATCCATTGTGATCAGGATCACGTTTGGCCGCTCGATCAAGCCGCGCGTCGCTGCAGGCTCTAACCTGGCGGGTAGGACGATGGCTGGACGAGACTTTCCGGGACTATCACCCCCATAGCAATCGTCGTCGATTCCGTTTCTTGGGATCTCGTTGGCGCCAGGGTGGATATCTGGATCGCTATCGTTGCAGTCTCCGCCGCCTAACAGGCCCGCATAGCCGTCCCCGTCTCTGTCGAAAAGAGGTTGAGCCGTGACAATGATGGGGTTGAAAACAAGGCTGTTGGTCAAAAGGGCGCGTTTGACGTCAGGTGTACCATCGAGATTGAAAACTAGATCGGTGGTGCCAGCAGCACCAATAATTGCACCCACGATGATCCAGCGGCGACTCGGCGAATGGCCGGCGTTCATACCGGTCCACTGATGAAGAACTGTGGTAATCAGAATGGTCAGCAGGGGGTAAGCGATTAAAAACGCGGCGCTCCATTCACCCAGAAACTCACTCAAGGCTGAATCGCTCATGATGATAATTGTGGGAATCGAGATCGCCCCCGCTAAAATCCCAAGGCTGAGTGAAATGGATAGCCTTTCGCCAAATCGATCTTCAAGACTGGCCATTTGCACTCGAATGATCGCCCAGGCATAGAGTGCAATGACGACCATGATGGGCGTCAATACGGCCAAAACGCCGCCTACATAGGTTCGGTCGCCATCGTTTTTAAGAAAAAGGCGTGTCAGCACAAAAAGTGCGACGGTAATGGCGCTGGTGACCAGGAACGCTGATAACGCGTCCGTACGCCAGCGAATCGGTGTTTCATGGCTTAAAGTCACCCGTCTTGTCCGCCGCCAGACTTCAGCCAATGATGTCACCGTGGTGGCCATGAACAGGCCTAATAGAATGAAGGGGCTTATGACATAAAGTGCTGCAAGCAATCGGTCGAAACCGTCCACGCTTGCATCTGCGACAATCGCAAGGTACATCGCTTCGGCTGTTCCGAGCGTCACGGCTGCGAGGAACAGACCATGAAATAGTGCGTTGGGTAATGCGGTCACGGCTTTAACTTATCGATGCCTTATGGATTACTTTGAGCCTGACACGATCTATACTGTTGCGGGATGCAAAAAGGAACGCGCTTGGCGACTTTTTCTAAATGGTGTTTGCGGTTCTCTGCATTTTTTGGATGTTTATACATTCTTTCCTTTGCTTATATCGCATTTTCTCGACTTGGTTTCCCCCTAGAAATTGAATGGATGGAAGGCGGCATGGTGAGTCATGCGGTGCAACTCGCCAATGGTCATTCAATCTATACGGCGCCAACATCGCGTTTTGTCCCGTTCTTCTACACGCCCGGCTACCCTGCAGTTTTAGCCGGACTCAGCTGGTTTATCGGTGAGCCGAGCTTGTATTTGGGGCGCTTGGTCTCGATCATAGCAACGCTCTGGACCATGGGTGTTTTATTTTGGCTGATCCGACGAGAGTCCTCCACCATTTACGGGCTGCTATCAATTGGGCTTTATGCAGCCTTGTTTAGAACTAACGGTGCGTTCTACGACCTTGCTCGACCTGACGCTCTTTATATCGCCCTTGTCCTTTCGGGTTGCACACTCATCTATATTGGGCGGTCCTGGCGATACACAGCGGGCGCCGCTCTTATCTTTGTCGCTGCATTTTTGACCAAGCAAACATCGAGCGTATTTGTCCCACCGTTGATTTTGTATCTTATTTGGAGAGATTGGCGGCAAGCCATCCTTTTTGGGTGCCTGACTTTTGGAGCGTCTAGTCTGGCTGTTTGGTGGATTAACCGGGCAACAGATGGTTGGTTTTGGACCTATATTTTCGAAGGTCATCAGGGCCACCTATTCTATTGGAAAAATATACTACTCGAGTACTGGCGAGATGTGCTTTTCCTGGCCCCATTACTGTTAATTTTGCCATTACTGTGGTTCGGCTATCGAGTCCCAATCATTGGACTGACCCTCTTACTGGCGGCTCACTGGACCTACGCATTCATGTTCCGAGCGCAGACCCTCGATTACGTGCCGCATATGTACTATCGGGAGTTGTGGTATGAATCGCCTAGATGGGCCATTTTGATTCCACCTGCCGTCATCGCTGTTTGCTGTTTTGCCTACCGCATGAGGACCCGTGTCCTGACGGATATAAAGACGCCTGGCTTTTTCTTACTCATGTTCATCGCAGGCGCTGGAGCGAGTGCGCTCAACCACAGTACTCAATGGGCCTATAGCAATTGTTTCATGCCACTCACTCTCTTTGCATCGTGCTTAATTCCTCTCGCGTTGAGAGATCTAACGGACGCTGGAGAGAGCCGTGATGCCAGATTTACAGGTGCATTGCACTTTGCTCTCGCGTGTCAAATGGTGGCCCTGATCTACAATCCACTAGCCCAGATGCCGGCAGCGCATGAATATGAAGAGGCTAAGCGCTTAAAGCAGACCCTTAACGCCATCGATGGGCGAGTTTTTGTGCCTGGTCATCCAATGCTCGCGTATCAGCTCAATAGAGAAATGCATCTTCATCAAATGGGCATTACTGACGTTAAATTCATGGGCGGGGTCACCGACCTACGAACGCGGCTTGCAAACGGATATTGGAACGCAGTTTTGACGAGTGACAGGACTCAAGTTCCAGGACTGAATGCCCATTACTATGTCGCTCAAAAACTGACCTATGAATCGATAAACAGCCTCCGCGCTAAAACCGGTTTTCTGGTGCGGCCTGAGTCAATTTGGTATCGCCATGACTACGCGTCGAGGTCACTCGCGACAGGTTTGAATGGGAACTTTGAGGACAAAAATGGCCAAGGGTGGCAGGCCGACGAGGGTTTTGGACATCCGTTCGTCGTGGCCCATCGACAGCCCGGCAAGCAAGGCCGTTTCCTTGCCCGCTCAAGTCACAAAGGGACTGGGACCCTTCGGTCTGGTGCATTTAAGTTAACGAGCCGGGGTCTAAGTGTCTTGTTGGGTTCGACTCGTGGAGCAGGACAGCTGAGGGTTATCCACAAAGGTAAAGTCATTTTATCCCGAGGGGCACCACGGACAAAAAACGGGTCCCTACAGCGCATCAATCTCGAACTGCGCCAATGGTCCGGCAAGCGAGTCCACTTGGAATTGATGGATAGTGACGCCAATGGCCGTATCTATCTCGACGATGTACGACGGATTTGAAGTTAACTTCAATAGGTGAATGAAGACCCCGTAAAGCACCGTCAGCAAACTGATTATGAGATGAATGGCTGCCCGTCGCGAGGGGGACTTGTCTGCGCCGCTGATTTAAAGGCAAAAAAAAGGCCGGTCATGAGGACCGGCCTTTCGATTCGCTCACGCGTGCGTCTTACTGCCCGGTAATGCCAGACAGAGTGGCTGCTGTGCCTTCTACAAGCAAGCAAACGCTGACCGCGTTGCAATCATCGCCACAGTCACCTTCAACACTTGTCTCTGTTACAAGAGAGTCGGCGCCACGTAGGACGGGCAAGACGATAGTGTCGACGGTCATTTGGGGGTCGCCACCCAAGAACATGCCTGCTGACGCGCAGAAGCTAGGGGCTTCTGGTGACTCGCAGAGTTCGACGATACTGCCGATGAGCGCAACCAAAGACTCGATAGTCAGGTATCCTGTAATGAGACCGTTTGACATGTCGAAGCCAGTCTCAGCAGATGCGATGTCTGCTTTCAGTGTTGTCTGCGACAGGTTGACGTCAATCGAAATGCCGGACACCGGGAGCGTAAGGGCGAAATTACCAGTGGTTGTCTCCATGCCGCACCCATCAAGAGTTGCGTCGAAGCTAATTCGGGCATCACCGGTTGGATCATCGTCTACAAAGGAATCTGGTGCGACTGTGTAGCTCCCATCCTCAGCTGGATCACCGCTGTACAAGTTCAGAGTAGCCGAGCCCGCTTCAGACGCGGTCTGACCAGCTGCCCAACCATCGAGGTGAGCGAGAAGAATAAGCTCGATATTGCCCTCATCGTCTGGCTGTGTCAGCTCGCTGAGATCAGTTCCGAGGACCCGGATCAGGGCCGAGAGGCCAGTTCCATTGTTGTCGCCAACCGTATCACATCCGCCAGCGGTTGCTTCGCCTGGGTTGCTAGGAATGTTGAGGCTTGTCACACGAGACACGGGCGCCCAGTCACCGTCAGCGGTCTCTGGCAATGGGTCAGTATCTGTACATGCTGGTGCACTTCCACCAGTGCCACCAGCACCACCGGCGCCACCTTCGGCTCCAGCACCACCAGCACCACCAGCACCACCAGCGCCACCAGCGCCACCTGCACCGCCGACTGCACCTGCACCGCCAGTACCGCCTGCGCCACCATCATCTGAGCTCGCAGCATCTTCTCCGCAACCAACAGCAAAGATAAGCGCTGTGGTCGCGATTGCGACAACCAAAAGGTCCTGCAACTTACGCATTCCGTTTCTCCTTCTTAAGCGTATTTTAGGGATGTTATCTATAGCCCCGACAACATCACGACGTGGGTTGTAGCAGATGTCGGGGGTTTCTCGCAAAGAGATCTTCACAAGCCTGTTTTTTCACAGGCCGACCAACTATTGGCGTTTCTTCTCGAGATGACGAAAAATTGTCCTCGGATCGACCGCCAGATCTCGCGCCGTCTTCGTCCGATTACCCCCGTTTAGAGCAAGGATACGATCGATATAGTCCGATTGGAATTGCTCGCGAGCCTCGCTGAGCGGGACCACTCTTTGCGAAATTGTTTCCTCGGATAGCTCGAGGTCTGTATCGGCGATGGTGTTAGAGTCCGTGAGTAATACAGCCTTCCGCATTCGGTTTTGCAGTTCTCGAATATTACCAGGCCAGCCGTGCCGATGGATCATCGCGACCGCCGACGAGGTCAATCTGAGGTTCGATTTTCCATATTCTGAGGCCAGTTTTGTTACAAAGTGCTGTGCGAGTAAGAGTCGATCTTCACCCCGGTCTCTCAGAGGAGGCAGGTCGACGGACAATACATTAATGCGATAATACAAGTCTTGACGAAACCGGTGTTCCTTGATGGCCGTCTCGAGATCGACATGGGTGGCCGTCAGCAGGCGGATATCTATTGCCTCCATGCGACTGGAGCCGAGTCGCGTGACGCTTCGTTCTTGGATGGCCCGTAATAACTTGACCTGGAGTTCCTTTGGCATCTCGCCGATTTCATCCAAGAAAAGCGTGCCGCCGTTAGCCTGCTGAAAACAGCCGATTTTGTCTGCATGTGCGCCCGTGAAAGCCCCCTTCTTGTGCCCGAATAATGCGCTTTCGATGAGATTGGTTGCCAGAGCCCCGCAGTTGACGGCGATGAAGGGGCCGGACGCCCTTTTTGACCGCTTATGAATCTCACGTGCGATCAATTCCTTGCCCGTGCCCGTCTCACCTCTAATGAGAACGCTTACGTTGGTTTGAGCCGTTTTCTCTATGCGTGCGAATACATCACGCATTGAAGAACTTGTGCCGATGAGTTCTCCGTATTGATGGCCTTCGAGCTCGACCCTCAATCTCGCATTGTCTTGAGAGAGTTCGTCTTGTTGAAGTGCGTTCGCCACCAAGAGTGCTGCCTGAGCGCAGAAGACCGACAGAATATTCAGTGTCTGTGTCTCGAATAGGCTAACCACATTATCATTTCCGACATAGATTACCCCAAGGGTCTCCTTTGCGAAGACCAGTGGGACACACATGACACTGCATAGCCGGAGCTGAATCACAGAACGACTGGCGCTGAACATTGTGTCATTCAACGCGTCACTTACGATCAGCGGCTTACCGGTCGAAAGGACTGTTTCCACTATGCTATCGCTGACAGCCTGCACGTCATCGGCGATGGTTTCATGATTCAAATTTCGGGCTGTCTTAACGTCAAAGCCATCAGCGGTTTTCAGCAAGAGGAAGCCTTTGGCAGCTCCGGTCAACGTAATGACCTCATCCATCAATTTACGGAGGAGCACCTCGACGTTGTCGGCATCGGCAAGGCGCATGGAAAACTGACAAAGACGGTCGTATGCATTCAATTCATCCATTGGATCAGGGGGCGCGTGCGATGCTGTTGCGTCTGGTTCGTCCCACAGATCAAAGCGCAGCTGAGTTCCGTCGATTTTGATGAGATCGCCATGTTCAAGAACATGTTTTCGGATCTTCTTGCCATTTACGATGACAGGGTATTTCCGGCTTGTTGGATTTATGATGAATCGACCGGAATCAATCTTCAGAACGGCGTGCGTTGCTGCGACCTCATGTCCGCTTAGAGTGAGGTCATTGTCGGGGCCACGCCCTAGGGTGGTCAGCTTTCGGGCGATAAAATGTCGCCTTTGACCATTGATGACAAGACTCGGCACCGCTGAGTTCCTTTGCTGAAGTACACCAGTTGAATAAGCTAAATCGCCAGCATGCGCAAATGGCAAGCAGACAGCCTTCTAAAATCGCCACTTGAAGCCACTTGGAGCGATATCGAACCGAGGGGTCTTACGAGGCAACTCTTTTTCGATGATGAACCGAGTCGGTTCGTAAACCCAGAGTGCTTGCACAATGCCCGCCACCATCAATCCGATGGCGACACCTCCGGAGTAGAGCTGGACGGTCTGGAGCTCGCGAGCTTGAGTTACATCGGCATTTCGAAAGCGGCCATCGGTCCCCCGTAAGTTCTCCACTGCAAGAAAAGCGGCAAGCGACACACCCAACGTGGCAATTTGGCTGCCGAGGAGGAGGCTTCCAAGAATGGGCTCTTGGTTCTGAAACTGCCCGACGCCGAAGGGGAGTGATGCAGCGATGCGCGAGCGGATCTGGATATCGCGCCGATATCGAATCGTATTTGCTTCTCGTCTGCGTTTTTCCTCGAGGGCGAGTTGTTGACGGCGGAGCTCTTTCTTGGCGGCAATTTCCTTGGCCAATCGCTCACGGATATCCTGGAAGAACGACACGGCTGGGGGCGGTGTCTTGACCGGGTCCAGTGCCGCATCTGGATGGTACTCTATCAACCGCTCAAAATAGGCTTGAGCAGATCCTTTCTTACCGAGAAAGTAATTGGATAGCCCTAGAATAGTATACGCCTCGATGAGGTCTTGTCGGTCGGCCAGTAGGACATTTGGCTCTATGGCTGGAGTGAGCTTGTCAACGGTCGTTTGATACTCACCGAAGTCAAATGTTGACCGGGCGTCCCGCAAGCGGCGCTTGGCATCCAAAAGGTTGCCGGTCTGCTCAGGCGGGGGGGCCGCGGTCACCGGCTGGGCAACGCTGGTCAGCACTATCCACGAAATGAGTGCATAAAGTCGAGGTCTCAATGGGCTGCTTTTTAAAGGTGTCAGTCTAAGTTAACGGTGCTTGCCTTACCGGCTCGAAGCACAGCCTTTCTTCGTAAGAAGTTACCGTTGCGTGGGCCAATCGTCAACCTCAGAGAACGAGTTGTGTCGGTCATTGATACCTTGATGGGTGAGTTGGTCATCCCGAGGTAACTCTCCCTATCATCAAAGACCTTTAAGGCATCCTTTGAGCGGACTGTAAGGATGGCGGGGAGTTGTTTGCATACGTAAATAAGACGATAATTACGCTTTTTATTGGGCACGATGGTGATGGTCTGTTTACTGGGCTCACAGCCTTCATTGGTAAACACAATACTGTGTTTGCCTGGGGGGAGTTTAAGCCCCCCGCTGTTTCCAATCTGATAGAGATAACGTGCGTCTTGGCGGCCGTTGACGCGCACCCGCGCACCTTTATACTGGCTCCTAACAGCAACGGTTGTAAGCGTGGTAGAGGGTTGGTTGATAGGCTTTGAGTCAGGCGTTTTGTCCGGTGTGTCTTTTAGGCCTGAGGGACGTTTTGAATTATTTTTTTCGCAGCGGAAATCGATGGCCTTGTCGGTTAGACTCCTCGCTGGCACCTTCACGACAGAACGGCTGGTTTTGCAGCCATGGCGATACAGTGTGACGACATGTCGACCTCTAGGCAAACGTAAACCACCGGCTTGACGAATGCTGTCCAAATCGGGCGGCGTATGCGCTCGACCGCCAACATAGACGCGAACGCCACGAACGGCACTCCTCAGTTTTATCAGATTGTCCACTGGGGCATCTGCGGTTTCAGTCTTACTGACTGATCGAGTATCTGCCCCCAGGGCAGTGTCCACGATTTGGCCTGCATCTGCCGGTGTGGTGGGACCGATATCGGTGATGGGCGAAGCGACATCAGGACCAGGTTTCTTTTCTGATTTAACCGCAGGGATTGCGCCTTGTGTCGGTGCAAGAAGCTTGCGTCCGCTGTTGGTATCAAGAAAAAACCAGCCACCGATGAACAAGGGTAATAGACCACAGAAGATAATGGCTGCAACGAACGCGCTCCGTTGGATGGTTTGACTTCTTTCAACCTTCTTCAGAAGCGCTTTAGCCTCGCCATGCTGAGGATGAAGAATGAAAACACGGTCCAATAGGTCCAGACAGAGACCAATATTCTTGTCGGCGCACGCCTGATAGGCCTGCTCCAAGAGCTTCGGGATAATTCGACTTGTGAGCTGTTCTTCATAAACGGCGGGGTCCGTATTATATGTCCGAAGTTCACCCCGGAATTCGTTGATACCGATGCCGACTAAGAGCGATTTGATATTGCTGTGGAGCTCTTTTGCCGTGGGTCGGTCCTTGGGGTCTTTGGCTAGACAGCTGTCGATAATTTGTGCGATCTGGCGCCCGGTGAGTGGCCGCCTTTGAATGAGGGGGACGTAATCGGTCTCTAGAATTCGCCTGAACAAAGCTGACGGGTTTGGGCCAGAGAAGGGCAGTGCGCCGCTGATGAGCCAATACAGTGTCGTACCCACGCTGAAGATGTCGGCAGGGGCTCCGATATCTGTGCCGTCGATAACTTCAGGGGCCATGTGCGCTGGAGAACCAAGCATGGTGCCGGTTGCTGTCAGGGTTGGCATATCAACCATCTGAGCGATGCCAAAGTCCATGAGCACAGGTGAACCATCGCTACGGATCATAATGTTTTCGGGTTTGACATCTCTGTGAATAATGCCTGCCAGATGCGCTCGTGCCAGAGCATCGACGATAGGGAGCATCAGCATGAGTGCTGTCTCAGGGTGCTTGATCAAATGGTCATCGACAAAGGCTCGAAGTGTTGGCCCGTCAACAAACTCTGTGACGATATACGATTGCTCACTGTCGGCCGATGCATAGTCGAAGACTTCGACGATGTGAGGGTGTTTGAGACGCGCGACGGCCTTGGCCTCTCGAGCGAAACGAGCACGGGAATCTGCTCGCTCAGCGAGGTGTGGGTGCAGGATCTTGAGGGCGACGGTCCGTTCGAGCACAGAGTCATGGGCTCGGTGGACCACGGCCATGCCGCCATGACCAATCCGTTCGATCAACTGGTATCGCTGTGTAGAGGACTCGCTCATGATTTAGGACAATCGCCTCGCAAGGTGTCGAGCGAGTCGAACCTGTGGGTAGATTTCGCATCCATCAGCCATGAATGCTTTTTGATGAATTGAACCAGCATCTTTACAGAAGCACCTGAGACGTATCATATTAGCAGCGTAGTCCATCAAGAGACTCGGGTGAAGTATGTCAGATGATAAAAAGAATATCATGGTTGTCGAGGACGAGGAGAGCGTCCGAGATATGGTTGCTAAGATGTTGTCGGCTCGCGGCTACGGCGTCGAGGTTGCCAATGATGGCCTCGACGGGCTGCGCAAGATCGATCAGAGTAAACCAGACCTACTGATCGCCGACGTCATGATGCCAAATCTGGATGGTTTGACGCTGGTCAAGGCGCTCAAGGAACACAAGGATACAAAGAATATTCCAGTGATCTTTCTGACCGCAAAGGGTGATGCTCGTTCGATGATCGAAGGGATAAACGTCGGCGCAAAATTCTACGTTACAAAGCCGTTCCAGATGGATGACCTGTTAGCCAAAGTTGGCAAACTTCTTGGCGAGAAGGGCCGCCGGTTGAGCTAGTTCAATCTTCGGACTTACTGCTCGCTCTGACCCGCATGAGCACGTCAATGACTTCCAGCGCGCACGCTCGTGGATACCCAAACTCTTGGTCAAATCGATTTAAGATGTCTTCAGCGCGTACTGTCTCAGCCTCATCAAGTTTAGGTTCTTCTTCAGACAAATACTCGAGGAGTGTTTGCTTGATTCTGTCAGCAAGTTCACTTTTCTCTTGATAGAAAGCATCGTTGAGTGCAGTCGTGATGTCGACGAATAAGTCCTCGTGCACCAAGGCATCTTCAGGGTTTTCCATCCGCCAAGCGGCCACTCTGTGGACCAAAGATTCTCGATAGCCGTGCGCATCCTTACGCGGGACCCCAATCTTATCTTCGACGCTTGACATAAGGGCTTCATCAGCTGGTTCCGAGTTGCCGGTCAAGGGATTAACGCGACGTTCTTTTCGAATGAAATGGACGACATGGTCGATATACGAATGCAGTAATTGATTGGTCGCTGATTTGTCCACGAGGCCCATGGCTTGATGAAGCTCATCTTCGACGGTGGCCAAATACCAACTGCGCACAATGCCAACTGACCTGATCGGATTATGGTACTCACCTTCGCTGTCTAACTGAAGGAATGGGTAAACAGCCTTTTGTTCGCAGAGCTCTCTTAGGGCACCCAATACTGTGATACCGGTCAAGACCCCTTCAGACAATCGAGCTGCGTTGAGCAAGAGACTCTTTAATACTCGTGGACTCGGTCCGAAGCGGCCTTCATAGGCTTCTGAGGTTGAATGCTCTTCGTAAATCTCTGGAATGGTGGACGCCATCTGATATGCGGTTTCCCTGGAAATGCCGCCCGGCAGTGCGGCAAATGCGTACATATTGGCTTTTTCAACGGGGCTTAACTTCTTAAGAACCTCCTGGTGATCTTTTTCCTGCTCTCGATAAATAATTGGTTTTTCCAATCGGCAGAGAACGGCCCAGAGGGCAAGAACATCCGGGACATGAGGACCAATTTCGAGGGCACTAGAGAGCGTTCTCAGTAGGTCCCAATAGATCTGACTTTCTCTGGGGTAATCGACCAAGTAGGGCACCTGGACAAGTTCGATTCGGGCCTTGAAACTGGCAAAGTCCGGTATCTGTTTGAAAGCGGTCAAGTGATCAGCATTGCAGCTGCCGATGAAAACTGCATCCAGATGCAGTGTCATGGTGTCCAAACGCACAGCGCCCGTCTCGCAGGTTGATAAGATATATTTGAACGCTTCGACCGGTCTTTTGAGCAAATCGTTGAATTCTAGAATGCCGCGATTGGCGTCAACGAGATCTCCCATTGGCTCGTACAATGTTAAATTCTGTAAGGATGCAGGCAGCGAGCCTAGGCTGCGGTCGGCGGTCACCTGCCGTATTCCCGCATCCGCTCTCATCTGCGGGTCGATGGTCACAGCTGAGCGTCTGTACCTTGGGCTCACGGTCAGCCGTTCGACTTGAATATGCTTGAGAACTTCTGATAGGTCACCGCGGTATGCCTTCAAAAGGGCTTCAAAGATCTGCTTGGCTTTGGGACTGAGTTCCCCCTCCGCGATACTGTGTGGAAGCGGATAGTCCGGTCCTAAATATTCTGCTATCAAAGCCAGGCGCTGGTTTTTGGGTAAGAGTAAGAGAGGATGATCGCGCGTCTCATTCATCAGTCGTGCGTCGATCTGGCCATCGGGTAAGTGGGCATAACTGTCCAGCGATGTGAGATCGGTACTGCCGGAGAAGCCGATATTGCCGCGGCCCATGGATTCTGTCGGAAAAACCCAGCTGAACGTGTACATGGCGCCCTCGGGCTCCTGACTGTAATGCTCGAGCCCCCGCATCAGGCAATTGATGAAGCGACTCTTCGCGCTTCCGTTAGGACCCGCGAGTAGAATCATTCGGTTCACGCGGCCATGTACGGCAAAGTCGTTTAGGTAGCCATAGACTGCTTCTTGAACGGCTTCCTGCCCTATGAGCGGGTCTCGACCGTCGTCAAACGGGCAGTCGAAAAGTAAGTATCGATTGTAGATACCGTATGGTCTGTGAACCTCGGCGACCCCATAATGGACAAAGCAGTCACGGATATAGCGGGCGCTGTCTCGGACCTGGCTTTCCGCTTGTTCCTCAAAGATCTTTAGGTATTCGCTGAACGAAAGGAGGTTTCTTTCGTTCTCAAACTGCTCTCGAAAGGCGCTTATCTGGGCGTTTAAAATTTCGCCCGATGGTTGAGGAGCCTCGCTTGCTTCACTCTCGCCTTCGGTGGTCTCAGTTTCGGCTTCAACCGCTTCAGGTGCATTGGTATCGACTTCGCTCACGCGCTCTCCTTTCTAGACTAGGGGGCGACCGACGCTATTTCGTCGGAACGGTCCAGGCGAGCTTTTCTCCTCGGAAGAGCTTGCATGTACTTTCATTACAGACACTGAAGTTGGCTGTTCCACTGAATTGAGTGGAGCCTACCGCAGCTGGCGTGAAATCGATGCCAAACGTGAGCGCCTGGTCCGTTAACCGAGCGTCAGCGGGCGAGTATTTGGTCTTTGCTAATTGTGCATCAGTTGCTGGGTTCAAGTTCAGCGAATTCGGAAAGTCCTTGTTCATTTTGTAGCCATCGAGCGGGATGACGGTCACGGCTGTTTTGCTGGCTTCCCCTTTCGACGCAGCCGTTTGCGTGTACTGGATTTTAAATGGCAATTCGGCGAAGGTTTTCTTTTTGGCCTTTGCCACTTCGGCAGTTTTTGCAGCTGTTGCAGGTTGAGCGGTTTCTGTTGTCTTCACGGCCTTGCCCGCCTTATCGGATGACGCTTTGGCCGGGGCCGTTTGATCCGATGCGGGTTTCGTTGGTGCTGCATTTGTGCCTGAACTACACGCCATGCTTAGCAGCAAAGCAATGGAGATTGGCAGTCCCTGCCATCGAATACTGGACTGAGTTATCATATTGGTCATCCTATCCTGATTTCTAGCCATGTGATTGAAATATCATTCGTACTGGGTGATTGCAACCGAGGCCAAAGCGCAGTAATGCTAGTGCGTGAGACGCGTACAACAGCTTGGCCCCTACTCTTTACTCTACCGGATTGCGTCGGGTGGGATGGCAGAAATTTATCGAGCTCGAGTCTGGTCGTTAGACGGCGACCAAGACGTCGCTATCAAACGCCTTTTACCGGTCTATAATTCCGATGACGAATTCATCGTCATGCTCACGGATGAAGCCCGTATCACGCGGCTGTTCAATCATCCAAACATCGCGCGAGTCTTTGAGTTTGGCTTGTACGATAATCAGTATTTTCTCGTGATGGAATTTATCGAAGGACAAGACCTCAGGGCTTTGTTGCGCCGGCTCAATGAACGGGGGGTCACCCTGTCGGTCGGAGACGCAATTTACATCGTGACCAATGCGCTTTTAGGCCTGCATGCAGCCCATTGTCAAAAGGATGAAGACGGTCACCCGCTCGATGTGATCCACAGAGATTTTACGCCGTCTAATATTCTGCTTGGTTACGATGGTGCTGTGAAATTAGTCGATTTCGGGATTGCGAAAGACAGGTTGAGTCGAAGTCGAACTCAAGCGGGCTTTATCAAAGGTAAGATCAAATACATGAGCCCGGAGCAAACTCGCTCGTCAAGCCTAGATGGACGATCTGATGTCTTCGCCGCAGGCATTGTGCTTTATCGTTGCATAACGGGCCAGTTGCCCTTCGATGAAAAGGATGACGACTTACTAATCGATGCAGTTCGCGAGCGTGCACCGACGCCGCCCAGCTATCTTTGTGACGCAATTGATGGGTCCTTTGATACCTTGCTTTACAGAGCTCTTGCTAAGGATAGGGATGACCGGTTTGATAGTGCGGCCAGTTTTTGTGAGGCCTTGCTCGATTGGGCGTCCAAGGCCAACATTTCCGTTGATGCGGCGAATGTTGCACAGCTTTTGTGCGACGTTTTTTCAGCGGAGCGAGAAGACGCTGCCCGCTTGCAAGCGGGTGTGATCTTCGACGCCGATCCAACGCCCACAAGCGAACGTCAAAGCTACACCAGGCTCGTCGGTGTCAACGACCCCTATCCACGTACATTAACAGGGTTTGAGGCTGTCACCGAGAGTCGACAGCTCAGCGCCGAGACCCAGCGGAATAGCTCGCATACCAAAGGCTCAAAATCCGACAGTTAATTATCGTCTAATGGCAGCTCCACACTTCGCTGATTAACATGGCACCAGGTCATCAGACGCGGCCGCGGGAACTGGTATTGGTCAGGCTTTTCAATGATCACAAAAGTGTGTCTGCAATTGCAGGGGGAGTCGCTGTCATGCACGGGGCCGTGTGGGCGAAGGAAGCTGCCTGAATTGACGTAAAAATGTCGGTGGTTTGTCTCTAAGCGCTCCAATCTCGGCGCATGGCTATGGCCAAAAATCACAACAGGTACATCCATTAGGCGATTAATTCTTTGTGCGGCCCGCTGGAGTTTACCCCGGATGTTGCGATCGTAAGTCCGGCGCAAGAATAGAGCACCACCAAAGCTCAGAGCCGCAGTCAGCGTTGCAATCAGTAGAGTGAGAGCCGGCTTAGTCCCCAGGATAAAGCACCCAGCGACGGTGGCCCCTGTGAGAAGCAGAGCTAGGACTTCGCCAAGACAGACGTTTGCGGCCACGTGAAAGACATTTGACATGATGCTTGGTGCGGTCATGGTGTCGAGTTCTACAAGCCGGGCCTCATCTAGATTGTAGGCCGCTGCCGTTGCCCTGAGTTGCTCCTTGTGAACGGATATGGCTCGTGCGCTTTCGAAGCGGCCACTGGTCACATAATATTTTAAGCTGTGATAGGCCAAGCCAGTGTAGCGCCCCAATAATTGGGTGGCTCTCGCAAGGCCGCCTCCGCGGAAATATTGAATGTAGTCGACAAGCCCCCAGTGCTCTTTATCATGGGTGGCGAACCCAGCTTCTAAATTGGCGAAATACTGAATGGCGATCGCGCTCAGGGGTTGGACGATCAGCTCTTCTTGGTTCGGTCGGAGTGGGCAAAGTTGAGGGGACGTGTTGCAAAACTCATCGAATCGGTGGCCATGCTCCATGTAGGCGAAGCCGGGTAGATAGAGAAACCAAGGATGGAAGTTTATCGCGTCATGAAAGCTTTCTCTCTCCATCTCGATACCAGCCTCATCACCGAAATAGAGTGACTCGAGGATGTCGACGAACCGAGATCGGACGCCAGGCCAAAAGAGCTCGACATCATGATTTCCTTGAATGATCTCCAGTCGATTGCCATTGCCCACGAAGTCTGCCAAATGGACAAAGACTGCACGATGTCTTTCCATGAGTTTCTCTAGCTTCCACACAGAGTGGATTTCACTATTGCTTAAGCCGTACTGTGTTTGTTCGCTATCCGTGTCTTTAGGTGTCATTGTTACCTGCAGGAAATCCAACAGATCTCCGCCCAGAACCAGCCGCCATGGCCGGTTACCCAGTCGATTGACCGTATAGTGCGCAAGGAATGATGTGATGTGGTAGTCGAGTCTACCACCACGCTTTAGATAATCGATTCGGGAGACATTCTTACAGGCTTCCCCTAAGTGCAGATCGCTCAAAAATAGGACGTTTTCGTCTCGTATGGGCTCTGCTGCCTGCGGGTCCCCGTCGGTGGCGTCCAAACTGGCCCGTTTTTTCAATATTTTCTTGATACGCGCGAACATCACCGTCTACCTGTCGGATTTTGCAACATAAGCATTTCCAGATCACCATTGGTTTTGGCAAGTTTTTTTGGTTTGTATGGGGGACGAGAATTGTGGCGTTCATGGTCATTATCGTGCAGGCTCGACCCAGTTGCTTGCTCCAAGAGCTTGTTGGGTGATCACATGTACGTCTCATATCGCTTTATTTTAATGAGTCTGATGGCCTGTGGTGCCGTTGGTTGCCAGTCTACTGACTCCGACAATCGTTTGCTCGAGGAAGAGCCACTGTACCTTCTGCAGTCGCGCTATGACCTAACCACAGAACTCGTTTCAACAAATTGTGCCTTGTCACTTGCTGAGCTTACGTCCTCAAGGAGTTCGGTTGAGGTTCGGCAGACAGGCAACTATATTAATTGGACTCAGGAGCCATTGGACACAGAGGGTCAATCATCTGAACCGATGGAAATGGATGGCGCCGTCTGCACCGGGACGGACGGGACTGTCGAACTCCGACTTCGAGGCCGAGCCGTTAGCCGCAGAACGGCTGGTACCGGCTTTTGCCGAACAGAGTTTTCCATTCCTGCAAGCCCCGCAACCTGCCTTGGGCGGGTCGATGAGATTTGTAGCGATCCGGATGCGTTGATTCTCACTCTAGAGCCGTGTAGGCGTGGCTTCTTTGGTCGAACGACGTCATGCCTGCGATACGAGGAGTCATGTTCCGGAACGCCGGATTGCCAATTGACGTTTCACTTTTCAGCGTACGCCACTGGCATGGCCACCAATCCCGATGAGTGCCCTGATGTGGGCGACGTCTACGTAGACCGCTGTGCATCGTCCTGCGACGCGTGTGGATGTCGTGAAGAAGAGTGATTGATTAGGCGTACTTGTAGAAGACGATGATCGAGAGGCAGTGGAACTGGTTGTCGCTGGACTGCTTGATCACCGTGTCGACGACGTCCACATTGTGTTCTTTGAGCCAGGTGGTCATTTTTTGGCCTAGATCGACACGCTCGTTCGCTTTTGTCGCTGAGAAGACCTTGACCGCATCATACCCGCGAGCCATGCTGGGCTAGCTCCGGCGTGCGCGCGCTCGAATGGCTCGTCTGCGCTCTTTCCGCCGGCGGCGTTCAGCTTCACGTTGCTTACGCTTTCGCTTGACCGATGGCTTCTCATAGTAGCGACGTCGCTTTAGTTCCTTGTAAATACCCTCATGGGCAACTTTACGCTTGAGCGCTTTGATGGCGCGCTCTACGTTGTCACCTTCGACGGTGATTTCTAACGGACGTAGGACAATTTCGTTCTGGCTCAAGTCGGGCCTCACTTTTTCTCATCTGAAGTTCAGGACGCGCTATTATAGTTAGAGCGCCAAAGACGCGGCATACTAGAGAGAGATACTGGTCTTGTCAAGGACACGATTTTCGCATATTGGAAGCATCAGGATTTGTGCAAAGGTATAAGCAGTTGAATGGCGACCAGCTACCCGTAATTCAAGGGCATCCGGAAGGCGATCGATTCGGCCGCGACAGGCGTGCTCTACGACTTCCAGACTTTCTGCGAAAGCAGATCGGCAAGGGGGAGGCCGTTCGCGCCGTAAAAAGCATGTTGAGAGACAGCGCCGTTGTCACGGTTTGTGAAGAGGCCCGCTGCCCAAACTTGGCCGAGTGTTTCAGCCATCGAACGGCAACCTACATGATTATGGGAGCGGATTGTACGAGAGCATGCGGATTTTGTGCAGTTGGTACAGCCGTTCCCAAAGCGTTGGACCCTGACGAGCCAGAGCGCGTGGCGCTGAGCGCGGCTGAGCTTGGGCTTAAGCATGTCGTCATAACCAGCGTCAATCGAGATGATTTGCCGGATGGCGGCGCTCTCCATTTTAAACGGACCGTCGAGGCTGTGTCGAGGTGCTTGCCCAAGGCTGATATTGAGGTACTGACACCTGACTTCTGCGGCGACTTGGTCGCAGTTGAAACCATCGCGTCCTCTCCACTCGCTGTCTTTAATCATAACATGGAGACTATTAGCCGTTTGTACAGACGAATTAGGCCGAGGGCGAAATACGAGCAGTCATTAATGGTCTTGGAACACGTAGCGACCTGTTTTCCGAAGCTGACCATTAAGAGCGGTTTCATGGTTGGTCTCGGTGAGACCAAGAGCGAAATTTTTCAATTGATGTCCGACATGCGCGACGCCGGAGTGAATATTGCCACGATAGGCCAATACCTTAGGCCGTCCATCAAACATGTTCCGGTGACACACTACTTACCCGAGGCTGCGTATCAAGAGTTTGTGGATTTTGGGCTGGAACTTGGATTTGACCATGTGTTCGCGGGTCCCTTCGTGCGATCGTCGTATAATGCTGCCGAAGCCCTAAGATTGGCACAAGGCGGCGGCTCTTGATGCCATGTCTGGTCGTTGAGTCATCCTGCTGGGACTGGACTTACGCTGCCGAAAAAGCTCGTAGGCGCCTCGATTGGCTCGCTGCTCGTGGCGG
>MDTC01107029.1_pt1 | contig 28110 bp, 33 predicted proteins | sample 811181 | NCBI WGS metagenome assembly MDTC01 (sample SAMN05326644, study PRJNA326480) | marine metagenome | isolation source: seawater | place: Pacific Ocean: North | collected 2011 | reverse complement strand
TAATAATACAGTTCCAGGAAGAAGTCAGATAATATAGGAAACGTTCTAAACAAAAACTTAACTTTGCATTTTAAATAAATTAAATTTATTTTAATCTTAATTTATATTATAGTATATGACGTTTAGAGCCGATTATAAAGAGAAAAGAACATTGTTGGAAAAAAACTGTGTCCAACGCACAGCGAGACGCGACCTTCGCAAAAAGGGACCTTGGCCCCATTATGTAACTGAATTAATTGCAACAACCGAGTATGGCAAGATTACTGGAGGAACAAGATTTTTATCACCGGCCGAACAAAGACGAAAAAAGGATACAATGCAACGTAACTTTCCTAATACAGTTATAAGATTAGACAAATATAATGGTATTGATCAAGAAAGTGAAGGTGCGTGTTCATTTGTATCCTTTTTAAATTTATTAAATATAACGGGAAAACAAAATATATTAAAACAAAATGTTATTAGACAATGGAAACGGACATGGCAAAATTTTGGAATAGACGCCGCATCTGATATTGGAACTGTTTTAGATATTATGATTGAAAATAAATGTTTTAAAACAGACCCACATTCTATATTAAAATATGTTCCAATTAGGTCTGAAGGTAGGCGTGAAAAGTGTTATAACGAAGATTATTGGATTAAAGATATATCTATTATTTTACGTAAATATAGAATAAATAATGATGATTACAATGAATGTCCTTGGATATACCAAGCAGCTAATTTAATTGAATCACTAATAGATAAGGGAGTTCCTGTAGAAATAAATGCAATGGAACATTCAAGAACTTGTATAGGCTATAATGACAGGTCTTTAATATTTGCAGATAATTGGGGGATGAACTATGAAGAGATTACAAGGAATCCATATAATGATAGTTATAGTGCAGGATTTAGTACAATTGATAAATGGGCTATTTATACTTGGATCCGTGATTTAGTATATATTAAATCTGAATCTTCAATGGAATCCATTGGACAAGTTGCTTCAAGTTTGATGGGATGGGCTACATCAAAAGCAAGCAGTTCACCAAAAAGACGGACGCCTGCAAGAGCACGTAGTCCACCAAAAAGACGGACTCCTGCAAGAGAACGTAGTCCACCAAAAAGACGGACTCCTGCAAGAGCACGTAGTCCACCAAAAAGACGGACACCTACAAGAGAACGTAGTCCACCAAGAAGACGGTCACCTACAATAGCACGTAGTCCACCAAGAAGACGGTCACCTACAATAGCACGTAGTCCACCAAGAAGACGGTCACCTACAAGAGCACGTAGTCCACCAAGAAGACGGTCACCTACAAGAGAACTAAGCCCATCGCCAAGAAGACAACCGTCTCCAAGAAAACAGTCACCACCACTATGGCAAAAACGTGCTAATACAGCATTGCGGACCGGTACTTATACTGCATCAGTATTAGGATCTACTGCATCAGCATTAGGATCTGCTGCTGTAAATTTAGGTAAATGGGCAATGCCAAAATCTAAAGCATCACCAAAAAGACGGTCACCCAGAAGAGAACTAAGACCATCCCCTAGAAGACAAGCTTCTCCACGAAAACAGTCTCCTCCGCTATGGCAAAAACGTGCTAATACAGCATTGCGCGCAAGTACTTATACTGCATCAGCATTAGGATCCGCTGCAACTGCATTAGGATCTGCTGCTGTAAGTTTAGGTAAATGGGCAATGCCACAATCCAAAGCATCACCAAAAAAAACATTACGAACAACACCAAAAACAAGATCAACACCACCAAGAACAAGATCGACGTATAAAAGTAAAGAAGAAGCTTTTTATTGTGATCCATCATGGAATTGGAATGAATGCCGCCGTGGATCAAGGTCCGATCATTGTGTCTATAATAAAAAATTAGAAAAAGGTAAAAAATGTCAAAATAAATAAAACATTTATAAGGATAATCAATATATTATCTGATATTATACAGAGTACTATTTGACGGTATATTATTATCATTAAGTATTTTACGTTGAAATTCTTTACGCCTTTCATACAACTCGTTATTAACCTTAGTATTGTAACTTGAAATTACAATATTAAAATTATTATTTTCATATATAAGCTGGTGTGCATATCTGTTATTCAGCTTATAATTTAGTTCTTTTAATTTTAATAATTTTTTATATTCTTTTAATCCGTTTTTTACACTCTTATATATTCTAAGTTCATATTCATTACTGGTTTCATCATATGAATAATCAATTTCAGAATTATTTTCCTCAAGTAAATTTACTTTTTCCTGTAATGAAGCACAATAATCTATTAATTCATAATTTTCTTCACGTTGTGCATCCAGTAGATCTTCCAGTTCATCTTTTTCATTTGTAAGTTCATCTACTTGTTTTTGTAATTCTAATGCAGATTTTGGATCTTTATGGTCAGGTATATCACCTAATCTTTCAAGAATTTTCATATATATGTTCTCTGGTATTTTATCAGTATAATCCATCAAAATTGCAGCAAGCTCCTGTTTAATAGAAGACATTTGTTTTTTTTCAAAAAAAAATGATAAAATCAAATTTATTAATTTTAAAATAAATAAATTAAATTATAACTACATTATTTTTTTATTAATGAGTTTATTTTAATACCAACAAGTATTGCTAATAATATTATTATAATATTAAGTTTAGATGATAAATCTACATTCATTAAATTCATAAAATCTTCATTTGATTTGTTTTGTTTACTTAAGTTTTCAACATTATGATTATTCGATTCTTCGCCTCTAGTGATGTACCCTGGCATATAATATATGTATATATTATGTTTAGACAGATAGTTATTTTTTTTATAATTTTATTAATACTTATTTTGGAGATTGACAGAAATTTTATTATAACATTTAAACTATATAATTATTATATTAGATTTTTTCCAAAACAAATTATATTTGGAATACATAATACCATACAAAGATTCTGTGAAAAGAGATTTATATATGAAGTTGATTCGTTAAAATTAACTTTATTTTTAAAAAATCATAAAAAACAAATTATTAATGATTACATTAAATTTAGAAATACTACAGAAGTATATGCACATACAACTACTGATTTACTTAAAAAAGATGTCAATTATAAATATATATTTTTTAAAACTTTCGATAAATTATACATTGATAATTGTAAAAAATTTACCGACATAAATTTAATGCTTAATAAATTTAGTAATATTAAAACATGCTTTTTAAGTATAATATATAAACAAAAAATAATACCTTATCACAGAGGACCATATAATGGACTTTTAAGATATCATTTTCCACTTATAATTAAACCTAATACAACATATTTAGAGATAATGGGTAAAAAATTATATTATAATAAGCCATTTATGTTTGATGATACTTATCCACACAAATTAGTAAAATCAGATAACTCATTAAGAGTTATACTAATATGCGATATTGAAAACCCTTATTCGCTATTTCATCCTCATAAATTATTTTATTGAATATATAATATATGAAATCTTGTAAATTATGTGGTAAAATTGGAGTAAATTCTAAAACTTGCCCATTAAATAAAAATTGCACTAATCCTCATCCAAGAAAACATTATAAAAGTCCTATTCCGTATAATTATGAAACTTATAATAATTATAAACTTAATATATACGATGAACCATTACAACCTTGTGGTGATAAATCGATGAAATATGGTTCTTGGGATAATGAATATAAATGTAGTGAATTAGATGGTGGAGTTCATCAGATTTGTATTAATAATATATCAAAAAGTACCCCCAAATTTTCAGAATTAACAGGTCAAAGTAATTGGTCTGATAAACGTGGATCTGACAATCATTGTGTATGTCTTGGAGCTTGGTCATTATATAATGCTAAATATAATAAACAAAAAGAAAAAAAAAATATAAAATGTGATGCTATTCCAAAAATTTCTTTAAGTAATAGATATGTCAATAAATTTACACAAGGTTGGAATAAATGGAATAATAATGAAATACCTGATCAAATAGTTTATGGTGTTGAATCTATTGTAAATAACTGTTACACAGGTGATAAAAAATCAAGAAAACTAAAAAAAAATTATTGTAATTTTGCAAAACAAAATAATCAATTAAATAAAACAAAATTTTATAAAAATATGTGTAATTAGTTTAATTTAATCCAATTTGTAAATATCTTTATCGCATCTTTCATTTCTTTTGTTTTGTGTGGATGATGTTTTGCTCTTCCTATCATAGTATTAACTACATTTTTTTGATATTTAATATTTTTATTTTTAATTACGTTTAATGTATGAAGTGCTTTTTCTTTATTTTTAAATCCTAAACCTGATATAGTTGTTTTTTTATTATAATCTGAATATAATGAAAGATTAACAGGTTTTAATGCCGGATTAGATTTAAGGTATTTAGCTAAAGGCATCTTATCAACCAACTGTAATATATTTTCAACGTCTAAATTTGTATAGGTTTTTTTTAATCTACCATCAAAACCAATTAATTTTATTGAGTTTTTATTAGACGTTTTTTTATCAACTATTAACTTAATATATCTTTTGTGAAAATTTTTAATATTTTTTTGATATTCATTTTTAACATTTTTATACCAATCGTTTTTATAATCATAAGTTTTTATTAAAAGTAATCTGTTTTTCCAAATATATTTATCCATATAATATTTATTTTTATTTTAAATATTATTACATAAACCTTAACCTTTTTATATTAAAATGGACAGTAATCAATGGAATGAATTTTGCACTGATATAACAGATATTTATAATTCTTTACTTAATAATCAAGATGGTAATGTAGCTTCGTATATACCACAATTAGAAAAAGTTAATCATGATCTTTTTGGAATATCAGTATACTCAATAGATAATAAACATTTTGGAATAGGTGATATAAACGAAAAATTTTGCATACAAAGTTGCAGTAAAACACTTACTTATGCATTAGCATTACGTGATAACGGAGTTGATATAATTAATAAACATATAGGCCGTGAACCTTCTGGTGCAAGATTTAATGCATTTGTATTTGACGATGAAAACAAACCATATAATCCTCTTATTAACTCGGGTGCTATTATGTCTGCATCTCTTGTAAAATCTGATTGTAATGATGATAATCGATTTGAATATATTATAGATACTTGGAAATCAATAGTAGGAAAAAATAATGTTGGATTTGATAATGCGGTATATCTTAGTGAAAAAAATACAGCCAATAGAAACCATGCATTAGCACATATTATGATGGAAAATAAAGTATTTCCCGAAAATACCGATATAAATAAAACTTTGGAATTTTACTTTCAACTTTGTTCTATAACAATGAACGCAACTTCTCTTTCAAAATATGGTGCGATGCTTGCAAATGGTGGTGTAACTGTCGACACTGGTCAAAAAATATTTAATCCAACTATAGCAAGAGATTTGCTATGTATTATGTATTCATCTGGTATGTATGATTATAGTGGAAGATGGTCATATGATATAGGATTACCTGCAAAATCTGGTGTTAGTGGTGCAATATTTGCAGTAGTTCCACATATAGGAGGCATTTGTGTATATTCTCCTCGTCTTGATGAAATAGGTAATTCTGTACGAGGAGTAGAGTTTTTTAGAAAATTAACTCAAAAATATAAACTTCATATTTTTGATACATTGATTTCTGGATTAAATGAGAAAAAATCACTATTAAAACTTGATGAAAAAGATAATAGTAAGGTATATGAAGCTTGTCAACATAACAATTTAACTGTATTAAAATCAATATTAAATGATTCATTAATTAATCTTAATAGTGGTGACTATGATAGAAGATGTCCTTTACATATTGCTGTTGATGAAAAACATTATGAAATAATATATTATTTATTACAGAATAATTCAAACTATAAGCAAGAAGATAGATGGAATAATTCAATGTATAAAAAAATACTAATTAATAAAGATAAAAATCTTTCAAGTCTATTATTAATGTATTACTTAAGAAAACTCAAATTATATTCGGGCTTTAATTCATTTAAACTTCAAATATGTAGTTCTAATTAATAAATTCAAATTGATCTTGTATCCAATTACGATTATCTTTCATAATTATTATTTCTCCTGAATACGAAATATATCCTGCTTCCGGTGTATTACCTTCAAAGCTTCTATAGCTATTAGGATCATTATCAAGCAATATAAATGCTATATCGTCTTTAACTGATTTAATTGAATCTTCAATTGGTACTACCAAATATTTGTTTTTTAAATAGTTAATTTTATAACTATTTAATAAATCGTCACTATATTCATTATCACAACCCACTGGATAGTTTGTTTTTCCGTCATAGTACTGATCATAACTTTTTAAAATAATTTCATATAGGTCATTCCAATGATTACAAAAATGAACATGAGGATTATTATAAAAGGGAATAGAATTATTCAATGAATCTATTTCATACTTAGAATCTGTAAACAATACGACCGTATTTACATTATTTGAAATAATCTGTAAAGCTGATTCCCTATCATCTATATAATGCGTAAACTCTTTTTCCTTACATACTATTGATTTTAATTTGTCGATTTCAGATAATCTGCATATCTTATCGTTTTTCAGGAAGTGAATATTTTCCCTAAGAATACCAGTGTCTTTAATTATTTTATTTTTTTCTAACCATCCTTTTATAACCCACTCATCTTTAAAGGTTCCTGATCCTAATAAATGTACATTTTCTGATCCAAATAATTTTACTATTTTGGATAGATTATTAATCATATTTTCATCTGGTAAAGAATTTGAGGTATATAGAGGTTTAATAACACCTGTGATATCGAAGCATATTTTTGCCTTATCTTTTAGAGTTTTTTTATAATTGGGTTTTATTACCTTATAGTTTTTTGGATGAGTGTTAATATACTGCTTGTTTTGATTTACAATTAAAGATGTAAAATAATCCTCAAATATAGTTAATATACTAAATGTTAAACCAATTGTCATAGTTAAGCAATATGATTGTGAAATATCATATATAATGCCTATTATCATAAAACATATATAAGAACTTACAAACACCGATGTCGTAATAATTATTGTGTAAAGTTCCTCGTTAATATTTCCATCAAAAGTTATGAGATTTTCTATTGATTTCATCCTCATTTATTTTTAAAAATAAAAATATTTCAAGATCAAATTTAACGCATATTAACTATAACTGTCTGCACGTGATCCATCCCAATCAGATATATTTTCAGAAGAAAAAGCCTTATCAATTCCTTCTGCATTATCTATTAATTCCCTTGAAGTTATTTTATCAAATAATATTTTTCTTGATACTATAGAATTATTTTGTTCAATAGACTTATTTGATATTATTCGTGGAGAACCACATAATGTATCTTGAGTATACATTTTAGTAATTTTCTCTGTACTTTTTAACTCTTGTTTTTTTTTATTTTCCTTTTTAGGGTCATCATTAATATAGTTATGATCATATTGTTTTACTATCATACGTGGTGATCCCGACAATGTATCTTTTGTATAATTCATTTATTAATTATAATTATAATTATAAATTAACTATCAAATTTAAATTTGATATTTTTTTTATAATAATTTATTATAAAAAAAATGCATTTATCTATGAATTTTCTTGAATTTAAACCCAGTATAAATTCTATAGGAAAAAAAAAAAAGTATGAATTCGTATGGTATGGACCAATTGGTAGTAAAGATTATTACATTGGTAAGCGTCAATGTAAATCACCTAATAAACTTTGCACACATTACACTGGTGCAGTACGCGACGGTGCTAATATAGGTAAATGGAATGTTAAAAATGATTATAATACTAATTTAGATTTAATTGGTTCTGTTGTTAAAGTTCATATTCATGAACAATATAAAATAACGGAACAATTTAGATATAAAACAACTTTACCAAAATATTGGTGGAAAGGAACTGTTATTGGATATGAACCACAGTCGGGAAAACATACTGTATTTTTTGAAAATTATGGTAATATAAAACTTAAAATGAATAATGGACGTATATTTAATATAGAAGTGCAACCTTGTAATAGAAACTATAGATCATATACATCTTGTCAAAATACAAATCAAATTATTGGAAACGATAAGCCGAATAAAAGTCTCTATAGACTAAACGATTATGAAAAAGAAATGTATCGTAATAAATGGAATTATGAAATAAGTAATAGTAGAATTTGGAGTGAAAGACTAAAAATTCTTAATATAAGTGAATTAAAACTAAACAGAGCTGCTTCAATTATTACAAAAAGTATTAGAAATTATATTAAAAAAAGTGATATTATAGATTTAACTGGATGTACTTATCCAAATAAGTGTAGTGGTATATGCTGTACTCCAGTTGTTCATAAAGTAGTGGTTAAAAAGGAAAAAATACAACGTAAGTGTAATAATTGTAATAAAAAAGCTATTAAAAAATGCAGTGGGTGTTTAAAGGTACGATATTGTAATGAACAATGTCAACTTTCTGATTGGAAAGAACATAAAATTAATTGTAAATAAACTTAGTAAGTAGTTTATTAATAAATTTGATTTAAGTTACATTTTTTATTTTAAAATAAAAATATAATTAAGCAATATGAATAATACAAGATATTATAGCTTGTTAGATTTAAATAAATCGGATAATCCAGATCAAGATAAAATTAAAAAATCTTATAGGAAATTAGCTCTTAAATGGCACCCTGATAGGAATAAAGATAATAAAGATATTGCTGAAAAAAAATTTAAAGAAATTTCAGAAGCGTATCAAGTTTTATCAAACGAAGATAAAAAAAAAATTTATGACCAGTATGGCGAAGAAGCTGTTAAAGATGGAAATCATATGAAATTTAATTCAATGCAAGGAGGCATAGATCCACATATAATTTTTAGACACGCTTTCGGTAAGTCTGATATATTTAATCAATGTGGAGGTCATCAATTCCATTTTACAACTACTAATCACTTTACAAATGGCTTTCCTAAAAAAAATGTTGATAAACAGACTTTTATTAAGTGCAATTTGGAAGAACTATTTACAGGTACTACAAAAAAAATGAAAATAACAGAAACAAATGGTATATCTCGATTAATTGAAATACCTATCAAAAAAGGATGGAAAGAGGGGACTAAAATTATTTATGAGAGGCCTTATGGTGGTAAAATAACGTTTATATTAAAAGAATTACAACATAAATGGTTTATAAGATCGGATAATGATTTAGTATGGAAATGTAATATTAGTGAAAATCAAGCTAACAAGGGTATTAAAATTACAATACCTATGCTTAACGGTGATAAACTTAAATTTAAAATAGATTCAAATCAAATTCCAATTGGATCATCAATAACAAAAATTACGGGAAAAGGTATGCCTATAAAAGACACTTCTGACTATGGAGACTTAATTATAAATTTTAATGTTAAAACTGACACGGCTTAACATATTATAAATTTTTTTTCATAGTAATTAAATCTAATTTTTCAACTATATTATTACATAATCCCAAAAATACACATTCATATTCATCTGGAAGTATTTCTTTACTTGTAAAATGGATAAAAAAACTTTTATCAGGAAAATTTTTTATATGTGCAATCCATCTTGGTCTTACACAGTAAAATAAATCTCCTGAATAATTTTGTATTTTTTTACTATAATATGCATATTCGTTTTCTTTTGGTGGTAATGTTATATTAGGTGGATAATAGTCCATATTAAATTAACAAAATAAAATTATTTTGATAATTTACCATACTTCAAATTTAGTAATCAAGATAAACATTCATTATGCCTTTGTGGATATAGATCAGTTCTACACATTGGACAAGTTGGTAGACTGCATTCTTTGGTTAACCATTTTTTCAAACATCTCGTATGAAAAACATTATTACAACATTTAGTTATTGATACTCTTTTTTCAGTGGATTTAATAGTATCAAAACATATACTACAAATTTTACCAATCTCATTTTTAACTGGTCGTTTAAAGCCTATATATTGATTATAATCTTCAACGGGCATATTAATTTTTACATCTTCATATTCATTATCTAATAATTGTTCTTCGTTAACTTGGTCTATTAACTCATTAGTAATATCACTTATATTAGGTGATAATAATAACCTTACTACACTATTAATTCCACCTTTTAATGTTAAATTAAAATATTCCGAGTCCATTTCAATATATGAATCAATCATTATATTAGGCTTCCATCTCATATGGTATTGAGTAATGTCGTGATGCATTGCTATAATTGCAGTTATTATTTTTTTAATAATAAATTTATCAGGAGGATTTTTTAAAGTAACTGACATATTACTGGTGTATCTATTAAGAGCGCGTGTTGAATATGAATGTAATTTAGATGTATCTGGATTTTCTATATTACTATCTGCTAAATTAAGTATATTTTTTTCACCAACGGAACATATTTGTCGTTTAAAAGCAGACATATCTTCAAAATATTTAGAAATAATAGTAAAATCTGCAGAATCTAATTTTAAATATTTATCAGAATTATAAGTTACAAATCTACAATCTCCAAAAACATTAGTATAATTATCACAATTTTCAAAACTGGTTGGTCCAGGTAAATCAATTAATTCGTATTCTGCATCTAATTCCTGCAATGTATAGTCCGTTTGAGGCATATCAAATATCTAAAAATAATAATAAAAATTTTAAAAAATCAAATTTATAATATTTTGGATAAAGTAATAGTATTTCTATATTCAGGACGAACATACTCCAGATCAATAAACTTAAATATATCTTCTTCTTTTTCGAAAGTTGTTTTACCAATTTTCTCCTCAATTTCATCTGATGTAACTGGTTTTTTTGTTTTTTTATCACTAATACAATATTCATTTAATGAATATCCTCTTTTAAGAGTAACTAATCTCATATGTGAATTAAAACCACCAGATCCAGTAAAATATAATTGTGCAAAAGGGTATTGATCTATATCAGTATCTATTATATCAATATGCCGATGTGTTGAAAATTGCTCTAATTTTGCTATTCCCATAAATTTTTTACTTCCAGATGCTAACACTTCTTTGATTATACCTTTTTCTTTTAATAATTTAATAAATTTATTTCTAAATTCTTTATTTTTATCTTTAGGTCCAGAAATTAATACATCTATATCTCCAGAAGATTCGGTTTTTCTTCTGAAACTTCCATTAATTGAAAATTTCATATCTGCTGAAATTGTTTTACAAATATCACCTAATACTTTATTATATACTTCCATTTCATTACGTGGTATTCGTTTAGTTAGATCATCGTGGTATTCTAATCCAATACGTTGTTTATCGTGTATGATTGTTGAATCCTTTTTATAATAGTTTTTCAAATCGGATATAGTTACTATATTAAATTTACTATATAACTGTTTTGCTTTAGATGGCCCTATATTAGCAACTTTAGTTAAATTTACAACTGCTTTTACTTTTGGATCACTCATAGCTTCTTGAACACCATTTATATAACCAGTAGTAATAAAATTTGAAATTTTATTAATCATATTAGTCGGGTTTTTTTTACCATTTCTTTTAAACCAGTCTGACAGTTTACTTATATCATCAATTTCTATCTCAGGATAAGTTTCAACTAAACGAATTGCATCAGTATATTGTTTTATTTTGAAGGGTGCTGCTTTTTCAGCATCTGCATTTATTTTATGTATTAGTATATTAAGTTGTTTTATTAAAGTCTCTTTACTCATATCACTGATAACAACATTAACCTTTATATTTTTATACTTTTTTATAAATTCATTTAAATCATCTGTAAGTGTATCCATACTTTATTGATTGAAGTAATCAAAATAAAATATCTTAAAATCAAATTTATTTAATTGATATTTAAATTACTTAGTTTTTACCTTTATCTTTTTAACTGGTTTAGCTGAATTAATAGATGATTTAATAGGTGTTTTTTTAATTGAAACTTTAGTTTTTACTTTAGGTGTTTTTTTTACACTTACTGTAGAATTATCTAATGATTTAATATCTGAGCTATTAGATATATTATCATTTAAAGTTGGTACAACGGTTGGTTTTGATACTACATTGCTTTCTGGTTTTGATTCTTCGCTACTTTCTGGTTTTGATTTAATTTTTAATTTAGGTTTAGCTTTAAATTTCAAAGACTTAATTGTTTTTGTGTCATTTGATTCATTACTGCTATCAGTTTCTAAAATTATATTAAATTCATTAAGAAGAACTTTATTTGTAATTACATCTGGCAGATACTCCTTTAATAGAGATTCAATCGTTCTATCAGATCCAACACTTACCTCTTTTAAAATACGCAATTTTGTTCTATTTAACTGTTCTGTTATAAAGTCTTGATCATTTAACCGAGAACTTGGAATAATAACAGTAATTTCTTTTTCTTCACTCATTTTTAATATTAATAAAAAAATATTATAAAAATCAAATTTTATTACTGTAATTTACATCATAGAATACTCTTTTAAAGCTGTTACAGTATTTGTGTAACTTTCAAAAGACTCGTTAAATTTAAATGTTTCATCCATTAAAATGCGTGTCATAATATTACGCTTATTTATTTGTTTTTTAAGAATACGTTCATCTATAGTTGTAAATCCAGAGGTTTTATCCCCATTATCTAAGGGACTCTCTTTATCTATAATAGAATCATTATAGTTTGGATTTCTAATTAGAGTAAACTTATGAACTTTTACTTTCTTATCTTGACCAATACGGTGGGCTCTTGCAATTGCTTGAATTTCATTAGCTGGGTTCCAATCAGGTGATACTATAAATACATTGTTAAATTGTTGTAAATTTAATCCAACCCCACCAGCCTTAATTTGTACAATCATAACCGTTGGTTTGTTTTTGCCTAAATATTTACCATTTACCTTGATTTGTATTGACTTTTTCGTAAACTTATTTAATATTTTGTTCCTTTCTCCTATAGACAATTCACCATCATAAATTTCAGAATTTATATTGTTCTTTGTTAGTTGATCTTTAATATATTTCATTTCATATTTAAAATTTGCAAATACAAGTGAAAGTCCTTCTACCTTTGTTAATTCACGTATTATATGTGATATTTTTGTAGGAACATCATCTAACTTCATACGTAGCCTGTCATAACCTGCATCTGGATATTTTTTATGTAATGATTTAAGAGCCATATTAGGATGTATAGATGCTTGTCTTAACCTCATAATTAATTCCAATAAAAGCATATGATTAGTACCATTTTCATCAGATACTTGCTTATATTCGTTTAAAGTTTGATTTTGTATTGCATTATAAAGTGTTTGTTCGTAAGTAGTTAAAAACTCACAACTATGATTTTGAATTTCAAATCTATCAATAATCCCCATGTCGTATAAGATTTCTTTAGTTCTGCGCAATACAAATGAATCTACACATTGTTTCATATTCGTACCTTTTACACGAATAAATCTAAATAGATTTTTTAAATCCATTTCTGAATTTTGAATAGGAGTACCAGTTAAAATCCATCTATGTTTAGAATTTATCGACATACAAGCTCTATTAATTTTAGTCTTCTTATTTTTTATTTGATGACCTTCATCTAAAATAATACGATGCCAATTGATTAGTGCAAAATGACCTACGGTCTCCGTTTCATTAATTTTGTACAAAGCATCTCTCATAATAATACCATATGTAGTAATACAAACGGATTTATCTCTACATTTATCTGCAATAGCAGAACCCCTCGTTCTATTTATTCCCGTATGAATATACACATTTTCATTACCAAGAAGATAGTTCATTACATCTTTCCATTGATTTACTACTGATGTTGGTACAATAATTAAAGTAGTATTATCTACCTGTCTCTTATTTGCTATAATTAGAGCGGCCATTTGAATTGTTTTTCCGAGCCCTGGATCATCGCATAAAATACCTCCCAATCTTTCTCCTAATAGTTCCTTTTCTAAAAGCCATTTAAGTCCTGTTTTTTGATGATCGTGAAGACTATACTTTGTAGTGTCTAAAGTATTAATCGTTGAAGTTAAATGTTTATTTACACCTCCTTTATAGTTTATTTTTACTTTATTACCACCAGTCATCTGTAATATTTGTCGTATAGACAAAATGATTACTATTATTAAATATGCTTCATCAAATCAAATTTTTATAAAAAAAAATTTGGTAAATTATATATTAAATATTATAACTTATTTAACTATGCACTATACAAGTCAATTAGTTCTTGTGGTGGATCTTGTTGTAAACACTTATCTTCGTCTCCCAATACACCCGCCCACTCTAAATCACCATCGTCATCTTTCTTAAATAGCCACTTCTTAGAAGGAACCAGTGTATATTGAACTCCATCTGCACAAGTCTTATCAATACCATTTTCTAAAAGTTTCATTGTTTCTTCTGGATTAGCACTTACTGAAGTATTAGTTTGAACAACTTCCGATGTTTCAGTATCACTGTCATCCACTACTGTTGACTTTTTGTTTTTAGATCCACGTTTACGTCCGCGTTTCTTAGGAGCAGCATCTGCAGGTGCATCTGTTGGACAAATAATACCCCATACTCTATCAATTAATTCTGTTTTGGAACCTGATTTACGTAGTCCTTTAGATGACAGAATATCTTTAAGAGCGGTAATATTCAAATTATACCCTACCAACTCATCCTTACTCTTAGCATTTTCCCAATCAATAGATGTTAAACTTTGAGTTTTACCGCGTTTAGTAGGTTGACGCTCTACATACTTAATATCAGTGGGAATACATTGTTTTACATCATCAAGTTCAAGCTTAAATTGATGAGCTACAAGTTCACAAAATTTCTGCATACATTCTTCTGTATTACGCTTCACTTCATCTCCCATACCTGGTGGAAATGGGACTGAAATAATCTTAGTTTCGTTTGTTGGAGTAACTTCTGATACAACCGACATTGGTTTTTTACAACATCAAAAAAAAAATTCTGAAGATCAAATTTTTACCGTCAAAATTTTTCTGTGTTTAGTATAACTATCCTATAACATAATAATACTACATAATAGTACAACAGCATATATAGTCATTATTATGATAGTTCTTGAAAATATAATATAAATATAGTATTTCTATGAGATCATCTAAAAACTGTGTATCCCCTCTTCCACTAAAAAATTTTTTAATTTTAATATGGTAGTTTTTATAGTACGCATTTGATCGGTAATTATATTGTATTCTTCTGAATTGATTAGATCCTTTAATTCTTGATTAACTTCTGCGTTTTCTTTATTTTCATTAACTAATTTAGGTAATTCATTCTCTAGATATTTTATCTGAGCTACTTGTTCTTCTATGCGTTTTGAATTTTCTTGTATAAATCTTTTACACTTGTCTAAAATATCTTCATTACCTTCTGAATATTTTTCCTTCGTAATTTTCTGTTTCCGTAGTTCACTATTTAAATCATTTAACTCTTTATCAATTTCACGATAGTCATAATTACCACTTAAATTTATAAATGCATTATCTTGTATAGGTTTTTTGTTTGAATATTTTTTAAATATTTTTAATGAATCAGAATCCATTATATTATATATTACATATTAATAGGAGTTTATAAATCTGATTTTTTAAATTCATATAATATAATTATAGAGGTTATGATCCTGGTTTTTAATATTTCCGCGATAAATAAATTATATATGGTTATGATATAAGATGACAAGCATCAAACCAGTAAACAACGAATTGAATGATCTTATTAAAACGCATCTTTATAGAACAATTGTAAATCAAATATCCGAAAAGTATAATGTAATGGATGGATTTATAAATAATCTAAAAAGTGATATTAATGAGATCACAAATGTAGTAGGACAATTAGACAGAGACAGAGACCGCGGTTATGATATAGGCACATCACTTGATACTCTTGGATTTCAAAAAGATACTATGACTTTAGATAAAAACTTTTTTGAAAGTCAAAAAGCAACATATTTAAAAAAAATATACAAAGATCTTTATAAATACACTGATGGTATAGTAGATAAATGTATTGAAATAGAAAATAATCCAATGGATATCTCAAAAGAAGAAATTAAGAAAAATAAATTTTCAGGTGCAGCCGAATATTCAGATGACGAGTCTGTCACATTTGTAATGTCAGACGTATTTGCGTTACTTTCAGTAACAGAAAGAAATTTATATGAATTATCAAGTGATATAGCAACATTTTCAGAAAGAATTACTGCTGCAGAAAATAATGAAAAACGTGGTTTTTCTGTAGGTAATTTAATACTTAATTTAAAAGAACAACAAAGCAGTTTAACATTTGCATTTAAATCATATTGCGCAAGATTAGAACAATTTTTAAAGGAAAATTATAAATTCTCTACCAGATGTGTTAAACGTATAGAACTTATTTCAAGTGAAATTGTAACAGAAGATGAACTTAAAAAATTAGAAGAAGACGCTGCCGCAGCCGAAGCAAAAGCTATAGCAGACGCAGCTGAAAATAATAAACCAGCTGACGATCAAGTTCCAATTGAATAATTCTACATTATCTAATTAACATTATTAATAAGATTCCATTAAGCTTATTAATAATATTACCACATTACTAATCTTTTATGTTCAGATATATACATTTTATCATTAGGTTTAATGTCAAATGCCATATAAAATTCATTGCAGTTTTTTACAAGATTACCCCTAAAATCACAAGGTGCGTGTGGATCACAACTAAGAAGCATTAGTTTACGTTCATGGTTAATATTTAATTTCCAAACATTTGCCCATGATTTGAAAAATACTCGATACACTGAAGCTTTGTCTTTCTTATCAATGTTTGTACTTGTTCCTTGAATATGTTTATTAAGAACCTTAAGTGCAAGGCTTAACCCGCCTAAATCTGCTAAATTCTCACCCATAGTTAATTCGGGGTTCATTTTATGAACATTTGGTTCGCTATTAAGAGATTCTAAAGAAGTATATTTATAATCTTTAGCAATATTTTTAACTTTATCACATTTAAGATTAAATAGTTTCACATCATCTTCTGTCCACCAATTATTCAGATTTCCATCAGAATCAAACTTACGTCCTTGATCATCAAAACCGTGTGTAATTTCGTGTGCTATAACTGCGCCTATTCCTCCCAAATTAGCTGATAATATACAATCATTTATAGATGTACACTCTAATTCATCTTGTTTATTTAAATACGATTTAATTGTATCAATTGACTTATGATAAAAGGGTGGTTGTAAAATGGCCGCAGGAAATACAATTTCATTTAGTGTAGGGCTATAATATGCATTTACTGTTTGTGGTGTCATATGCCATTCGTCTTTATTAACCTTGCTATTTATTTTATCATAAAATTCTACTTGTAATTTCCATTTTTTTGACTCTTTATATATTTCATAAAGTGACATATTAGGTACAATATTAAGCTTACTATAATCCTTCCATTTATCTGGATATCCTATTTTATAGGAAAATTTACTTAATTTGTACAAAGCTTCTTTTTTAGTAGGAGAAGTTAACCAATCATTATTTTCCAACGAATCTTTCATTATAGAAAGAACATCGTCAATCATACCTTCTATCTTACTTTTATCATTCTCTGAAAAATATTTGTCTACATAAATTTTACCCATCATTTCACCTGCTAATTGATTTACAATGCAAATATTTCTTTTATCTTCGGGTTTTTGTGTTTTTTGACCATTCATCTTGCGTTGATAAAAATCAAAAAATTCATCATCTAAATCTTTTGAGCTTATACTATAAAATGATGTAATAACTTTGTATATTAAAAAACTTCTATATTCATTTAAATTTTTCATATCAAATATTAGGTGTAGACAGCGCCTAATAGAATCTCCGTCATATACCGTTATGTGATCTGTTTTAGGTTTATTCTTATCAGTAATATCATAATTCTTTTCAACATTTGTTTTTAATATTTGTCTAAAATTAAATAATTTATATAATCTTTCAAAGAAAATTTCAGTTGATTCAACATCTTCAAGATTTAATAAGAAATTCTTATCACCATCTTCATAGTTTTGACTCTTTATGTCAAGAGACTTGATACTATTAATATCTTTATAGAGATTAGAGAGTGTGGTATTTGTATAATATTCATCATATCGTCTTGATTGTTCTGGTTTCATTGTATATTTAGCTATTTTTTTCTCAAAAATTATAACATTATCAACAAAATTTGAATCTAATACAAGGTTTGTATTACTTTCGACAATTGTTTTTACATTTTGAAGATGTGTTTTAAACATTGTAAGTTTTTCAGAATATGAATCTTCAAAATAATACTCACGAGTTGGTAATGAAAGACCACAAGTACTTATATCAAGCACTACATTATTAGTTATTAATAAATCACTACCTTTATCAAAATCTAATACATTTCCTATACCTGTCTCTTGGCTATAATGTAAATAGTTTGCTAGATTATTTATATATATGTCTTTTGATGACTGTGAACTACGAGTTGATGTATAATCACTATTTAAATGCATATTAATATTATTTATTTCTACTACAATAGGTGAATAATCTGATTCATTTTTTGACCATTTATTAAATCTATCAGATGAAGCATTCCAAATTGCTGCAATTTTTTCTTCTTCCGTATTCAAATTAACAGATGTATTAGTAGTAATAGTTTTAACCATATTAATTTGATTATTTAGACTATCATCATATAATTTTGTAAATCCTCCCCAAGAAGAATAATCATCTGGAATAGAGTTATTTGGATCATCTAACCATTCTTGATTAACATATGAATAAAAATCTCCACCAGGTGACCTTTCATCTTTAAGATGAACTTCCATATTTTCAACTGTTTTTGACATAGATATAAACGTTATTATTGATTTATCTTTAAACATTTTGTTAGTGTTTAATATTTGTATATTTGATCATAATTTAAATTTAATTGTCATTTAATAATATATTAATAATTACACGAATAACTTAAATAATTTTGGATGGGTTTTTATTTACATATGATTACCATTGCAAAAGGAATGGGTAACGGAGTCGGAATTATAGGCGCTGTTGTATGTAAACGTTCTATTGCTGAAGCATTCACTAATAAAATGTTCTTTAATACATATGGCGGTAATCCAATGTCATCTGCTGCTGCACGTGCAGTTATACAAGTAATGAAAGAAGACAAAATTATGGAAAATTGTAATAAACAAGGTAAACTTTTTAAAAAAGAATTAACCAAATTATGTGAAAAATACCCTGAAGTATATGCTGAAGCAAGGGGTACTGGATTATTTCAAGGATTAGAAATATATGGCAAGGATCCCGATATAAGTCAGAAAAATGCCTATTCTTTACATAAAGAATTATTAAAATATGGAGTAATAGCTGGACGTGGTTCCGCACAAGGCAATGTATTTAGAATACAACCACCTATGTGTATAACAACTGAAGCGGTTAATACTGTTATTGATGCTTTGGATAATCTTGCAAATGATTCAGTTTAAATTTGATATTAATACATTTTTTTTACTGTTCAATAAAAATTATGTATTACACTATTTTGGATATCAATAAATATTTTGTTGCGAATAATCAAGAATTTAGTTGGGAGAAATCTTTAGAATTTGTTAATATGAAACTTCAACCCTATTATAAAGTACATAATGGAAGTTATTGTCCAGATATAGAACAATTTAAAAATTGTTATGATAAAGAACCTATTTATGTTCCTATAGATAATCGTCCAGAAGTCAAATCTGGACAATTATTTACACTGATTGATATTGTAAATAATCCAAATAATATACCTATTTTAAAGACAAGTGATCAGACTGTAATTAAAGATTTTAATGGTGTGATTAATTTAACTATTTATACAAACGATAAAAATATTGTTGTTTGTGATGTACCAACATGTCCAGAATACTATGAATCAGATCCAGATGATTACTATGAACAGGATAAATTACAACGAGACTATAACTATGATATTTGATAATGAAAATTATACTATGTTCATTCTTTTTTATCACGGTTACATCCACTATTTTGAATTTTATTAAGAATATATTCATTAATTTCAGTTGATGATTTAATATAATAACAAGGTAATATAGCATGTATAAATGCCTTAAATGCTGCTTCAGTAAATTTAAATGATAAACTCATTGAAAATTTAAAATGTTCAACATATGTCATACAAACTTCTCTTGGATGATCAAACATATATCTATATTAGATTATATTTTTATGTATTTATTCTAAATTTTAGTTTGACTAATACTCTTTAATATAATTAAATTTGATTATTTTATTATTTTGATATTTGTATCAAAATGACTTATTTGTCACATCAAGAAATTGAAAATAAATTCTATAATTATTGGTTTAAATGGATAACTAATAAAACAAATACTTTAGACGTATTACAATCAGAACATTCATTTACAATTCAAGGATGGAACAAAGAAGAATACGATAAATATCATGCAGTTTTATATATTTGTGAACACCCTTATTTATCTCTTAACATCATCAGAAAAAATATTAATTATAATTGGTGTTGGTCACAAATAAGTAAAAATCCTAATGTTAACTGGGGTTTTATTAATGAATTTAAACACAAACCTTGGAATTGGAGCCATTTATCTAAACACAAATGTATTAACTGGAAAATAATTACAACAAACCCACAAATTGATTGGGATTGGGATAGTATTTCTGAAAATCCTAATATTACATGGAAACATATTCAAATTAAAGAATATAATAATAAATGGAATTGGAAAATATTATCTAAACATCATTCTATTAATTGGAAACTGATTATTGATAATCCACAAATTAATTGGAATTGGGATAATGTTTCTGAAAATCCTAATATTGATATTAACATTGTAAATAAAAATCCACAAATTAATTGGAATTGGAACAAATTAGCAAAACATCCAAATGTTCCTTTTAAAACAATTATTAATACACTTAATATGTTAACAGTTGATGAAATAAATCCATTTTGTTCACTTAAGTATCTTTCATGGTTTGCAAATCCTACAATCACTGAAAAAGATATATTAGAACTTATACATTCTTCGTCACCTAATTTAAGTCCTATTATTAACTGGGATGTACTTTCATATAATAAATCAATTTCGTGGGAATTCATAAAAAAATATGCAAATTTGTTTACCGGTCAAAACTCTGATAAAGGATGTAAAAATATTTCGTATAATCCAAATATTACAGGGAAAATTATTGATGAAAATCCTGATTATAATTGGTATCCTGCACTTATTACTAAAAACAAAATGCCAAAATGGAAAGATGAATGGATGATAGATATAAAATATAATCATATAGCTGCTTTAAAAATTCAAAGAATATTACGTTGTTGTAACTATAATCCCATATATACTCAAGGAAAGAAAACTGTTATGAAACATTATAACAGCTTATTTGATGATTAATTATTTATAACACTTACGCGATAAGCTACTATTAATTAAATATTACTTTAAATTTGATTATTTATTTAAGTTTATTTTTTTTAAATATATGGAAGATTATGATGAATGTGTTATATGTATGGAAACATATAGCTTATATCCAAATTATCCAGTTGATTTAATGCCTTGTAAACATAATATATGTAAGCTTTGCAGTGTTCAAATTATGAATACTACTAAAAAATGTCCTTTTTGTAGAAAGACAGTTAGATCAACATCAAAAAACTTAATGGCTATTCAATCAAAAAAAATTTATTCGGGAAATACATATAATTACTCCCGTGATGAAGAAATACAATATCTTATCATTGGCCGAACTAAAAGAAAAAGACAAGAACTTATTAAAGATAAATGTAGATACGCTGTGTATATTATTGATAATAGTTCCAGTATGAACTATAATGATGGTAAAGTATTTATGAAAAATAACCAAGGCGAGATTGAAAAAATTGATAATGTAAGTAGGTGGGACGAAGCTATACATAAGACTACACTTATCGCAGATTATAACATTAAACGAGGAATGCTTGCAGTTTATTATCTACTTAATCCAAAAGATAAAAATATGTATATTCAAAATATTGATTTTGTTGTTATTGATCCATTTGATAATAGAGAATTACAGCGTAAAAAACATCTACTTGCAAATATGCTTAATCCAAGTAATATTAGAGGAACTACACCATTAGATGAAATTACTCAACATTTAGAATTAAGCTTACAAAATCATTTTAATAATTCAGGTGATATATATCCTATTTGTTATAATATTATAACAGACGGTGTTCCTAATAATAAGATAGCATTTGAACAAAATATATTATCTATTTCCAAATCATATAATATATTTCTTACTATTAACCTCTGTACAAATGACAGTTTTATAGTAAACTATTTTAATAAATTAGATAAATCAATAGGAAGTGAAATATGTGGTTGTGATGTGATAGATGATCTAGAATCAGAACAGGATGAAGTATTAAATGCTGGTAATACTGTAATAAATTATTGCAATGAGATACATATAACACGGATGGCTGGATGTTATTCAATAGTATCAGATTTACTTGATGAAGTTGATTTAGGTGTTCATTACAACGTTAAATTATGTAACGAATTACTTAAATTAAGAAATCCACCTAAATGGCGGAATGTTAATCAATATATGCAAGCAGTTAAATCTGCAAACTATAATATTTATAATTTTAGAACACATTCTATAAAACCTATAGTTAATGAATCTAAACTACAATATATGATTTACATTCAATTAATAGAAGAATATATTTGGCGCCAATACCGGTTATATAATCCTTTCTGGGGTATACTATTAATGATATTTTTATCAATATTGTTGAGCTTAATATTTCTGTAAAATAAAATAAATAATTATGGTTATATAACTAATTACATTTTAAATTAAACGTTTTTATTTTTTGCTACTTTTATATAAAATACGTTTTTTAATGTAATGGTACCTAAAATTATATAATATACTTCTCTAATCTAAATTTGATTTAATTATCAATAAAATATCATAATAAATGGAAAATTATTGTGATAATTTAAACATATTTAATAATTTTAAGCAAGCATTTTTAAATGATGCATTTATTCAATATACGCCTATATGTGCTATTAATATACATAACGCATGTATAGATGCCACCAATTTACATAATTTTTCAATAACACAAGTTAATTTTATTAATAATATGAAAAAAGGATGTCTTATGGATGGTAATGCTACAGCCTGTAAGATTGGTTCATCTAATGTAAGTAATATATTAGAAGAATTCAATAATAGTTATTATGTTTATATACAATATCCTCGGTATTTATGTGTAGCATTTTCAGAATTTACTAATAATTTGTTTAGTTTATTTATTACGGGTGGTTGTTATCTTTACAATAAAACTATAAATTTGTGTGGTTATAATTGTTAATAAGACCCTTCAATAATTAAATTTAGCTATTTATCCCAAATTATTGTGCATTCAGAAGCGGCCCGGTTTCTATCTAAAATTAAATAACATCCGGGTTTTATTTCTACCTTAACGCGGTCTTTATCACCTAAAATAAGATTACGTATATGTGAGCTATCTATATTATTTAAAAAATGTCCTATATAATTATGTGTATTTTCTCCAATATCTAAAATAGGATTTGATAATGTTTGATCAGTATTCATTTTATTTATAATAAAAAATATGTTTAATATCAAATTAAAGTTATATTACTATAAAAATACAAATAGTATTATATGCAAAAACTTATATATGGTAAACCTGTAGCAAATAAAATTTATAAAGATGTATCTATAAAAATTGATAAACTTAAAAAAAGAGAAATAAAACCATGTATTGCTGTTATAATAATAGGTAACCGTAAAGATTCTATTACTTATGTTAATATGAAGGCTAATAAATGTACCGAACTTGGTATTTCGAGTGAAATTCATAAATTAGAACAAACTTGTACAGAAACTGATATATTAGAACGAATTGACAAATTAAACGGTGATAAAAATGTAAATGGTATACTTATTCAATTGCCTTTGCCAAAACATATTAATGAAGAAACGATATTAGATAGAGTTTCTGTTGATAAAGATTTAGATGGCTTTCATACTATTAATTCTGGTAAATTAACATCATACAATAATGCAAAATTTATACCTTGTACTCCTGGAGGCTGTTTTGAAATAATAAAATATTATAATATAGATTATGTAGGTAAACATATTGTAATGATAGGTGGAAGTAAAGTAGTTGGTTTACCTATGGCTTTACAAATGTTACACAAAGAATCAACAATAACAATTTGTCATAAAATGACTGAAAATATAAAAGAAATAACTAAATTAGCAGATATTCTTATTGTTGCTTGTGGAGTTCCTGAATTAGTTAAACAAGACTGGATTAAGGAAGGTGTAGTTATTATTGATGTTGGGATTAATTCTAAACCAGATTCTTCAAAAAAAAAAGGATATAAATTAGTAGGTGATGTTGATACAATGGATGTATATGATAAGGTTAAATATATTACCCCAGTACCATATGGTGTAGGACCAGTTACTATTGCAATGCTAATTAAACATTCAGTAGATTATTTATAGTATACTATTTGAATCGGGATCAGCTTCTATGACTTGAATTTTTACAGGATTATTAATATTATCATTATTTTTAATTGATAACGACTCTTCTGTATTATCTTTAAAAGATTCTTTTAATAATACTATACTTCCTGACAAAGACATTATTATGAAAGATATGAAAGAACATACATAAGCTATATTAATTATAGATTCAACATTAGTTCCCAACAATCCTATAATTGAAATTATATCAGAAATACTTAGCAATATGATTTGAATAGTTGTTATTATTTTAACATTTTTTTCTTTTACTCCTAATTTATGAGATGATGTTTTATAATTATATCTTAATATTAAATTTAAAAATAACCAAGAAGTACATAAGCCACATATTAGTTTTAATGTTTCAAAATAATCACTCCGGTTAGACATTTTAAATTTGAATAAAACACAAATTTTAATCAAATTTAAGTTATAATACTATAAAGACTATACATAATAAGGTATTAATTATGTATATAACGACATTAACTAATTTAAATAAAAATTTAGTAAAAAAATTAAAATACATTGATACAAATAACCTATATACAAAACTTAACATAAGTGATTTGGGTATAAATATGAACGATTTATCTAAACTAAAATTAAGCTATAATAATCTTCCAATTGATTCAGATTATCCAGATAAATTAACAGTGCCAACAAGATATAGAAGGCATTGTAGGTTCAATATAAATATCACCGATAATAACATACACATAAAACAAAATCATTGTAATAAATTTAAACAAAATGTAACAGATTTTAGAAATAATACTCGAGAATTTAAACCAATAGAACAGTCTACGATTGATAATTATTTTGTAGGTTTAATAAGTCAAATAATATCATTATCACATTATTTTAATCCAATAATTAAAAAATATATCTTAGATATTCATCAAGTTAGATTATTATCTTTTCAAGATATTTCATCAGATAATTCTCCCGAAGGAATACACAAAGATGGTGCTGATTATATAATTTCTGCAATGATAATTAACAAACATAATATATACAACGATACATCTTTAATTTATGATAAAAATAAATCTGAAATTTATAGATGTAATCTTGATGTTGGCGACTTTATTTTCCAAGATGACGTTAATTTATGGCACGATATTTTACCTATAAAATCTTGTAAAAATTATATTGGATACCGTGATATACTTGGTTTTGATTTAAAAATAAATGATTAATATAAGTTAATGTTAGAATTATATGATTATATAGGATTAAGTGGTGCTTTTTTTTTAATTTCTGCATATTTCATAACAACATATAAATTATCTAAAAACGTCATATTAATAGACATATTTAATTTATATGGTAGTGGAGCAGTAGGATATAATTGCTTTTTAAAAAATACTTATTCAGGATTAATTCTGGAATTCGTTTGGTTTATTATTGCTCTAATATCATTATTAAAAAATATTATTATGTATATAAGTGACTCGTATAAAGATGTTGAAAAAACACACATATTAACAAACAATATTAATAACTATCAAACACTTTAAATATTTGATTGATACATATAGTGAAGCGATTAATATTTCGTACTAAAAATTTAAGTTAAAATAATATAAATACTATACACCCTAAGGTATTACTTGTAATATACAAATTACAATAGGTTTTTTATCAAGAAACGAAAATAAAAATAATAGTTTCTTTAAACTATGGTAATTCAATTTTTATATATTTATATAATATATTATGTCTAAAAAACAGATATGTGCAAGTTGTTTAGATTTCAGTATTGATAAAGTAGTAAAATCAAAAGAAGATAAAAAGCCTACTTGGTTACTTAAAACTGACCACGTTAGAAATTTTATAACTAATACAACTGATTTTAGAAATAAAATACCTAATAAATATGATGTTATACTTAAGCTTAATATAGGTCATAAACATGCTGGTAAAAAAATATTATACTGGGCAGCTGATAACAAATCTAATAAAAATCTAAAAATTGAAGATGCTTTTAAAGCTTATAATAATTTTAAAAATAATGGTATTACATCGGTCTCAAAAAATGGTGATGTTGTTATAAAGTTCTGTTGTCCACAAGTATATAGAGCACAAAAAACTTTAAAAAGTAAACCTCATACTTATTTTCGTCATTTACATTTTGTAATTTCCGATAAAGCAAAAAAAACTTGGAACCCCCAAATCTATACTAAAATCGTTGTATGTAAATATGACTTTAATAAAACCATGGAATTATTAAATAGTAATCATTGTATATTACTAAATACACTTCCTTGTGAATATTATGCAAAAGATCATATACCCGGTTCTTACAATTTACCACATACAAATATTAAACGTATGTCACAAGTTCAACTCACTAAATGGATAACAGACTTAGTCAGTTTACACTATCCATCTCTTGCCAAATTGCTTAAAAATAAAAGCATAACTGTTAAAGAATTACCTATCGTTACATATTGTGCACACAAAAAATGTAATTCATCTGAAATAGCATTAGAAGAACTTATGCGCAAAGGATTTGTTAATGTTAATGAATATGATGGTGGTATGCGAGACTATAAAAAACACATGAAATAAATCTCTTTATTAAATATCTAATAAGAAGATTTAATTATTTTTATAAAATTCTAAAATTCTATCTATTTTATTGAAAATGGGTTTTTTTACATACATTAAAAATGCAAAAGATAGCACAACTCCACCATTTAATTCTAATACATCAATTGGGTTAAATCCCCAAATACCTCTTAATGGATGGTGAGGAGACGAGTTTAAAAATTTAATAAAAGTACGTATTAAATACACTGCCATACAAATTGTTCCTATTTCAATAATTAACCTAATAATATTATGTCCTTTTGTCTCTTTTTCATCATATGGTTTAATTAAATATTTTAGAAATAATTTTGATACAGTAGTACCTATAAAAAAAAATTTATTACCTAAAATAAAAACATTAAGTGTTTTTACCACACCAATTTTAAATCCCATATTATACTATTCTATAATATATTAAATATAGAATTAAAGAATTAAGAATTAAATAACATAATAGTATGAAAACACATTTTACAATACTAATATCTAATGATAATTCACCTAATGTAATTACGTGTTTATGTATTGAATCATATAATATACTAAATACTAAAATTTTTAATATTTTGGATGGGAATGATACCGCTCATCTTATTAATCAATCAGACTATGTTATAACAGGTCCTAAATTAAATAATAAAACACCGTGGTGCTCAAATATGTTAGAAATATTAAAAAAGTGTACCATAAACAATGTGGTTAGAATTGAAAAATTTAATTTATATAAAAAACCATATAAACCTGATATTGATATTATGACTGAAAATATATATTCCTTTTTACCAACCAGTTTTAAAACTTCGTCAGTTATAGAACCTACTAAAAAAATT
>MDTC01237979.1_pt1 | contig 28115 bp, 25 predicted proteins | sample 811181 | NCBI WGS metagenome assembly MDTC01 (sample SAMN05326644, study PRJNA326480) | marine metagenome | isolation source: seawater | place: Pacific Ocean: North | collected 2011 | reverse complement strand
GAGTGCTAGTGGCGAGTATTCTCTTGGAGGTACAGCGTCTTATAGCGGTCTCATGGCAAACACATTAGGCTCGCGGGTTGGTATTGTGTCGTCTATGAGTGCGGACTTGAACCTTCTTCCTTTGGAGAAAAATGGCATATTGGTTGCGCGTCAACACTCAGATGTGACAACAGAATATGAAAATATATATACTGATGCTGGACGAGTACAATATTTGCGAAAGCGGGCTTCATCATTAACTTTTGATAGTGTACCAGCGCGATGGTTAACAGCACCAATTGTACACATAGGCCCTTTGGCTAATGATATAGACCAGTCTATAACCCACCAATTTTCTGATACATTTGTTGGGATAACACTACAAGGGTGGCTTCGTAAATGGGATCATGATGGAAGAATAATAAGGAGTGCATTTCCAAAATTGACAGAAGTTATATCTAAGGCTGATGCTGTAGTGTTAAGTATTGAAGATGTAGATGGGAACTGGGACTACATAGAAAGATGTGCTGCTATTGCAAAAGTGTTAGTGATTACTGAGTCTGACAAAGGAGCAACTGTATTTGGCGGAGGGAAAAGGCATCAATTTCAAGCTCCTAACGTGGTGATGAAAGATTCAACGGGAGCTGGGGACATTTTTGCTTCAGTATTTTTTGTGCTTTATTATCATACTAGAGACTATAGGTTAGCTGCTCGTTTGGCAGTTAAAATAGCCTCTGACTCGGTCACAAGAGAAGGTTTAAAGAGTGTTCCTAGTAAGGTTGATATTTCAATATCTAACTTGATAAACAATTAACTGAACGGATGCTTCTTGTCGTACAAGCGAGCCGCATTTTCCATGCTCATGAATTTCGCTCCTAGGGCTCGGAGTTTTGTGACAAAACGCTCCAGCATTAGCATTCGATGTCCACGTCCAATTACATAAGGATGACAAGTGTAAGTGATGATTCCCCAATCAGTGTAACGGGTCATGTAGACAAAGTCATCAATCCAGTTTTCCATGACACTATTGGCATTACGATGACCAGATCGCCGCAAATCGTTGCGCATTTCAAAATGAGGGTGGTCGTCCTGAGACCAGCTAATAGGCATTTCGATTAATGGGGTTTCTTCACCAAATTGCATGGGCTCATGCAATTTGATTACGTCTTTTTGACGTACCCGGTAAGGTAAATAGTCATGTCCCATCATAGAGCTTTCATAGAAAAAACCATGCTTGACCAACAGGTCTAAAGTATGGGGGCTTAGATCCCAGGCTGGAGATCGGTATCCCTGTGCTTTTCTGCCGCACAATTTTTCTATGGCCTCGTTGGCAAGAATCATTTCAGATTCTTCCTGTTCCAAATTCAACAAGTCGGGTGGCACATGTGTCCAACCATGATGTGCAATCTCGTGGCCATCTTCTACAATTTGTCTGCAAGCTTCTGGGTAAGTTTCTATTGTGAAACCAGGGATAAACCAAGTAGACGATATTTCCTGGGATTTTAGCAAGGAAAGAATGCGACCTGCACCAACGATACCAAATTCTCCTCGTGAGATAGGAGTAGGTGTAGTCCTGCCTCGGGCAATGTGTCCCGACATGACATCGAAATCAAAAGTCAAACACACTATGTGGTTTGCCATTATTTTATTGCCCTAAGTTTATCCATTTTGCTCTGCTATTTCCTGTATTTGTTCAAGGTGATTCGTTATCATCTTGGCTATCTCTAGTTTGCCGGTGCCTTTTTGTGGTTGCTTAGTGCTAGAACTTACTAGATGAGCTATCTGTTCACCACCGGGCCCTTTTTCATTACCACAATTTGCTACCACCACCGGATATCCTTGCTCGATTCTGTTATGTGCCTTTGATAGCAATTCATCATAAGTCATATTATGTTCATACTTAAATGTAATCATGTAAACATCGGGAAAATTAGTTTTGACTTGATTTATTATCTTGTCCGTTGGCACCAAACTTAGCTGTAGTGGATTATTGCTAGAAATCTTTCCTGTTATTGGTGGATTTGGTCGAAAATCTGCAACTGCTGCTGTAAAAATTCCTGCAGCATATTGTTTATTTGTTAGTGAATGTGTAATTACATCAGCATATTCCACTATATCGTTTACGTTAATACTAGGTAACCATGCTGGAGCTTGTATGGCTTTAGAGCCTTGTATCAGCAAGACAGCCGCGCCTCGAAAATGTAATTCTTTTGCTATTGCAAGTCCCAGTCGACCTGTAAATATATTGGATATTTGTCGTACATCATCTACTGACGATGGTATAGGTCCACCAGTGACAAGAATGGCTATATTCTTGAGAGAGGAATTACTAAGCACACGGCTTGTTTCGGCTACTATATTATCTTCGTGTGGTAGTTTATGTTTACCGCGTTCCTCCCGTGGTGGGATTATGTGCACACCGAGATTTTCTAGCTTGCGCAATGACATTGTAAGCAAAGAGTTGTGTAACATGCCATGTGCGGTAGGAGCAATCACAAGCTTGGACTTTCCTCGTTCCATGCGTCCAATAGCTACTGCCAATACCGTGGTGACTGTATTGTCAGCTATACCATTAGCCATTTTGTTGATTGTGTTGTAAGTAGCAGGAGCTACTAGATATAGATCAAAGGGGTTGTTATCGCTTAAATGTTCTGAGGCTGCAGTAAGTCGGTTAACTACCCTATGATTAGAACTCCATTCCAGTGCATCAATAGTCGTGTACCGGAGAGATTCTTCGGAAGCAAATACTACTACTGATGCCCCTTGACTGCGTAAAGCTCTGATAATAAAAGGAGCTTTCATTGCTGCTATTCCACCCGTTATCACGAGCGCCACCCTTTTGTCTTTTAGGTGATGTCCATCGATTTGCACATCATGATCTCCTAATGATGATGGCTTAGGTGGAGCTATTTTCCAATGATCCATAATAAAATTATACTGTACTAGAGTGACTTCGTTTGCTGCAATCTCAGAATTATTAATTACAGTTAATTAAAATCAGTCAAATGGCCTATTGATTAAAGTTTGTGTCAACAAAGGTGCTGTATGAAGTCAGTCAGTAATTATATCTAACGTGTCTTATTAAAGAAGTTTTGGAGCAATTTAAGTACTTCCATAGCTAACGATATTGTTTCTCTGGCAGAAAATTCTGTATCATCATCGGTTTCTTTATTATGGTGCAGAAAGGATACTAGCCAAATTGCAACTAAAGCGCCGACTATACCAGATAGGAGTACAGTTTGTTTTCTGAGATTATTCACTATATACCTAAAATAAATTGGTGAATTGTCTTCTCAAGTACCCCATAGCATTTGAGGGGATTTGTATTATTCGGTTAAACTGGTTGATTAGAGTGCTTGTTTTTTGAGCATATCTTTTAGCTGACCTATTAGCTTTTTTGGTGAATATTTGCAAATTGTCTAATAGAGAGTTTACAGAGTTGTATAATCGTCCCAGATAGTAAGATAATACTAGAAGGAATATTAATGTAAGTCCGGCAAAGACAATGATTGGTATCAGTAATAACACTAATATTCCATCAGCTAGCGCTGAGATATTTGTTGGCACTCCCATGGTAGCGTAGCGGAAGATTGTTGCAGCTATAAGCGTCAGTATGATTAGGCTGCCATAAAGGTATATTTGCTCTTTGTTTCTATTTAGCATAGGTATTTATTTGGCCTTTTGAGTCACAATTGACAAAACATCTAGTATAAGAATAGAGTAATTTTACCATCTTGTAAAAGGTATACTTTGTCTTATTTATGATAAATGATATTAGGATAGAAACTCATTGTCACACGCATTATTCTAAAGATTGTTTGATGCGTCCCAAACGGTTGATTGAAGTTTGTCATGAGCGCGGTATAAATCGTCTCTGTGTGACAGATCATAACACTACTAAAGGTGCTTTTGAGATGGCGTCGCTTGCACCAGACCTGATAATTCCTGGCGTAGAGATTATGACAACCAAAGGTGAACTAATAGCTTTATTTGTTGAGAAGGAAGTTCCATATGGACTTGACCCTCTAGATACAGTCGAGCGCTTTCGAGATCAGGGAGCTGTGATTTTGGTACCACATCCATTTGACAGTCGTCGTCATGGATCCTGGTCTGAATCAGATTTGCGCATGATAGCTCCGCATGTAGATGCAATTGAAGTGTTTAACTCACGTGCATTAAATGCATCAATGAACAACAATGCGTCTCTATTTGCTAATGAATTAGGCTTGATGCCCACAGTGGGTTCCGATGCTCATTCTTATTCTGAGGTGGGTAAATCGACTATGTATATGCAGGATTATGTAGATTCCGATGCGTTTGTTGCTAATTTGAATGCTGCAATCCTTGATACAAACAGTTCTAGCCCATTGGTACATTTGGCCTCGCGCTGGGCTGTCTTAGTAAGGAAAATGAATAAGGAATGAATAAGCAATAATCACTATTAGAAATGACATCCGGTACTCGCCCCTGTAGCTCAGTGGATAGAGCGCTTGCCTCCGGAGCAAGAGGTCCCGCGTTCGAGTCGCGGCAGGGGTGCTACAGTATCCATATGTTAATCATGAAGGACATTCTGTGTTTTTATCAATTGCCGGAAATTTAGCGGTATTGATATAAGGTTACAATATTACATCACGACTCTTAATCATTAATTTCAATGATCAAACCCAATTTGATCATATGGTCACGCAGTTTTTTGCGATTATCGTATCTTACCTGAACAGTTAGTGGGCCTATCTGCTCCTCTAGGTATTGTTTGGTCTGAGGGTCACTCAATAGCATTTGCAATGTGGATTCTGAATTAAAAGTAATTACAGTCATCTTTGTTAATTGGGCTGAGACCCCTTCATTGGCCCAATTTTGTAGTGCTTTATGTATTGACTCAGGCAAATTTTGTTCAGTAGCGCGCTGCAAAAATGAGATCGCATGATTAGCTGTGAACCCCTGTTCTTGTGCTTGTTTCAAACTGTTTGCGCATATGCGATAACGGTACAAGTCAGGATTGCGGGTCATCTCCCATTGGCCCAGTCTAGCTGCCAGAAAACGATCAGCGCGATTACTAGATCTAAATGCTGTTATAAGACCATGATCATTTATTGCCAGCGGCTTTTGTTCTTCTACAATTTCCCAGGGTTTATTTTGCGTGAATTCATAGAACATTTGGTTGAGACGAAACGATTCGTGATTATGAGATAGATCTATCATACCTAGTGAGTGTAGCGGACCTGTTACTATTTGTTTGACTAAAGCTCCTTCTACTAGGTTCCAAGTCCTGAAACCTTTGAGTTGCTTGCCTGTTTCTTTGTTAATTATGTACCATGAGTTATAGTTGCCAGATACACGCTGGAAGTCAGGACAATTTGATTTGATTATTTTGACAAATGTGTCTAAATCTACCCATATGTCACTGGCAATCATGTTGAGTTGGTCCAGTATAGAATTGCGAACTTTTTCTGGATGGATTCGTATTGAGTCAGACTGATTGAATTCAAGCATGGGTACGGAAAAAAGATCTATCCATCGGGTGGATTTGTGCCAGGCATTGGCCAGGCTTCTTAATTGTTCTGAGCGATTATTAGATAGAAATACACGAGTGTTTTTAGATGTGAGTGTTAATCCTGATTTAGATATACATCCCATATCTTGCAATAGTGAAAGAAGCATATTTAAATTTTCTGGCTGCTGAAGGTATGCATGTAGTTTCTCAAGACTTACATTGGACTCAGATTTAGAATAACTATGAGATTTTTTCTTATGTTTGCGCAGAAACGCTAGAATTGTGCAAGCATCATCTACCAAAGTATGTTGTGCTAATAATATATCGTTCTCATTGGGAGCATGGTTTTGCAATTTGATAATATTTAGGTCCTTTGACTTTGGAAATGGCAACAATGGTAGCAGATCAGATGGAATATAATAATATTCCTGTGCATCTGATTGGTTGTCGAATGCTCTTCCTATGAGACCGTGATACCATAATTTTTCAACAGGGTTGGCGGGTTCTAGTTGTGGACGCTCTCGTTGACGTGCAGCTGGACCTAGCGGTCGAATAGTGCCGTACTTTCTACTAATTGATGATACCGTCATTTGTCCTTTTGACGCTAACAGTTCGTATAAGACACCTTGTGCTTCTTCACCTAGTCCAACGCAATTCAGTTTCAAATTGTCAGGTTGTTGCATGGCTGTAGCTAGCTCAATGGCTGCATCTCTTTTGTTACTAGCTGTCAACAATAATCCTGCTGTTGAGGCAATCATTCTGAGTAGTGCTAGGTCATGTTGCAAGTATGTGGATTCCAGTTTGTGCATTTGGACTAATTATAAGGAAATTTTTAAATCCTGGCATTAATATTGCATCCCCTAATATGGTCTTAGTGTGTCTGTTGGGGAATATGATTGTTAGACATTTTGATGACACAATGTAAAGACTGTGCAAAATTGTTATTACATTGTAAAATAACTGGTATTGCTTCCCCGGCAGTTGCCTTAGCACAGTCATCCTAAGGCAGACAAAAAGACATCGTCTTTTTGTAAGTATTTAAAGTAGATTAGGGTGGTTGTGATATTCACTTTAGGGGAGGTGTATCATGGAGTATCAAGAAGAGTCCTCAAATAGGCCTTTCGTTGTAGCATCCGTGGCACTAGGTGGTCTTTTTGTGGCTGGTTTGGTGTCTTTAGGATTGTATGCATTCAAAATCAAACCTGCCCAGGCTGGTGCTAGTGCAACCCAGATAGCAGAAATAAATGTTAGTAATACTCAGGTAGCTGTTTATGCAGAGGCTACTTCAGTAGCCCAAGTGGCTGCTGTAGTAGCATCCGACACTGAGCAACAAGCAAGAGTGGCAGCCAGCTCAGGGTCTGATGCAAATGAGTCTGCTATAGATAGTGTTGAGGTATCGCCAGCAGAACCCGTTGCTGTTGTTCAGGCACTCATGTCGTCGACAAATTCAGAGTCATCCGTTGTTGAAACTGCCAATAAGACTATAGCATCATCAGGTGGTAGTAATGGTGTAGCGATCTCTTCAGGATCGGTTGATATAGTAGAGGCTGACGCATCTCCAGAGATGCTTCCAGATACTGGATTTGCTGATGAAGTAGGATTACCTGTGTTAGTCTTTGCAATGCTGCTGCTGATATCTGTTGTGATTGTTACAAGGTCAGTGAGGCGGTTTGCTAACGGATAGATAAGTTACTTCTTTTGTACTATTACGCCGGCGATTTATTTGCTGTGGAGATATATTGTTGTCGTCGGCGTATGCGAGCAGACTAGTTGCTAAAATTGTCAGGTGTTTTCTGCAATCTTACGACCATATTCCATAAGAGCTTTCACATTTTCTTTGCTGCGACCTTCAGCGTAAATACGTAAAACTGGCTCAGTTCCGCTCGGACGGATCAATAGCCAATTGTCATTCTCCATTAGATATTTTATCCCATCATTGGTTTGTACATTATTTACTTGAAGATGACCTATTTTGTTGGGAGCATGTTTTTGTAGATGGGAAACTAAATCATTCTTTTCAACAGGATGAGAGAGTCTCAGGTCATCACGTATATATTCTACGGGACCAAAATTGTTGAGCAAATCACTCACAAGTTCGTGAATTGGGGTCATGAATTCAGCCATCAATTCTAATATAAGCAGTCCTATGAGAATGCCATCTCCTTCTGGAATATGTCCGTTAATACTTATCCCTCCGGATTCTTCTCCTCCGATAATTACGTTTTCTGAACGCATGAGGTTGGATATGTGATTAAAACCAACAGGAGTTTCTTTTACCTGAAGATTATACAAAGATGCCTGTCGATTTAGCATATGTGTGGTGGACACAGTCTTCACTATAGTACCTTTAAGACCCTTATGTTCAACAAGATATTTGAGACATAGAGCCATAATGCGATGAGGATCAATGAATTGACCATGGTTGTCCATAATGCCAATACGGTCTGCATCTCCATCTGTAATAATTCCTATGTCACCTTTCCCATTTGCTATTGCGCTAGCTGTCGCCCCTAAATATTTCATTATTGGTTCAGGATGGATTCCCCCAAATCCTGGATTCATTTCGCTACGTATTTCCATAATTTCTATTCCGGTACCGCTTAATATGCTTTTCAAATAGCTTCTTCCAGACCCATACATTGCATCTGATATGACGTGCAATCTATTAGGATGATTTGCAATACGTTCGATGTCTATAATGTTTTGAAGATGTTCGGCGTATGGCTGGAAAGGATTAAAACGTGTGATTGTTCCATTGGATACTGCTTGGTCAAAATCAACTAGGTTAGGACCTCGAGCTCGTGTTTCATTGTCGTTTAGGCATACTTCCACCCTACGACATTGACTGGGTTGTGCACTTCCACCATAGGCAGCTTTAATTTTTACACCGTTGTAGCGGGGAGCATTGTGGGAAGCAGTGATCATAACTGCTCCAGCCGCTTTTAGGTGTTTCACCGAATATGAAATTGCTGGTGTGGGTGCGTCAGCATGAGCAAGGTATACCTTTATTCCATTCCCGGCAAGGACCCGAGCTACTTCCCTTGCAAAACGATCTGACAGAAAACGAGTGTCATATCCTACTACCATCAGATTAGGGTCATGGTTTTGATGTTCTTCGTCAAGCCAGTCTGGTGAGGTAACTGCATCGGCAATGGCTTGAGACACGAGTCGTAAGTTTCCGAATGTAAATGTGTCTCCAATCACAGCCCGCCAGCCGTCAGTACCAAATTGTATACTCACGACGATTTTTCAGAACAAACAATAATGTAGTTGTATATGTATTTATCCATAGGGCCATTATAGCATTTACATAGCTCTCAATTGACAGCCTTGAGGCAGTGGTTTACTATCATATATACAAAAATATCTATAGATTATTTATATGAGTATGCAAATGTCTTTTCGTGTCCCTGGTGTTCATTGGACAGTCAGCGAATTAACAGATTATGTACGCGACTTGTTTGAGAATGACCATCAGATGCATGATGTTGCGATAATAGGCGAATTGTCAAATGTTTCGCGTCCGCAGTCGGGCCACGTATATTTTTCTCTTAAGGATAAAGCGTCTACTATACAATGTGTCATGTGGCGTAGTGTTGCTTCACGGTTGGTTTATTTTCCTAATGATGGTGATCGAGTAATTGTATCTGGTCATGTAACTATCTATCCTTCCGGGGGGCGATATCAACTTTATGCTAGCACAATCGAATCAGTAGGAGCAGGTGATTTATTGCTCCAGACAGAGATGCTCAAGGATAAACTTGCTTCTGAAGGACTATTTGATCCGGACAACAAGACAAAATTACCTGCTCTTCCAATAACTATAGCGATAGTGACTTCTCCATCTGGTGCAGCATATCACGACATACTTCATGTAATTAACAGACGTTGGCCTATAGCAAAAACTCAACTGTTTCCCACTTCTGTTCAGGGTTCTGAAGCGCCTGTGGAAATAGTTGGTGCGTTAAATGCTGCTGATAATGTAAATGCAGACATAATATTGTTGGGTAGAGGTGGTGGTGATATGGGTGACCTAGCAGCATTCAACTCTGAGGATGTGGTACGCTCTATTTTTGCAACGACCACTCCTATAGTGACTGGAATTGGTCATGAAACAGACTTTACTTTAGCCGATTTCGCTGCAGATTTGCGAGCACCTACCCCATCGGCTGCTGCCGAAATGGCTACACCGGACCACAATTTACTACGTGAGAAAATATACACAGATTTGGTAAGGATTTCAGAGGCGGTTGCCTATAAAATTCAAATAAGCAACTTGAAATTTGATGAAATCGATAGTATGTTGCAAGCTTTGTCGCCGACAAATGCGATACAGAATGCGCGCCAAAAACTAAATTATCTGTACAACAAATGTGTTTCTGACATAGGCAATAATATTCGCACAAAACGATTGACGTTGGAAAAGTTTGATCATCTTTTAGATAGTCTTGGTCCTGATGCGACTTTAAGTAGAGGTTATGCTATTGTTACTCGTGCTGGTACAACAGAAACAATATCTGACTCAAATAGTGTATCAAAGGGACAATTATTAGATGTGCTTGTAGACAAAGGAAAATTCGAGGTTGAAGTTGGAAGAGTTATTTCACAGGAGTAGAGCTAATGGTAAAATCTAAGGAGCCAGCATCGCTTGACTTTGAAGCTGCACTTACAGAACTAGAATCTATAGTGAGCAAGTTGGAAAGTAGTCAGTTTTCACTTCAAGAATCATTGCAATTGTACAAAAGAGGCGAGATGCTTTCACAACGATGCAATCAACTTCTTGATGAGGCCGAGTCTCAGATTGATGAACAATCTTCTTTGGATGACTAGTATAGTTGGGCTGTCACGTCCCTAATCTTTTGATTTGCCGCACAATTATCATAGGGATCTTGTTTGCTTGTTGACTACCACAAGCCATAGTGACTCCCCAAAATATCGTTATTCCCACTGTTATTCCACCGAGAACCATAACAATAGCAGAAATATTTGTTATTTGTAACCAAACATATAAGAAGATTGACATTGCTATTGTACCAATCATAGTTCTCAGCACGCTTTTTAGTATGGTGGCAATTTGCAGGCCCCCAAGCCGTGGTCTGATTATCACGAGTAACACCATCATCTCAGCAGTGGTAGCTATGGTATTGGCTAATGCTAGGCCACCATGTGGATAATAATTGTTAGCTAGGAAAGCCCGTGCTAATACAAGACTAAGTATTACATTTAATATCATAGATAGGCCTCCGACAATCACTGGAGTGCGTGTGTCTTTGAAAGCGTAAAAGGCTCTTGTTACTATTTCGACTACAGAATGTGATACCAAACCAATTGCATACCAATTTAGTGCCCAAACAACCATATTGGTAGAGTTCGCAGAAAATGTATTGTTTTGGAAAAGAATTTCTATTATTGGGCGTCCAATTATATACAAACCAGCGCTAGCTGGAATGGAAAGATATAGTACTCCACGTAGACTAGAACTGAGAGATCGGCGCATTTTTTGTGTGTGACCTAGAGCTACCTGTTTGGAAAATGTAGGAAAAACTGCTGTCGCAATTGCCTGGGCTATTGCAGCTTGTGGAAAAGTAAAAATTTGAAAGGCAATTACTAGAGCAGAAAGACTGCCAGGCGGTAATCCAGAGCATATTATTGTGTTGATCCAAAAGTTGATTTGCCATATAGACAATCCAATTGTCCTAGGTAACATTAGGCGTCCGACAGTCCTAACGAATTGGTTGTGTATTCCTAGTGTAAACGTGTATTTGCCAGAATATTTTATTAATCTAGGGATTTGTATCGCTAAATGGAAGAATGCTCCAGTCAATACTCCGTATGCTAATCCATACACTCCCCACTTTGGGGTCAGTAGTATGGCGCCTGCTGTAATGCCAGCGTTATACAGTATCGGGGCTAAAGCTGGGCTAAGAAAATGTTGATGGGAATGGTGGATTCCCATTAAGAGACCGCTAGCACCAAAGATTACTGTAGAACCTAACATAATTCGCATTAACGTTACTACAACAGAGACTTGTTCTTGTGAGAATCCAGGTGCTAAAAATTGTTGTGTGAGCCATGGAGCAAATAATCCAGATACGCCAGCAAAAGTAGTTGATACAATGAGCAGCCAATTAATCACTGCGCTAGCAAGTTTCCAAGCTTCAGTTTCGCTTTCTCTTGTAAGCAAGGTGGTAAATGTTGGGATAAAAGCAGATCCAAGAGCACCTCCTGCAATTATATGAAATATTAAATCTGGTACTCTGAAGGCAGCGAAATAAGCATCTAGAACAGGACTAGTGCCAAATGTGCGATTGATAATCACTTGGCGGACTAATCCCAGCAAGTTTGCGCACACAAATGCGAGCATAATTGTTCCAGCTGAATTAGCTGTACGGACATATTTCGATTTGTTATCAGGCAATGTTTTACTGTTCATATCATAAGTATGCTTGAAATTATATCGTAGTGGAGCTGTGTGAATAGTCCGTCAAAACTTTCTTAGGGATTATTATCCGATACTTAAAAGACTTGGGAGCTAGCTCGCTAGCTCCCAAGTCTTTTCAAATAGGAGAAAAGGGTAAGCAATTCTTTGTGTGAGACCCTACCATTAAACCATAAATGCAACTTGTTACATGACATTATTCTTACGATTGTCTTACGGTAATCATCTTCTATTACTTTGTATATTGAAAGGGCCATGTAGTCATTAGGTGATTAAACTCGGTTTAATCTTTTGTTGAATATAGATTATGAGTTTAGAGAGACTTGTCAAATTTAGGTGTTTACCAAGATTGTATTTTCTTCATTATTTGGCAAAACTGTGTTATAAAAGCAAATGGCAAGTCGTTTTTGTAGTTATAGAGGCTTTTATACATTGTATTTTTGTGCAAATTATGAGTTTTGATAAGATATATTTACTTAATAGAATCAGTAGGCTGTTTATGGCAGCTTGTCTATTAGGGCTTCTAAGCATTTGCTTATTGTTTAATATTGCCTATGCTGCTGTAGATTCTGATGATGATGGAGTGCTTGATAGTTCGGACAATTGTGTCTATGTAAGTAACGCAGACCAGAGAGATAATGTTAGTGCATTTATATTAGGGCATGGAGACAAATGGAAAACATCATATGAGCCATTATGGGCCCCTTTAGATAAAAGTACTACTCGAGTTTATGTCGGTGGCATCATAAATGTATCAGGCACTGATTACACATGGAGTTCTGATGGAACAAAAATTGAATTTACCACTGCTCCTAAATTGGACGATGAGGTTCGTCTAGTAGTATTAGAAGACAAAGATGGAAGAGGCGACAAATGTTCTCCTGATCTTACAGTAGATTTTGATGGTATACCAGATGAGGGAGACAATTGTCCGCTTGTTTACAATCCTTACCAGGAAGATACATGGGGGACAAGTGAAGGTGATGTCTGTGAGACAGGTTCAGGAATTTCCGAAATACATCAGGTTTGGGCTAAAATGTATGAGCACTCTAATTATCATGGGATTGAGGAAGTGATTCGGGTGGATGACGTACTATTGTCTGGAAATGCAATAGGAGATGATGCTGTATCGTCTATTCGTGTGGGACCACATACTGCTGTATATTTGTATTCCTTACCTAATTATGGTGGAGAGAGCGAGTTTTTTGGCAGCGACGATTCTGACTTTATGGACAATCAAATTGGTCATGATACTGTGTCATCTATTCGTATGTATAGTACTGCTCCTATAAAGGTAACTAAGATAGACGCAGGCATCGATTTTTGGTCAGGAACTAAAGGTCATGTCGGTCATATTTCCACTTCGCAATTGCAATCATTGGTGTCAGGAGGGTCAGGTGTTAGTATTACTTTGGAGCATGATTATGTAGACAGCGTCCAGTCAATCACAGTTGATTATAATGGTACTGGTGATTATGTTGTTTCTACAAAAAATTTAGATGGAACACTAGATGAGACTGCAAATTTTCATTATGAAGGTGTCGCCGAAGTGGCTACTACTGCAGTCGTTACCGCGACATCTACTCCAGTACCTACTCCTGTTTTAGCAGAAGAATCTGGCAATAAATATATTGTTCAATCAGGGGATTATTTGTTTAAAATAGCTGTGCTTCACAATACATCAGTACAGGCCCTCGTACTTGCTAACAATATCGCTAATTCCGATCTTGTTTTCGAAGGACAAGTGTTAATTCTTCCCTAACCAATAATAATATAGGCTACAGTGACATTTAGTCGTGCTTTTGTCCATTTGGCAGTATTGCACCTGTAAGTGTGCGGACACTTTTCAGTTGCGATTCAGTGACCAAAGCACCAGTGAGATTGGCGTCAGCTAAATATGCGCCACGCAGGTCAGCACCCCGCAGATCTGTGTTGATTAGTTCGGAACTGTTAAGTACAGCGTTCCTAAAAACAGAATTTTGTAGATTAGCTCCAGACAGAATAGCATGTCGCATAAATGCTCCTGTAAAATTAGAGTTACTCATATTCGCATCGGTCAATACTGCATATTCGAGATCAGCTCCTGCCAAACTTGTTTCGGGTTTGTGGATTTCGCTCAAATTAATACCTTGCAAATTGCAGCTTATGTTCTTGCCTGTAAGGACTCGAGTCAAGCTATATATGTCAGTATTACCTATGGAGGCTATCAACAAATATGATGCTAAAACTATGGCTGCTAAAGCACTGATGAACACTTTCTCATTTCGTGATCGAGTTGTCATTAGTTCTCCTCACGTCATACACTTTGGCAAAATCTAGCGCTATATAAAGCAAATGAATACTTGGTATATGTATGTTGAATAAATTGGAACTAACTCATGCTCCAGGCAACATATAAAAGGACCAAACCTGCTATTCCCATTATAGATGCTACCCAAATCAGCCAACCTGGTTGTTCTGACTTCTGACTGGTTTTTATTGTAAGTTGTTCTTTTTGAACATATGTGTCTAAGTTGGAGGAATGGATAGATTCAGAGCTTGGTTGATCTTGAGCGGCAGTAGAGTTCTGATTAGCAATTGTATTTGTTTCAGTCGGGGCTTCAATAGCCTCAATTAGCTCTCCATTGTCAATGTTTTGAGACTCTAATGCAGCACTATTATTTATTTTGCTGTAGTTTTCCGGTTTGTAGCCTGGAGGCTTGCTTTGTTTCTTCGCTTCTATCACCCAAGGGTCTCCAGGAGCCAAGAGTTGTGCTCTTCTAATTGCGTCTGAACGTTCTTTTGCACTTGAGGCTAAGTCAGCTAGGAATTTCCAAGCAAGCAACTTGTGAGGATGTTTTTTGGTGAAGGTTCGCAACCCTTCTCTGGCAGCCGTAATATCACCAGACTTAGCTAGAGTAACAAGTTCATCCAAGTGTTCATCATATATATTCACGGAGTAACTATACATTATTGTTCTTTGTAGTGCCACATAGTCTAACATTTATAGAGATTACCTCTGGTACAATAGATTTCTGTGATTAGTAACTTGCCTAAAGAAGTAAAGTCAGAGTTAGAGTTAGCAGTTGCGGTGCGATCTACTGGTAACGAAGGGAAAGCACGCGTACATGCCCGCCGGGCAGCTGGTTGGGCTATACGATCATGGTATGAAAGACAAGGCTATAGTAAGAAGGGGCAGTCGGCATTCTCTTACTTGCAAGATGTGTCCAATGATTCGTCTCTTCCTGGACATATTCGTGAGGCAGCTTCACATCTTATATTGCGTATAACGGTACATCATGAACTTCCCATTGAAACTGATATATTGGATGATGCTCGTCTGGTAGCTAGATATTTTATAGACAAAGATTAGGTAACATCCGATAAATCTTTATTAAATGTTGCATAGAAAGTGTAATTTGAATGAAAACAAAGTTTGAAGTTGTTTCTAGCAAATATGTATATAGGGGTAGAGTAGTACATCTGCGTACTGACAGTGTTTCCTCCTCTTTGAGCAAACAGATTGTTTGCCGTGAAGTTGTGGAGCACCCGGGCAGTGTTGCTATTGTGGCAATAGACGAGCATGACAATGTGTATTTAGTATCGCAGTATAGGCATGCAGTTGACAAGGTATTAATGGAAATACCAGCAGGCACTCTTGAAAAAGGCGAATCATCATTTGATACTGCAAAGCGCGAACTTAGAGAAGAGATAGGAATGTCTGCTGACCACTTGATATCTGCAGGTAGCTTTTATTTAGCGCCGGGATATTCTTCAGAAACCATGGAGGTTTATCTAGCTAAGGGGTTAAACCCTGATCCTTTGCCTCAAGATGTTGATGAGGATATCGTTGTACATATAGTCCCATTTGAGAAATTATTAGAACAAGTATGTGCCGGTGAGTTTAGCGATATTAAAACTGTGGCTGCCTTACTCCTCGTAGCTAGAAACAATCTATGACTTAAGTCGATTTAGGTATAAATTTGTTTGCTCGGTTAACTTTAGGTGACATCTTGTTGTAGTATGTTGCTAAGTCGACCTGCATGCTATAATCCTCATACTGTATATATCCTGGTAGCCTGTTTTTTAAAAGTCATCTGAATGTCCTTTGTTCATCTTCATACCCATTCTTCATATTCTCTATTAGATGGCCTAAGCAACGTCAGGTCATTAGCAGCTAGAGCAAGTGAGCTAAACATGCCAGCACTTGCTCTTACTGATCATGGTGCGATGTATGGAGTAGTTGAATTTTTCCATGCGTGTAATGAGGTCAATATTAATCCAATTTTGGGTATGGAAACTTATATGGCTGCTCGTAACATGAGTGATAGAGAGGCTCAGCATGATTCCAAGAGTTCTCATCTTCTGTTGCTTGCTGAGAATCAGACTGGCTATCAAAATCTATTAAAGATTGCAACTGCATCGCAACTACAGGGTTTTTACCACAAGCCTCGTATAGACCATGACTTTTTATCATCGCATGCTGAAGGCATAATATGTACAACCGGCTGCTTGTCAGGGGAAATTCCTAGAGCATTATTGTCTGGGAACACAAAACGTGCTCACGAACTCATGGATTATTATATTCAGGTTTTTGGTACTGAAAGATTTTTTATAGAGTTACAAGATCACGATATACCTAGCCTGAACGAAGTGAATAAGTTTTTACTAGAGTTTGGTCCTCACTACGGGATTGAGTTTGTTGCTACTAATGATGTGCATTATGTAGACAATGTAGATGCGCAACTACATGATGTTTTATTGTGTGTACAGACTAATGCTCTTCTGACTGATAAAAAACGTATGCGTATGAATAATGATTCATACTTCTTGCGTTCTCGAGATGAAATGGAGAAGCTATTTGGACATGTCCCTGGAGCTTTAGATAATACATTACTTGTAGCAGAGCGTTGTTCTGTTAATCCGTCTACTGATGGCGTGCATTTACCTAAATTCGCGGTGCCTGATGGATATGACAATTCTAGCTATCTTCGCCATTTATGCAATAAAGGTGTAATTGAACGATATGGTGATTCAGCCTCCGAATCTGTAGTTCAAGATAGGCTTGACATGGAACTGCAGGTAATTGGCGACATGAATTTTGATGCCTATTTCTTGATAGTGTGGGATCTCTGCAACTTTGCTTCTGAACAAGGTATCTGGTATAACGCACGTGGTTCGGCGGCTGGTTCTATTGTTGCCTATGCATTGGGTATTACTCTAGTTTGTCCTCTGGAACATGGATTAATTTTTGAACGCTTTCTAAATCCTGGACGTGCTTCTATGCCTGATATTGACTTAGATTTTCAAGATAACCGTCGTTATGAGGTATTGGAATATACGTCTAATAAATATGGTGAAGATAGAGTAGCACAGATTATTACCTTTGGCACACTTAAGGCTCGAGCTGCAATTAGAGATGTGGGCCGTGTTATGGATATTCCACTTAGTGATGTAGATCGAGTGGCAAAACTGGTGCCAAATGTACCTGGTAATCCAGTGGATATAGGTGGTGCACTGAAGAATGTGCCAGATTTTATTGCAATTCACAAGTCTGACAAAAAGCTTCGGAAAATGATAGATCTTGCTCATAGTCTTGAAGGTGTTCATAGAAATGCTGGAACTCATGCAGCTGGAGTGGTGATTGCTGACAAATCTTTGGTTGAATATATACCTTTACATCGTGCCACTCGAAACAATACTCAGCAAAGTGTTATTCCTTCAACAACTCAATTTGAAATGGAGGTGCTCGATGCACTAGGACTTCTCAAGGTGGATTTCTTAGGTCTGCGTACTTTGACAGTAATGGCGCGTGCATGCGAGTTGATCAAGGAAAGGCATGGTGTTGACTACAATTTACGTAATATACCAGTGGATGATTCGGCAAGCTTTGATTTGTTAGGACGGGGAGATGTGGCAGGCGTGTTTCAGGTTGAAGGTGCGGGAATGCGTCGATTTTTGCGTGCAATGAAACCTACTCGTTTAGAGCATGTTATTGCAATGGTAGCATTATATCGTCCTGGTCCAATGGATTTTATACCTCACTATATTCGTCGGATGCATGGTGAAGAGAAAGTTACGTACTTGCATCCGTCGTTAGAACCTATTTTTTCAGAAACCTATGGTAGACCTGTGTATCAGGAACAGTTAATGTTTGCTGCAATGGATTTGGCTGGATATACTGCTGAGGAGGCTGACGACTTACGAAAGGCTGTAGGCAAGAAGATTAGAGACAAACTAATGAAGCACCGAGGAAAGTTTGTCCAGGGTGCAGTGAACAATGGAATTCCCAACAGGACAGCAAATGCGATTTTCGACGATTGGGAGGAGTTTGCTCGTTACGGATTTAATAAAGCGCATGCAGCTGATTATGGTGTTATATCTGTGCAGACTGCTTTCTTAAAGGCTAATTTTCCATCGGAATATATGACGGCTATGCTTACTGCAGAGAGAGATGATACGGACAAACTTTCCACTTACGTCGCTGACGCCCGTCGCATGGGTATAGAGGTTCTTCCGCCAAATGTGAATGATAGCAAACTGGACTTTCATGTGCAGGAGTCCAACGATGGAAACAATGCCGTACGTTTTGGTCTGTGTGCAGTTAAAAACGTAGGTGAAGGAGCAGTAATAGAAATACTGCGAGCACGTTCAGAGCACGGTTCTTTTAACAATCTTGACGATTTCTGTACACATGTAGATCTTAGGAAAGTGGGTAAACGAGCATTAGATAGTTTAGTAAAAGTTGGTGCTCTTGACATGTTCGAAGAGAGAAACAAATTACTTGGATCAATTGAACAATTAGTGGGCGCTAGTAGTGCTATTCATAAGGCGAAGGAGGTCGGCCAGATTAGCATGTTTGATATTCTTCCTGAAGATGTTGGCACTGCAAAAATTGATTTAGTGGATGATGTGGACGATTTTTCTCCGAAACAATTACGTAAATGGGAGAAAGATTTGGTCGGAGTCTATATTAGTGATCATCCGTTGCTAGCTAATATAGCTCAGATTGAGGATATCATTACTGCCTACAGTATTGATTTGTCAGATATGGACGGAAAAACAGTTACCTTGGCTGGCACAATTGCGAACATTAGAGTACACATTACTAAGAAAGGTTATCCAATGGCTTTTGTCTCTCTAGAGGATTTGCATGGTTTTGCGGATTTGGTGGTTTTTCCTGATGTATGGAAACAGGTAAATGATTGGCTCGAAATTGACACGCTCGTGGCTGTAAATGGTAAAGTTGACACAAAACGTGGTGAAGCAAATTTGTTGGTGAACAGTATAGATCGTGAGCTTAGGGTGGTGGAGATTGCCGATGAACAGGTAATGCCACAGAGCTTATCGCAACGTATTCATCCTCAGGATAATCACCAAGACTCTGATACAATGGTCAATGTACAAACAACTGTTGCTACACATGAAACTAATGAGTTACAGCTCCCCGACACCGAGTTGGTCTCAGAAACTGATGAGGATGATTTAATTGTCAAAGAGTATCCTAGTTCTGAGGTATTGCCAGAACCTCAGGCAGCTATCGGAGACCAATCAAGTGAATCTCCAAGGCGCATTGTAGTGACTTTACGCCCAGAGGATAATCAAAGTGATTATCAATTGCGTGTAAAGTGGGCTTTCAATGTATTAAATAGTTTTCCAGGTGAAGACAGATTTGTTATGGTGGTTTATGAAAGTGATGATAAATGTTATGAGTTGGATTTCTCGAATCATACTACCGGTTATTGTGAGGAATTACGTAAGCAACTTATGCAGGTAGTGAATTCACAAGATGATATAGAAGTACAATCACTATTACTATAATCTTATTTTACTAATAACAGAAATATGGTCTAATCCTTGGTAACACTAGATTCTTTTGATGGTACGGGGAATTCCACACACACTTTCGTAGCAGTGAATCCGTCAACTGACAGTACGGTGAACAGTATATTGCCATTATGGATATGGTGATCTTTTGGTTGTGGTGGTCTACCAAGCCACGTCATTAATAATCCACTGACAGTCTCTACGTCAGGAAGGTTATCGCGGGAACCCAAATCTACATATTCCTGAAGTATATTAACTGGGCAACTTCCTAGAGTTTCTAATGTTGTAGGGGATGTTATCACTACAGGTTCGGAATACAGATCAAATTCATCGCGTACTTCTCCTACTATCTCTTCTACTAAATCCTCCAATGTTACTATGCCAGCAGTACCTCCATATTCATCAAGAGCCACCACCATATGAACATGGTTGCGCTTAAAAGCTGACATCATATTGGTTAAGGGAGTATGTTCTGGTATATATGGTGCTGGTCTCATCAGTAGACGTAAGTCAAATAATTTGTCATTGTCCAACAACTGCTGGCTTGCTAGGTCTTTCACATGAAGTATTCCAATGATATGGTCAAGATCATTACGATATACTGGGAAACGACTATATCGGCTATCACTAACCTGAGTCATGATTTGGTCTAACTGCGTATCATATGAAATGGCTTGAATTCGGTTGCGAGGTGTCATGATTTGATGTACTTTTTGTTCCGCAAATCTGAACACTCCTAGAAGCAACATTTTTTCGTTGTCCTGAAGTTTTCCACCTAAGGCACTTTCACTAACAATTTGTGCTAGTTCTCGAGTTGAATGTAAACGAGCATCACTTTCAGGTGGGCGTACTTTTAGTAGGCGCAGTAAACTATCTCCTAAAAAATTTAGTCCTGATACTGGTAAGGATAGAAATTTCTGAGCCCAATACATTGTGCTCATTATTGTCAAAGCAGCACGTTTAGGATTACTAAGTGCTAATGATTTGGGAATCATTTCTCCTAAGACTACGTGCATGTAGGTTAGAAAAGCCAGTGAAATCAGCATTGCTATGGAATGTATAACAATATCGTTCAGCGATGTTCCGGTAAACTTATTTATATAAGGCTCGATAAAAAGCGCAATGCGGGGTTCGGCATACATGCCAAGACCTAGGGATGCTAGGGTAATACCTAGTTGTGCAGTGGCTATATACTTGTTGGTAGCATTTGGAGATTCAAGAATTTTCAAAACTAGCCTTGCACGTTTGTTCCCTGCTTTTGCTAGCGGTTCCACTTGAGTCGGCCGCACTCCGATTATTGCAAATTCTGCTGCTACAAACAGACCATTTACCAGAACTAGAAATATCGTGACTAGTATTGGCAATATAAGGCTAGTGGGCTGTACTGAAATTCCTAAGGAGTAAAATGAATGATGTGTCATGTCTGATCTTCTGAAGGATTCATTGTGTGTGTAGCATCAGAAACGGAAACAGAAACTTTTGTAACTTTTGGGCCTTCCATATCTTCGACTCGCATTTTTATCATAGAAGGTCTTACTATAATTTCGTCACCAATTTTCGGTGATTGCACTACTTGTTTCTGCACTAAGTCACCAATTGTGTCTGACGACATGATTGGCAGATTGGTACCCAAGTACTCGTTGACATCCGAGATTAGCATGTCTGCATGTAAAGCTATTCTATTTGTAGTGTCTGCTGAAATATTTATGGTCCCTATGTCAAATTCATCCTGAAGTTCACCAAATACCTCTTCAATTAGGTCTTCATATGTGATGATCCCAGTAATATGTTCGTTCATATCTAAAACAATTGATATGTACTGCCGTTTAGCTGAAAGAGTCTTCCAGATATCTGCGGCTGGCAATGTTTCATTGATAAATATAATTTTCCGCAATATTGTTGTGATATCCTCATGGCCTTGCCAATACATACGCAGCAAATCCTTGATATGCACGAAACCTATTATGTTGTCTATGTTTTCACTATAGATTGGGATTCTACTGAAGCCTGACTCAGTGCATATCGGCAATAATTTAGAGGTGGGCATTGTATCTGGCGCGGTCGTTAAAAGCTTGCGAGGTGTCATAATATGTTTAGCAGTGAGATTGCGTAATCGCAATGTATTTCTAAGCATCAAATAGGCACCTGATGTCAGTATTCCAGCGTCTTTACTATCGGCTGCTAGTAGTTGAATTTCTGGAAGGGTATGTGCTGTACTGTGTCTATTATCAGTATCCAAACCTAGTGTTTTGAGTAGTAATTTCCCGCTGCCGTTAAATATCCATATAAGGGGTTGGAATATGCGAAGTGACCATCGCATGGGTAGAAGAGTTGCTAGAGAGACTTTCTCTGGGTATTGGATAGCAATAGATTTGGGCAGTAATTCACCAAGTATCATTTGCAGTCCTGTGAGGACTATTAATGTAGTGGTTATAGACAATGAATGTGCAGTTGGTCCTGCAAATGAACCTAATTTATATAATAATGGCTCAATTCGTACTGCCAGAACATTTTGTCCATAGGCGCCCAAAAGTAGCGAAGTTGCTGTAATTCCAACTTGACACGCTGCAACGTAACTATCAAGTCGATTAATGTCATTAATTATTGGCAGTAATTGTCGAGCTAGCACGTTTCCGTCTTGAGCAATTTGGTTTATGCGAGTACGCCTAGCACTTACTGTAGCAAATTCTGCTGCAACGTATAGGGCATTAAATAAAACTAGCAGCGTAATGGTTAGAACAGTTATCAATATAGATTTCTTTGTATCATTACAGAAGATTACGCCGTAATGGTTTGGGTGACATATTTGTCCGTATTTTTGCAGGTTTTCATTGTACCTAACTGTAGTTTGTTAGAGGTGGAATGTTCTTTCTCAATCTATTGTACCAAAATTATTCTGATGTCTCGGGTTCTTATGAACACAATTTGACTCCATATAGAAAATGTTATAAGCAATGTGAAATTGGTACTATGCTTGAATACAAAATACTAAGAGACATTTGTTGTACAAAGTGCTAGAATCATATTATGTGTGTTGGTAGTAATTTACCCGAAGTACTTTTGATTTCGTGCTACGAGCTAGGTCATCAACCATTCAGCCTTGCTTCTCCATTGAGATTTCTTCGCGATGATGGCATTAATGCTGCCGCTATAGATCTGGCGGTGGAGAATTTAAATGATTACGAAGAACATATTAAATGTACCTGTTTAGTATTAGTGTCAGTTCGAATGCACAATGCATTGAGATTGGGCGTCACAGTGTCTAAGCGTGTTCGCGCACTAAATCCTCAGACTCATATTTGCTTTTATGGAGATTATGCTGGCTTAAATGCTGACTACTTGTGTGAAGAACAGTATGCAGATAGCACTATCTCTGGTGAGTTTGAGCCTGCAATAGTTGAATTGGCCAGAGCAGTTCTAGAAGATTCCTTTAAACAAAATAGACCGCCGTCGGGAGTTAGAACTCGCCAGAGTGTGGCTAAACCAGTATTACAGAGAACCTCATTTGTGGTGCCTGCGCGTGCTGATTTGCCCCAGTTCGGTAGTTATGCTCGGTTTCGAGATGGTCAGGGTGAGTTGCATTTGGCTGGCAGTACGGAGACAACTAGAGGATGTAAGTATGTGTGTAGGCATTGTCCAGTAACACCTGTATACCAAGGTAAGTTTTTCGTGGTCCCTGAGGATGTTGTCATTGCTGATATCCGTAATCAGGTCGATCAGGGAGTGCGACATATAAGCTTTAGTGATCCTGATTTTCTAAATGGTCCAAGTCACGCACGCAGAGTGGTTGCTTCTATGCATGCTGAGTTTCCAGAGATTACATTTGACTTTACTGCTAGAATCCCTCATCTTCTAAAACACAAGCATTTACTGCCGGAGATGAAGATGGCTGGATGTGCATTTGTTATATCTGCTCTGGAGACACTAAATGACGATGTGCTTGATGTGCTGGAAAAAGGCCATACTAAGTCAGACATAATACAAGTGCTAGGTGTAATGAAGAAAGCACAAATACCTTGGCGCCCATCTCTACTTCCTTTTACCCCATGGGCAACGTTAGATGATTATTTAGAATTACTTGATTTCGTGCGGGATAATGATTTAGTGCAAAATATAGATCCTGTGCAATTCAGTCTTAGGTTGTTAATTCCACCTGGATCTGCGCTATTAGAGCAGCATGCCAATGCAGAATGGCTAGACGATTTGGATGCAGCGAATTTCACCTACAAATGGTCTCATCCAGATGTTCGCATGGAACAATTGTGGTCGCAAATCAATACAGTTGTTCGACAGTCACAAAATGAAGATATAGATCATAGCAAAATGTTTTCTGTTATAGAAGAATTAGCATATACTATGATAGGCAAGACCCCACCATTTACTAGAATAGTATCCCAGAAACGTCCAATACCTGCTGGTCTGACTGAGAGTTGGTTCTGTTGAGCAGAACCTGTAAGCGAGTCAGTTTGACTCGTCTAGTTGGGTTATAGGTGTTTGCTGCAATATATCAGCTAAAGCAGCTACATGTTCAGCAAATGCTTGATGTCCTAAGGGAGTGGTTTCAATATAAGTATGTGGTTTGCGAGACAAAAATGTTTTCTGAATAGAGATGAAACCTTCATCTTCAAGTTTACGTAAATGTGCTCCAAGATTTCCAGCTGTGACTTGTAGAATTTTCTGGAGATAGGTGAATTCTATATGCATTTCACCATCCAAGGATGTTACCAAAGACATTATTTGCAGGCGAATTGGTTGATGAATGACAGAATTAAGTTGGCTCATTCTATAACCTCACTAATTGTTTTGGTTTCATGAATGTCATCTCCCTCCTATTCATTTGTCGCTACGGCGCAAAGAGTGCTTATGATGCGCAGATCACGGTTCTAACCAAACCGCCGCCGATAGCCTGCCAGCTTGTTTTGCCCACGCAACTCGGTGTCCAGGCCAATTAACCAGATACTATCAAGTAAGAATGGGCGGTGAATACCAAGTTCCATTCCGAGATTGAGAAATGCACCTAATATGCGAATTGTTGCATCCGGCCCAATGTGAGCTCCGGCGACCAAATCTTGCGCTAACAGAGGCTCCTTGCTGCGGTCCGGGATTCTACCCGCCCAATTTCTTGGCCTAAGATACGAATCTCCGCAGGTTTCAACGAAGACTGTGTTGAAAATGGGTTTAGGGCGAATCATTCCCTGATCCACGCACGCGCCCACAAATTCCCCAAGATCGCACAGTCGGCTTTCAGACTTGAGATTTTGCTCTTCCATCAACTCGAGGATCTTCGAATCAGTTTCTATTGACGTCGTCATAATCAAATTCCTTTTTTTTGTACTCCTAAATAAACTGGAGCCTGTTGGTGCTGCAATCCTACCTGTCTGCTGATGCCTCAATTATCTTGTAACTCGTCCACCACTGGTCCTAAAGCCTCCACCCCCTCTAGTAACTTCGGGTAAAGGTGCACTCGCAGAGAAACACCCTTCGGCGTTGGCTTCCATTCGGAAGCACCAGCTTCCAAAAGCGCGAAAGTACGCAAGTAAATCAAGGCTTGGCCTCTATATATATTTGTGCCGATTCTCACCTCCGCGCGATCTGTTTTCTTGATACGGGCAACCAATTTGTCGCCACTCATGACATCACCGAGTCGCGTGACCCCGTCCTTCAGCTGTGAGTATTGCCCGAGCTCGAGGCTGATGCCTTTTCTCGTAGGAACAAGACCCTCATCCGTAATGGAGGAGATGTAAATCCGCACATCAATACGATGCTCGCCTTTCCATTCGCTAATTGCAAAGCCCACTGCCTCGCTCGCAGACTTCGAAAAGACAGAAACTACCCTTCCTTCATCATCCACTCGAATGCTCCTTCCCTACGATCCATTCGCAACTATGCAATCTCTAGGCTCGGTAGACTCTGCCGCAACAACGAGGCCAGCATCCTGAAGCCTTTCATGCTCCCAAACTGTGCAGCGCCATCGTCGCTCTCTCGATGCCAAAACTCTGACCCTTCTACATCTTTAGACATTATCTGACTTCTATACAGATAAAATGTAAACTGCAGTTAACTCTGAATTACAGAGTACTTTATAGTGTAGCACAATAAGAGCTGGCACTCAAATATTTTCATACCTGTCTTTCTGTAATCTCTTTACCGTATGTCAATGCTACCCATTGACAGGTTGTAGGAGTTGCTTCTGTCATATTAGTTTTCGATATTAATGTCATTCCAGTATCACTCAGTTCTAGTTCTATTTCAACCGATTGTTCTGCAAGTATTCCAGAAAGGATTAGTAACCCATTATTTGCAACTATATTAGCTAAGTTGTTATTTATCAATTGCATGATGGTACGCGACAGAATGTTGACTACAACGATTCTGTATTGTTGGTGTTTCTTGATTGTATCCAACGTACCCTGTACTAACTGAAATCTGTCAAACACATTGTTTGTTATGGCATTTTGACGAGATGCGTGAATTGCATCATTGTCGGTATCTAGCCCGGTTGCCATCGCTGCTCCCAATTTTAGTGCGCCGATGGCTAGAATTCCAGAACCGCACCCTATATCTAGCACAGTATCCCCGGGAATTATGTGCTGCTCTATAGCTTGCAAACATAGCTGGGTTGAGGGATGAGCTCCAGTGCCAAATGCTTGACCTGGATCAATAATCACAGGTATTTCACTCGACCCTATTTCAATATTTGTCCAAGGAGGAATTACCATCAATTTATAACCTATTCTTATAGGTTTGTAATGATTCCTCCACATGGTGGACCAATTGGTATCTTCTATAGGCCTATACTGAGGGTTGGGAACCATTAATCCTGATTGACGAGCAATCATTCCTAGTAGCCAGAGTTCCCTCTCGAGTTGTTGGATTTTGTCAGTGAGGTGAGTGCCCACTTCGAAGTAGGCACTGACTTCGAAATATTTGTAGGTATGATTGATAATTTCTTTGTCATTTGTGTCATCACAGTCATCGTTGTAAGTTTCAGATGGTTGTATTGACACTCCACCGTAACTACAACGGCCTAGTGTTTCGGCCACTGCGTCTACAGTATCAGGTTCAACTTTAACACTAACTTCAAGCCAAACATATTTGCTGCTACTACTAAACAGTTGGGCACTGTAAGTTGAGAAAGTATTCACATACCTAGAATTTGTCGTACTTGCTCGAAGAATCCCTTTTCTCCCGTTTGCTCTTTAGGTTGGGCTCTGTGTTGGAATGTATTGCCTAGCTCACTGAGTAATCGTTGTTGTTCGGATGTCGTTTGTTTTGGTATAGCAACAGTAGTGACCACAATTTGATCTCCACGCTTACCATTACGTACGTTTGGAACTCCTAGACCTCGTAGTCGCAATATGTCGCCAGGTTGTGTTCCAGATGGGATGCGAAGTTCTTGCTTGTCATCAATGGTAGGTATCATCACAGTAGTCCCCAAAGCTGCTTCAGATATATTGATTTCTAATTCGAGTATGATGTCATTATTCCTACGCTGGAAAAATTTGTGTTGTTCAACAGTTAATGCTACGTAAAGGTCGCCATTATGTTGCCCAAGCTGACCGGGTCCGCCCTCGCCTGATAGCCGGATTTGCGTTTCGTTGTCTACTCCGGCCGGTATGCTCACCGAAAGTGTTTTGGTTGCATTGTGCTGGCCTATACCGTTACATTGTGTGCAAGGAGAGCTTATTTTCTCACCACTACCTCGACAGTTTGGACATATTGTTACATTAACCATTGAGCCTAGAAAAGTTTGTCTCACTTCTTGGATTTCTCCACTACCAGCGCATTGTACACATTTACTTATGGATGTATCAGGTTCTGCACGGGTTCCATCGCATCTAGAGCATATTTCTGGACGTGTAATTTCAATTTCTTGAGTTGCACCATGTACAGCTTGGTCAAATGAGATAGTAAGATCATATCGTAGGTCAGATCCACGTCGTGGCTGTCTACGCGAACCATGGCGATTGCCTCCAAAAAATTGATCAAAGATATCGTCAAAAGGGAAACCGCTGGAGAAATCATTTGCACCCATTCCTTTGAGGCCTTCATGACCATAGCGGTCATATGCAGCACGTTTCTCAGCGTCCGAAAGCACTCCATAAGCTTCGTTAAGATCTTTGAACTGTGCTTCAGATGATTCACCAGTATTAACATCAGGATGTAGTTTTTTGGCTAGTCGGCGGTATGCATTCTTGAGCGTATCTGGGTCTGCATCCCGTGACACTCCGAGAATATCGTAGTAATCTTGTTGACTAGACACGGTGGTTCTTGGTTATGGTGTTATTCATCATCTTCTGTAAGCAACTATGCTATATCATACCTCAGTAAAATCACCATCAACTACATCAGAGTCCGTGCCAGGTGTGTTCTCACCTGCTTCATCAGAGTTGGTGT
>MDTC01235283.1_pt1 | contig 28115 bp, 38 predicted proteins | sample 811181 | NCBI WGS metagenome assembly MDTC01 (sample SAMN05326644, study PRJNA326480) | marine metagenome | isolation source: seawater | place: Pacific Ocean: North | collected 2011 | reverse complement strand
TATCCTTTGAACATGCTCCATAGTCATTATCATTTTGTTTGCACCTAAAGAATGTACCTTTGATGCCATCTTTCTTTGCTCAGGAAACAAATAGTAAGATTTAGCTGGCCAGTCTGCTTTGTATACTGACCTTTGTACTGGACCCAAAAGTTCTGTTGTTCTCTTACGAAATTTAGGTGCAACATATAATCTAGTCATCACTCTATAGATCCCAACAGGAAAGTTATGTTTCTGCACAGCTGCACAACACCATATCTCACCATCTATCTTTGAGTATGTCCACATTGGATATGTCTTCCAAAAGTCTTTATCTAACAGATAGTCAAACCAATCTGCATTACGATCTAAGTCTTTCGTAGCATCTCTTTGTTGTTCTAAGAACTTCTTGAACTCTTCTTCTGTTTCAGGAGTTACTTTTTCACTGGTTGGTGTTGAAGATTTTGTCAAATGTAATTCTCGCCCTTTTGTAATAGTCTCTTTGTTTTTCAGTCATTGCAAAATCTTTATCAATAACTTCAAATAGCTCACTAAGCTCATCAACAGCTCTGAGAAGATTGTACTTTTCAACTTCTACCATTTTTGCCCATAGAAGATTTGCATCTCTTTCTATGCGCTCTTTTTCATTCCATTCTTCAGGTTGCATTTGCCAATCCTTCTAAAAATGACTTCCATTGCATAGCTCTTACATCCCAGTTGTAAAATGCATCTGCATATTGCTTTTGCATATGAAGTCTCTGTTGTAGTGCATCATCATCTAAAAGAGATACTGCATTGAATAAGTTTTGAGCAAATATCTGAGCATGATCGTTTGCAACCTCATGCACAGGATACATCATAGTCCAATTTGCTGCTGTCTCAGGTAATCCAGCAAATGAACTATGAACACACAATAGTTTAGCTGACATAGCTTCCATAAGAACTATACAGCTTGTTTCTGGCCACACACAAGGATATGCAAGTATATGCATCTTCTTGAGGTTCTCTCTCATTTCATCATTAGGTACTGATCCGTGATAGATTATACCTTCAGTGTTCTTACACTTATCAAGAAGAGCTTTATGTTGCTCATCTCTCTCAGGCCACCCATACAATGCAAAGCTAGAGTATACATGAAGATTGATTGGTTTCTTTATGTGTTTGAAGTGTTCGTTTTTCATAGTTTCAAACACAGGAACAAGAATATCTAATCCTCTATGAGGTGTAGAAAAGTATACTAAGTTGATCTCATCTGTAGGCTTCTCATGCTCTTCTATTGGATCAATAGCATTCTGTAACACATAACCAGAAGAATGAGGTATGCCAAGATGAGCCATATAGTCATTCATTTGCCAATGAGATACAAAGACAAGTTTATCATACTTCTCATGGCCACCATCCTTGAGATGTGCAACCTCAGGATCTTGAGCCAAGTCATGGCACCACAATATTTTCTTTTTATCTTTTTTTAGTTTTCTTGGTCGTGAGCAGATAATCTGAAACTGATCTATCAGTTGTTTTGGCATTTCCTTATACAGTCTATTCTGCATAAGTTCTGTACCACCCCAAGCATTTCTATTCAATTCATTCTTTTCTGGACCACTGTCCAGTATAGTCAATTTTACCATAATGTTACCTTGAGCTTTCTATTGTCTCCTCGATGTATTGAGTTAGATCTGAATACCCACCAATATGCTTTTCACCGACAAATATTTGTGGTACAGTTTTAGCATCTGGTATTTTTTCTTTTAACTCATCTCTATGATGAGGATGTGATTCTAAGTTGTATTCTTCAAATGGAAGATTGTGTTTCTCTAATAATCTTTTTGCAAGAACACAAAAGTCACATAGGTCTCTTGTATAAATTTTGTACAACATTTATTCCTCGTAGATAAATGGATCGTGTTTTCTCATTTCTGCTAGTCTCTTTTTTCTTTTCCAGTGTATATATGGAGTTGTAATCCACATAACAAAACTATTCCAAGCCTGGGTAAGCATTTATTATCTCCGGATATATGAGTTCAGCCCAATCTTCATGAGCTGCTTCGGGAAGGTGCCAGTATTTACTGGTTACGTTTTTATGATCTTTTACTTCTGTGCAATAACGATAGTAATTCATTTCTCTTGACGTTGGATGAAAATAGTATTTTGTATCAATGTTATTGTAAATTAATTGATTACCTCTGAATGGAGGAAACGTCTTATGAGCATCTAAATTTGGATTTTTAACTTTTGTGTGTACAGTATCGTAAAAGTTTTCAATAGCATTAAACATATAGTATTTGTATGGTGAAGACAACATAATATTTTGTATAGCAAAAATGTATGAAGCAAGTCTATTCGCCATAATTACATTATCAGCAAAAACAGCAGCGCCTTCCATAAATGCTTTTCTCAACTCAACATCTTTTATCATAAGAGGATTAGTACCAACAGTAACTGGAATATAATTTTCATCACCTCTTGACATAGGCCAACCTTGAACCCATTGTTCATTCATTTCATTAGGATATCTAAGATCTAATCTTTGTAAACTTGTCCATCCAATTAAAAACAAATAGTTGAAATCATCTCTTATAGGTGCATAATATCCATAGTTGCTCTCAATGTCACATAAAATATCACAAAAAAGATCAAATATTCTATGATTACTTCCACCACAAATACCATAGTTTAAATGATACCAACCTAACTTTTGAGCAATTTTAGCACCATACGACTTTTGTCTTTGTGTGTCATTGTCACCTACTCCTTCAATCTCACTACCAGCTGTATGACTACAACCTAGAGATATTACAACACCTTTATATTCATTACAACCGGGCCAGCTTGATAAGTTAGCTTCTGTTGAATGATTAAATTCTTCTTCAGACATAATTCCTCATCCACGGTAAATAATCTCTACAGTCTAAATTTCTAAACTTATCAGAAGCTCTAGTCACATCTAAAAATTGATCCCAACAATGAGGATCACGATCTTCCATAAGAATATCTTTCAACTTACTTAAATTATTTAGATTATCTAATTCCCAATCATTTTCTATTGTACCTTTAACTTCATCATAAGTCAACTCTATATGTTTGATTGCTTGATGTTTTAGTTCAGTAGGTAAATGGCGTATGTGATAAAACCTAGGGAAGTCAACAAGATTAATATGAGGCAAGATATTAATATAGCCATGGGGGTGTTTTTGTCTCTCGTCCCAGTAATGAAATCTCTGATATTGTTGCTTGGAAAAGTCATAGATGTCTCCGATGTTAAGAATGTTAAGTATACTAATTGTTGTGTGTAGTTGTACATTAATATGCGTTACTTCTTTACATCGTTCTCTTAGTTTATTGAAGTTTTTTTCAATCACAGACCATTTGCTTGGATGTCTAATGTAGTAGGCTTTCTCTCCTACTGCATCAATACTTACACCTAAGTTTACATGCTCAAAATGTGACCAGAGGTCAATCAACACATCAGGTATTGTTGTTCCATTAGTGGTATATTGCAACGTTTTATTGCTCGCCCAACCCATATTTATTATGTGTTTAAGCCACTCATAGTGTTCCTTCACAACCAATGGCTCACCACCAAGAAAATTAATTGTTCTTATTTGTCCAAGTATAGGATCAAAAAATCTTTCTTTGAATGCCTTAACAAACCATGGATTATCTCTTCCTTTTTTCAAGTATGGAATGTATTCAGGTTTATGATCTTGGTGAGGTAAATGTGTAACTTCCTCTATCCAGTTATGACTACTCCATGGATTACAAGTTTTACATTTTAAATTACAAACATTACCTAATGTGAGATCGAGATATGATACTGTTGTTGTATCCATCATCACACCTCTATCATCAATAGAATCCATGTTTATTTTATCTTTGTGCGTCTCGTTTGCATCCATTCTGTACGAGAACCCACCTTGTTTTTCTACATAGAAACATCTTTCACATTGAGGTGGTTCTATGTCATTCATTAACTTTTTTCTAAGATCAATAATTACAGGATCATTCAACAAATCACTTATATGTTTTGCTTCTTGTATACGAGGCTGAAAACCAAACTTACCTGTCTCTTTCATAACTATTGGCCAAGTATTGATCCAATCCATATCATCAGAATCAATCACACCAGGAGCACCAGTTATAGATTTGAATGTTTTAGCAACACAGCAAGGTCTTACTCTACCAAAATTATTGATACTCAAACCATTCATAGCATAATAACAATACATTACACAGGTCCTTTTGCAATGTTAAAATCAGCAGCACAATGACAATGGTGCTTTGGACAAATAACAGGTTTGATATTTGAGGAATCAAACTCACCAGCAATATTTCCAACTAGAGGTCCAACACCACAGCTAGCTTGTCTTATTCTTCCATCTGGATATATGTGAAGACTATCTTGTATATTACATTCCCATCCTCTCCAGAAGTTCCAGCCATTTTGCATTATCATGTTTGATTCAATTGGCATTTCTTTGCCATCAACTACCATATGTGCATATGCATAGTTTGGCTTTTTAAATATATGAAAATTTTGGGTTTTGATATCAGGATTAGACTTGAAGAATTCTATCTGCCAATCTTCATCGTAATGATATTCTTCAGTAGTAGGTCTTAACTCATCAAGGACAGGTACAAAGTCTATAATATGATTGGTACACTCTTTCAATCTCTCTGTCATAGCAATACATTGGTCCCACTTTTCTTTATGCATCATAACTCTAGCACACAAGTAGTTTATTCTTGTGCATAACCATTCATAGTTCTCAAAGTATTTATCATCCTTTGTCCACTCTGCATGATAGCTTGCAACTATGTCATCAAATAGATGATAGTGTTCTTTCCACCACTTCAATCCTCTTGATAGGTTAGTATTGACACCCACACAGCTACCTTCATCTACTTTCTCTCTGAATAATTCTATAGTTGGTACAAGACCTGGCCACAATGTTGGTTCACCACCACTAAGAAATAACTTGAAGTACTTGTATCCTCTTTCTTGATACAAGTCAATAATATAATCTAAAGTTGTAAGAATTTTGTCTATATCGTCTTCATGTTTATATCTACCACCCCAGTTACCATAGTTGCAGTAAGAGCAACGAAAGTTACAGAAGTCATTAACTTGCCATACAATACTTAACCATTTTTCTTTTGCTGGTATGATTCTATTCAGGGTGGGCATGTTGTATCACTTTTGTTAACTCAGGAAACACATCGCTGAACTTATACTTTCTATACATATCAAGATACTTGATATAAACTCTCATCTTGTTTATAAGCTCAGGATTGTATTTGTTTGTGTTCTTAGTATAATTCTTTATGCTTTGTATAGCTCCAAAATATGGAGTATCAAACCCTTCAAGTTTATCTACTATCTGTTCTCTTATATCTTCTGGCCATACACAGCTATGAATGTAATCTGGACTTTCAAGAAAGATTGGAACAAAGTCCACTCTCCTTGTTTGTGTTTCTTCAATCCATCTTACAAGATTAAACACATCGTAAACATTCCATGCTTGATATACAAAGTACACTTTCAATATACACTTCTCTGGTAGCTGCTGAGCTTTTGCAAAGTTCTTTTCAACAGACTTCCAGTTGGTTGGATATCTTATGTAACTGTTTGATGTTTCAAAGCCATCAATACTCATCTGAATCTCAGACTCATGAAAGAAGTCTAGTTTATCGTAAAACTCCTCTGGCCAGTTTGTCAGGTTTGTAGTCCAACACACATAACAATCTTTGTTACCAACTTCAACTAACTTATCAAGTATCTCTCTGTTCTTTTGTATGAGAGTTGGTTCACCTCCTGTAAGATATAATCTTTGAAGATTAGGAGCTACTCTATCGATAAACTTATCAAACATTGGTGTGTTAAACCAATTGTAATCAAACTTATCAACACTATCTAACTCATGTTGCCAAGATCTTGCTAACCAACCAGGAATAGATTGTTCTGATAACATTCTTTTACGTTCATTGTATAACTGATCGGAACTAACTGCCCAACATCCACTACATTTTAGATTACATACATTACCAAGTCTAAGTTCTAACAATGTGGGATCAAATACAGGATCGTAGCTTTCTGTTGAGAATGTTTCATTGGCCCATTGCCTTGAGCTCTGTAAACCTTTCTCCTCATGTTCATAACATCTATGGCAAGCCTTGACACGCTCACCAGCTAACATCTTTCTTCTAACTTCTTTCATGTATGATCCATGCCATATATCATCAAACTCTTGATAACCAAGTATAGCATAATCATTGTCTATTGTAATATAATCCTCAGTATAGATGTTACAGCATAGCTTACATCTTCCATCTGTGTTAGTATGAATATTAGTCCAAGGGTATATACAAAACGTTTCGTTATCCACGATTTTTCCAAAATTCATTCTCAAAGTAGTATTGTTTCAACTTTTCAAATTCAGTAAACGTATCAAAGAAAGATTCACCTCTTAACTTATCTAACTGATTCACTTTGTCAAAGAATATAGATAGCTGATCTGTCTTATCATCCTTCCACATAAAATCAATAAGACTTTCATAGTCATGTATGATTCTTTCTGTATCTGGATACTGTTCAAGTTCTTTCATCCACTCTCTATATTTACTTTCTACTAATCTTTTGCACTTTCTTGGTAAACATTGAGTTCTATAGAACTCAGGATCTAGCAGAGGATTCAATCTTACATTTTGTGGTTTAAGTAGTCCAAGATCAACCCATTCTTTGTGAAACTCAACTACATTGTGTGCATTGAATAGACTAACAGTTGGTGTAAGCCAGAACTCAACATCTGGACTATGTTGCATCATATCTTTTCTATTTTGTACAACAACATCCCACTTCAGATTCTTTCTAAGATATTCACCACGTCCGTGGTTACCATCTAAACTTGCAGCTACAATAACCTTATCAAATGCATTCCAATAATCAAAGATAGGTTTCTTCTTGAAGTACATATTAGAGAAGTTAGTTGTATAGTTCAATCTAACATCAGTCATACCATGTCTGATCCAGAAGTCTAATACTCTGTAATGTTCTTCTGTAATGATAGCTTCACCACCGGCCCAATATACTTTTTCAACATCTAATAACATTGGTTCAAGTTCTTTGAAAAAGGCATCCATATCTTTACCAGCCTTCATCAACTTTGGTATACCAGGATCTCCATATAGCTTTACATGATCATCATACCAACTTGTACTGAAGTTTGGTCCACAAGTACGGCATCTAAGATTACAAAGATTAGAGAAACGTATGTCAAGATATGCCATGTTGACCATTCCAGCACTACCATCTTCTTCAGTTTCTTCAACTTTCCACCAATGATGTGCAAACTCTTTATTGCTAGAAGTTCTGAGTGTTTCTAGTCCAGAGTCCTCTTGTTCATAACATCTCCTGCATTCTAAACTTTCTCTACCTTGTAACATATTGTTACGAAGGTTCCTCATATTTTTATTATTCCAAAGTTCTTGCAAGCTGTTTTTATGTGAGTTGCCAACAGGCATTCTTGATTCAGCTAAACAGCATGGATAAGTATCGCCATTAGGCCAGAGATGCATATGCACCCAAGGCAGCATACAAAAAACTTTACTATTGAGATAACGCTCTTTTTGGTCACTCATATTCCAACATTCGTTTCACTAAAGGTATCTCTTCCATAAGTCTGTTCTTGACATGGAAGTATCTTGAATTCACTGCATGAACTAATTTGGATCGTTCCCACGTATCTTCCTCCTTCATAAAAGATATGATTTGAGGCAATCCCCATCTGGGATGAGTCATTTTTCCAGTGTAGTTTTCTAGGTGTAATTCTAGGAATTGTTCTATCTCCTCTTTCAATGGTCTTGGTATGCTTCTGACACACCACTCATGTGGACCAAAAGCTATATTATACGACATTATTGTTGTTGCGTCAACGATTCCTCTATGCTCAAGATACATATGAAACTTAGGAATATGGTCAACATTCAATACACTGATAACACTATCGATTCCAAGATTAATGTTATCATATTCTTTTATTGATAGCAAGTTAGCTTCCACCTCATCCCATTTAGTACCAAGTCTAACTATTTCAGCTCTCTTACCATATGCATCAATACTAGCACCTATTTCAACTCTTTTAAACATCTTCCATTTGTCTACAATGTTGTATTTGTAGAAGTTGAGATTACTCATGTTAGTATTGTATCTCAAAGTTATATCAGTTAATCCATGTTGTATCAGATAATCAATTATTTTATAGTGGTCAGGCATCATCAATGGCTCACCTCCTGTGAAATACAACTCATCACAAGTAGGTAAGTGTTCTTTAACTTGTTCCCATACTGATACCTTAGTGTTTTCTTCAATCTTTATGTTTGGATGTTTAGGTCCATTTATATATTTGTTCCAACCCGTACTCCAATCTGGACCACAAGTAAGACAAGCAAAGTTACATTCAATACTAAATCTAAGGTTCATAAACTTAAAATGAAAATCTTCAATGCTTCCATCAGGCAACGTTTTGTTTACTAGATTGTAGTACTTTGAATATTGATTGTTGTTATGTTTCCTATAAGATGAACCTCCAGCATCATCAAATTGCCAACACCTTGTACATGCATCATTACGTATATCATTCATCATGTCAGATCTGAGTTTATTCCATTCATCAGAGTGATATATTTCTTCTAACGTATGTTTTTTCAAATCACCTTCTACAGGTTTCTTTCCTTCATAAGGTATAGCAGTACAACAAGGATATACTTTACCGTTTGGTTCAGCATATAAATGAATCCAAGGTAATATACAAAAATTTGATGTAGGATCAATCTTTACCATTATACCACCTATCATGATATTTGTCTTGCTCATATATCCAATTTACAAGAGGAATGTGTTCAAGTATCTTACTTTTTGCAAATGATAATGTACTATTCAAATGCTCTGACAGTCTACCAGGATCATATGTATCTCTTGCATTCATATAATCAATAACTGTTTGCCAGTTTTGTGTAAAATATCTTGATCGTATTTTTATGTCAAGTTTATCCCACTCATCTTTGAGAAACTTTTCAACAACTGGTTTATGATCTTTTGGTATTGATGTAACACTCAAACATTCAGGTTCATGAGCTATATTAGCAACTGTATTTGTATTGTAGTTTAGAAGATCTTCATTGTGCATGTAATGAAGAAACTTAGGTAGATGGTATACGTTGAGTATACTAATAACTGAATCTATAGAATATCTTATATTCTCTATTTTTTTGATAGCTTTAATGTTATTATAGACATCTGTCCATTTTGATCCCCATCTTACTATATCAAAGTCATTTTCACATCCATCAATTGACAAACCTAAATCAACGCTAGAGAATTTTGGCCACATGTCCAATGCATTCAATTTACCAAATGTTAATCTTGTAAGATTTGTATTGTATTGCAACTCAACCTTATCTGTTAAATTATTATCGACCAAGTACTTTAATATCTTCCAGTGGTCTGGCATCATAAGAGGCTCACCACCAGTAAAATAAATTCTTTCTACAGTATGTAAGTGTGGTTGTATTTGTTCCCAGAATGGAAGTTTAGAATTGTCTTCAAGTTGTAACAGCTTAGGTACACCAGCTTTCTTCAACCAAGGAGAGTTATCCCACCATGTTGTACTCCATTGTGCATTGCATGTTAAACAACTGCTGTTACAGTGATTACTAAATCTAACATTTAGAAACTTGAGATCTAGTTTTTTGAGACTACCATCTTCATTTGTATTATCAATAACATCTATATGTTTACCAAAATGTCTTCTTCCATATTGTCTGTAACTATCATTACCTACATCTTCAAATCTTTTACATCTAGTGCAAGAACTTGGTAACTCATCACCATTGAGCATTTCTTTTCTGAGCACGTTAAAATTATGCTCATTGAGAGCTTCGAGAATTGATTTATCCTTGAGAGTAGACTTTGCAAATTTTGGATCATATCTACTACCAGGTCCTTCTTCATTCCATAAAGGTGTTGCTGTACAACATGGAAATACTGTACCATCAGGTTCTGCATACAGATGGACCCAAGGTAATATACAAAAACTCTTTCTATCTAAGAGTTCTTGTTTTTGTTCTTTTGATTTGACAACTGATGACACTGGTCCATGAACCCTTTCATTTCAGGAAACGTTTCTAAGAAGTTTGTGTTTCGTCGTCTATCTAGTTCAGTAAACCAGTTGTAAAAATCTATTCGACCTTCTTCAACTTTTTCTGGTGAGTAGTTTGTCGATTGCATATAATCAACAACTCTTTTGAACTTCCAAAACTCTAGATCACTAAACTTAGTTGGATCACCTTCTTTAATATTTTCTCTCATAAAATGAAGAGTGTCTTTCATGTATGGCATAAATTCATTCTTAGGTAGAAGATTCATATCATACTGCAATGGTTCTTTTAAGTATGGTGTATCAAAACGAACTCTATGCAATTGACCAGCACCATTTGTTACTTCAGGATACTGTTCTCTCCATTCTAATATTTTTTCTAACAGACTACGAAATGTAGTAACAGTCAATATATTGAATGTCATCATAAAGGTAATGTTTGCGTTTGTCTCGCATAGATATGTATGAAAATTTTCTTCCCATACTTTAAGATCAAGACCAGTTCGTATATACTCAGCTCTTGGACCCCACGTATCTAATGATGTAAACAACTTGAATCTTTTGATCTTATTCTCATCTTCAAATTCTTTTACATATTTTGATAGTCTTTTTACTATTCTGTTAGACATACCAAGATTACTATTTGTATTGATTTCAAGATCTGGTAAAGGATACTTAGATATGTTATCAAACAACTTCCATGTACTTTGTTGAAGTAATGGCTCACCACCAGTTATCCTCAAAATACTAAGAGTCTTTCTTACCTCAGGCCACCACTCCCACCAAGCATCCACATATGGATTCTCTTCTTCTCGTTTGAATAGTTTTATCCAATCAATATCAAGTCTATGGTTTTCAACCATATCATATGGACCAAACTTTTCTATCTCTTTCCAGTAACTACTACTTGCTTTTGGATGACAGTATCCACATTTAAATTGACACTCATTACCAAAACTTATCTCAATGTACTCTGGATTTATATGATGATCATAGCCATGTTTAACTATTTCATCTACTCGTTCATCTCTATGAATAGATGCGTTTCTTTCATGTCTATCACTAACATACTCTTTACCTAGAGCCTCAACATTCCAACAGTACTGACAGCCCTTAGGTTTCTTACCCTCGAGCATCAATTTACGTTCTTGTTTCTTTTGTTCAGTGTTGTGTAAAGCTGAAGCATCCCGCTTGAGTTCTTCAAGAGGAATATGATGTGGTGGTGGATGATAACAACTGTGTGTCTCACCAGTTTGTAGATAGATTGTTACATGATGAAACTTAGCCAAACAAAATGTTGGACTAACTTGCTTAGCTAACTTATCTTTGATAAGAGCAATACGTTCATCCATTACAAACTACTTCAACACCATATTCTTTTTCAAATGCTTTTGCATCTTGGGCATCGTTAACCATTGGTTGACCTTTGATGTTCAAACTTGTATTTAACAATGCAGGACATCCAGTTCTTTCATACCATGCCTGAAGTATATGTCTCAATGGTGAGACATACTTCGTGTCTTTGTCAACAGTATGAACTCTTGCAGAACCGTCAACATGGATAGTAGCTTCAAAAGACTTATCCCAAGCTCTTGTAACATTTTGCATGTAGTTAAAGTTTGACTCAGGCTTTATTCTAAAATACTTTCCAGCATACTCAGATAATATAGATGGTGCAAACGGTCTAAACTTTTGTCTTCTTTTTATTTCGTTTACTCTATCTTTATTCTCTGCAGTTCTTGGATCACATAATAAACTTCTGTTACCTAAAGCTCTTGGACCAAACTCAGCCTTACCAGCTGCTATGCCAACTGGTTCACCTTTTTCAAGTATATCAACTACATGATTTATATCATTTGCATTTAACAATGGAAGATCATACCCATGGAACGAATGATTATAGTTAATTTTTTTCCTATGAACTAATGCAGCAGCGCCCAATGATGATCCTGCATCACCAGGATTTGGAAAGATATAATGTTGTTTGTTTAAGAACATCATTCCATTAGCAACACTGTTGAGTGCAACACCTCCACCATAGACTATTGGTAGATTTTCACTCTTATTGATAAATGTTCTTAGTAAGTTTTCAACTAACTTCTGAGCATTGTGAGCAATATCTTCATCAGAATACTCAGTCAATAAACCTCTCATACCTCTATGAAGATTCTTGAAACCAAGCATATATGTAAGCTCATCATACAGCTTTTTATTTGCTCTACCAAAAGCTGCCATACCCATTGTAATGTATTCTTCTTCCATTGGTTTTAAACCTACTCTATCTGTCACTGCAGAATAGAATAAACCAATAGATGTAGGATAACGGATAGAGTCTAACTTTGTATAGTTAGCCTTTCCATCATAATAATTACATCGCCAAGTACTTACTGTATCCCATTCACCAATTGCATCTACTACAAGCGCAATTGCATCAGTGAATGGAGAACATTGGAATGCGGCAGCAGCATGGGATAGATGATGAGCAAAATAATGATCGCACTCATAAGCAAGAGGACGTTTTTTGAAAGCCGACTTCCACTGTTTCGAGTAGACCTGCCTGGTCCTCTTGATAAGTGGCCGTTCATAAAAAGCAACTGTGTCAGCTTCGTATTGTTTTGCATAATCTTTTAACTCTTCACAAACAAATTTGTCATTCTTTTTCTTAGAGAATCTCTCACTATGAGCAGCGAAAAGAACCTCACCATCATCCAATACTGTTACTGCGGCATCGTGAAATCCTTCACTAAAGCCTAAGACCTTCATGCTGCATCTGCTTCAGCTTCTCCTACAGCATCACCAGCATCATCAACATCTGCAGCTGGATCTCTTGCACCAGTCAGGGTAGCTAAGATTACAACGATCAGTGGATCTCTTTCTTTCTTCAACCAGACGTTGAGATAGTTTTCTTCCATCTCATCTAGTTCCAAACCATCACAGTGGAATCTGATTGTAGTATCAACCATAGCAGCTAACTTGAATAGCTTCTGGTCAATGTGTGTCATATCTGCGTCATTACCTGCCATAACAATCTCCTTAGTCAAGCAATTAGAATTGTATAATCTTATATTATTGTTATTTAGTCAACTATTTTATACCTGGATCTACCATTTTATTTTCAGTGAATCCCCACTCTCTTTCTTTACATTGCCAACATTGTGAACATCTACCTTTGTCCAACTCTGTGCATGTATGTGAAGCCTCATACAACCACTCCATATCTAAACTTGATACTAGTGGAACTGTCTCAGACTTGTCCCAATGCATGAATGGCATTTCAAACTTTTCATATTTTTCTACAGCTTTGTTTGCTACTGATCTATCTGGAGGGTAAGTTGTTGACTCAATATGTTGAGGAGGATTAGAAGTATTACCGCTATAAAGTACATCCAGGTCCTCGATGTATTCATCAAGAATATGTCTAAATGCAGTTTTACCTGTAATACCCAAAGAGGCCACCTCATCTTCTTTTCCTCCTCTTACTACAACTGATTCCCATTTGTTTCTTAGATTACTCCTCTTTACAATATCATCTGCATACCTTAGACTGCCATCAGGCTTGTCCATAGTAAAGATCATGAAAGTGCAGTCGGTGCAAGCGATATCAAGAATGTTAAGCAAAAGACCAGAATCGAGCCCACCGGATAATAATATTCCGACCCTCTGTTTGCTCCTATAGGGTATTTGAATAATAGAATCATTCTTGGATTGGAGTGTCAACAATTAACTCATCTCCAAATGCACACCAGTCACGTTTAAACTTCATTACAGTAGTTCCATTTCCAGTTATTCTTTCAAAAAATTCTTCCATGTCAAGACCAACGAATGTTCTTTGTGGATAACAATCATATGGTATTATTTGATCTTCTATCTGATAACAATATATAGCTCTTGTTCTATCCCACACTAATTCTTTGAAGTATGGAAAGTTGTTATTGTTATATTTTTGTTTTATTAGCTCAGCACATTCTGGAAAATGATGTTCAAAAAATATATGCTTGAACCAATATTCCCACTTTCCTGTTTCCAGTTGATTTCTTACTTGATCTTTGTATAAGTCATCAAACAACGAATAACATATTGAAGCATTGTCATAGAACACACCAGTATAATCAAAGTCCTTGAATCCTATAGTCTTCCACAAATTGGATGCACAAAAGCTCCATCTCTTATCATTTCTCCAACCGAACTTGTAAATATTATATGGAGATGAACAGCTAACAAGAAAAATATCATTAGGATCATAAGTTTGATTAAGCTCACATTGAATAGATGAGTGAACACTGGTTGGAAAATCCTTTACATAGTTCTTCTGAAAAAATTTAGATTTCATATAATCTTCAACATTGATATCTATGAACTCTGTTTCTTCAGGTACTCTACCTGCTTCTTCCCAATTACAATACATACCTTGACGAAGATACCTTTGATGCATTACTCTATGAGGTATCTCAAGATAATCCAATCCCCACTTTACAAGAACAGAGTCAGCTCCACCGCTGTAACAAAGAACTAGCTCCTTGTCTGTTCTGTTACGAATGTCCTTCAATGTCTCAAAGAACATCTCTCTGAAACTAAGTTCATTTTCAATAAATGTAAACTCAAGCTCAACATTATCTTTGTTTATTGAAGGCTTGATACCACCTTGATGTTCTTGTGACATTATATTGGAGTGAAGTCTTTGAGAGTCATCCACTCTTTTCTATCGTTTGTGATTGGCCATTGAGTCTTATTATCAATGTGATTGTAACATACACAAAATGTCCTACGGTCGAATGGACTATCATTTGTTGGACTCATGTGCCAAACATTTGAATGAAAGATGAGTGCATCACCAGCTTTTGCTGTGACACTTTCAACATTATATGTTGGACCTGTTGGAGGACCGCCTACTACTTCTGGTGCTGTAAACGATACACCTTCATCATTTCCTCTATCATGATCTGGATTGTCTCCATACTCTGCATGAGTAAAACTATCTGGCAAATCAAACCCTTCTTCTAGCTCAAGATCCACCTTATGACTACCAGGAGCAAAGTGGAAGTTACCATTCGTCTCATTCATGTCATCCAGCAGAAAGAACACGCTTAGACCCCTCATATCCTTCCATTTATCGTGGTACTTGAAGACAGTATAGTCAGAGTGCCAGTTGAACTTTCCCCCACCGTTTCCGAGCTTATAATTGAAGTGTAGCTGGTTTATGTATAAATCACCACCAAGAAGTTCCTTAACTATAGGTACTGTAGGGTTACTTCTTGCATACACTTCAAGCCACTTATATTCTTTCTCTGGTTCCCAATGAGGACTCCATATAGTTCTAGCTCTACCATCCTTTTCACCAAAGTATCTGTCATCTGTAATCTTTGTTTCAGATGACTGTGAAACTTCTCTCAGTGCACCTATAATATTAGATGGAGCAGCACCAGGATACACAAAGTATCCTTTTTCATCCCATTGAGTTTTGTAATCTATGTTTGGTGGCGTATAGTTGAAATCAGGCCATTCTTCATCTTGCATGATATACCTCACAAGTTCATTAATCTCTCAATGTATTTATATTGAACAACATCCTTCCTTCTATCACTTTCATCGTTAGTGAATCTTTCGTTATCAAAGTCTTCTAATGTCCATCCAATATTTTGCATTCTACCAAAGAATGTAAACTGAAATCTAGCTCTCTTTTTCTTTACAAGTTGTTTTGAATAATACAATGCAATCTCTTTAGCTTGCATCTCTGTCATCCAATCACTATACCAAGCACCATTTTCATCCCACTTGTATCCATACTTGGCCATGTTTTTACCCATAAGAGAAGTAGGACTTATTGTAAGTGCAGTAGGACTAAATGAATCCAAAGGACAGTCATCTCTTAACAACCATTCATATGTTTCATGTATAGACTCTTCAGTTTCATATGGTAGACCAATAATGAAACCTGATGTTGTTACAATCTCATTCCATCCTGGTGAAGCCTTTGCAGCATGTAAACCATCTTTTATTCTTTCTGGATCCATACCTTTACCAATAGCTTTACCAGCTTGATGGTTCAATGTTTCTATACCAAAGAACACACTACGCATTCCACTTTCATATAACAGAGGTATTGTTTCTGGTTTTGCAACCATCATATCAGCTCTTGCATATGTACTGAAAGTAGGTTGAAAACTTAGACTTGAAAATGCTTTATGAAATCTTTCAACTTTATCAACACTATCATTATATGTATCATCACATACCATAAAACCTGTAGAACCATACTTATCATACATCTCTTGAAGATCATTGGCTACAAGATCTGGATTTCTATTGAACTCCCAGACTTTCTTTCCAGTAAGATTATATGAACAAAATGCACATTTGAATATACAACCTCTTGCAAGTTCTAACGGCAGCACTTCCTTCGGCATGATTATATCGTTGTCTGTATATTGTATTCTTGAAGTAGTAAAGTCATCTACTGGATAATCTTTTTCAGCAATAACGTGACACTTACCTTTTGTATATGATACCTTGAGATCTGAATGATAAAAAATATGATCTGCTAGTGCAACAATTGAATGATCAGCTTGTCCTCTCAGAACATAATTCACTTCCATATTGAAAGGAGGATCTTCAGCAAGTCCACATCTAGCACCACCTACTACAATTGCAGGTCGACCTTTTTGTTTGAGATAATCAAAAATCTCAAACATATCATCTCTTCCAAACAATACATTTGATACACCAGGAGCATTTGGTCTTATATCACGTTCAGTACCAACTTTACTTCCAACATCTTGAGCTGATTCATCTAATGCTTTGTTTACATCTTTTGTGTTGATAAGTTTTCTTATCTTAGATCTTCCACCCCAGCCCATAGCTTTAGGTAAAAAGAAAGTACAAGAGAAACCAACCAATTTAGTCTCTCTTGTAACAAACTTATCAATAACCTTAAATAATTCTTCTTGGTCCATACGAGTAAAGAACTCAACAACTTGTACTTCGTATCCTGCTGCTCTGAGCTCTGTTGCTATTCTGTATGTACCTGCATATCTACCAAAGCCTGGATAACTGACCTCAGTAAAGATTACAATTTGCATCTCGTTAGATAACCTACCCTTGGATCTGATATTTGACCATCAGCGTGATATATTTCTTCGTCAATCATATTCTTATGATATTCCCATCCTTGATCTATCAATTTTTGTATTTTCTTGAAGTCATCACTTTGCCAATGAGGTATCATTTCTGTTCCTATTGGACCTTCATGAACTACATCATTTCCTGTTCTTAAATGGATTTCAATCATCTTGTTGCCAGTTTCTGGATCATCTCTCTTCCATTCAATATTTATAACACCACAATCGTAAAACTGATCAATCCATTCAGGTAATATGTGATGAAAACATTCTACTGTTTCCCAATGTGTAAACTTCCACAATTGATCTGGATGACATTTACCTATAGTAGTACAAAATGGTTCCCAATGACTATGTATACCATTCTTTCCAGCATCAACCCATTTGTAGTCTATTGAATAATGAGTTCCTTCAAACCACTCACACCAAAAGTATCCAGCTGGCATAAACTTATGCTTTTGTATATCTTCTGCATCTTCAATTCTGAGCCATTGTTTTCTTACACCAACACTCATACCATACAAGTTGTATATTGGTCTTATGATATACATACCAGTATTGTTTACTGGAACACAAGCAGGTCCAGCTTCATAACCAAGTTTGAGTGCTACCTCTAATTTATTGAAGACCCATCGATGCTGTGGATATGCAACCCATGCTTGTTCGTCTTCATCTATTCGTTTCATTACTGACAAAACCATTCTGGAGGATTAGTGTATCTCCACCTTGCAAACTTTGACTTTTCACGAATATAACATTCTCTATATGCCTGCACAGTATCTTTGATATGCTTGAAGTTAGTATTAGCATTAACAAATGGTGTTCTTTTAGTTGCAGGTAAATCAGTATACTTTAATTGAGCTTCATAGATCATAGGAGTACCATCATATTTATGATCTTTTTTGTATCTCCTTGTGTACTCCATAAGTAATTCTCTGTGATGTGCAATCAACCACTTTACATTGTTAATTGATTCCAGAAGCCATAATGTACAAGGATGTTTTCTTACAGACTTAGGATAGTTTGGTAATCCAAATTGCACATGAGGTTCATTGTTACCAGATCTGTATTGATCTTTGTATGTGATATCCATTACAGCAGACATCATCTGACAATTCTCAATAAGCATCTTTACTACATGCTGGTCACATAATGACCTGGCAGCTATTCTTGGATTTTCATCCACCACGAAAATATTCATCTAATTCAAACCCACCTTCTTCTACTAAGATTTTAAGTACTTTGTTAAATATTATAATCTCTAAATGTTGTGGAGTCAACGAGTCATTAGATGGCATCTGTAAGTCTTGACCTGGTCTGTAAGTAGAGTCTTCGGAAACATTGGCAAGATATTCATACACACCATCTTCAAATAGATCATCAAAGTCTGGACGTTTCAACACACAAGGTATTGTGAATGTAAACGAAGGACGTTTAGACCAATTGATAACACTATGTGGTTTCATATTGTTAAGTAGAACCACTTCTCCTTCATCACCATATTCCATACCACCTATCTGTTGTTGGAATCTACGATGATAATTAGAGTGTCTGAATGTAGTAATGATTTGACTACGAGGTTCTATAGCAAAGTTAAGTGATGCTCCTTTGGATTGATCAACGTGTTGCTCAAATTGAACACCAGCATTGACTCCAAGAATCCATGGTTGGATATTACCAAACCTTTCGTAGATGAATGTAAGCCAAGGACACTTAAACATAATGTCCTTTGGAAAGTATGCATGCTCAAAAGCATACTTGTTTGTTGGGTTCCAGTGATCAGTTTCAAACCATTCACCTTCTGGCCCAGTTATATCAGTAAGATATTCTCTTGCTTCTTCGAGGATTGTTGTTTTATTTGTAAAATGTCTGAAGAGGTTCTTTGTTGAGAACTTCTTCATCACCTCTTTTGCACTTCGTTTTGAAGCTCCTTCAGGAGCTGCCGATGGTATATTTGTCATACAATTCCTCCTGCAACTTATATGCTTCTCTCTCCCATGGTAATTCAGAATATTTAGTATCTCCATACCATCGGGATGAGTTCTTCCATATCTGTCTATGCATAGGACGAAAGCGTTCTCTTACTCTTCCTGTTGCATATTGCCAAACATGAACCATCTCATGCATAACAGTAACAATTAGATCTTCATCACTTTGCTTTACATTAAGTTCAAGCTCAAAAGACCGAGGAGCGATATTACTATCAGACCATATACAGTAACCAGCCATATCCCCAAGATTAAGTATCTCCGCTTCTATTTCTAAGTTATCTGCCATTCGTTTATGATGAAGATCATATGCAGCCCACTCAATAGCTTCATGAACTATCCTTCTCTGCTTCTTCCGACCCCCTCTTATATGGATCTCTACCATGCACCCTCTCAATCAATCCTGTTATAAAATCAAAATATTCTGGATTTCTTTTCTGTCCATTAGCATCTGTAAAACAATTATATGCACTACACACATCTGGTCTGTCTTTGTATATACCACACTTATAGGTAGGATTACCATCCCAATCTCTCGTAGGACAAAAAGCATCTTGCTTGAGATTGGGACACCAGTTTACAACTGCAACCTTGTTACCTCTTGGTTCAACAAATGTAGTTGTACTCTGGCTAAACATTGCTTCTAAGTATGGTACTTTATCAATTGGTTTTTCCCATCGTTTAGCTTTATTGAATCTATCCTGCACCCATGTGGTCTTACAACATCTACCACATTGAGTACATACATCAGATGTGATTAGTGAATCATCTAGTTCTCTGTATGTCATTAATTATTTTTTCTAACTTTTTAATTCGTTCTTCTAATGAAGGTTTTGCATTCTTCCTTTGTCGCTCCACCCATTCTTTTCCAATCGTCCGCAGACATAGATCATATGGAATTGCCAAATACTTGCAAGGATCAGGATCATCATCTAAATATTTGTAGTCTGTAACAACATGAGCTTGTGCCGATCCAACAAAAGCAAATACTATTAATGCTGATAATATTTTAGTCATTTTTTTCACCATTATCCAAATACTGAGGACGTATGAACCCTTCACTAGGACCACAATATCCACTATGACCTTCTTTACTCATGCACTTCATGATACCAAAGAAACCGTTGAACTTTTTCCATGCTTCAGATAAATCGTTCTGAGGTACACAACCAGCTGATTCAACAATTGATTGTTTTGCAATATCAGGTACTGCTGCAAGACAAGTAGTCATATCTTTATAGTCAACATGATGCGGTTGAGCAACACCAGTAAGTAGAATTATCATTAGAGCTTTCATTTTTGCCATCCTTTCACGATGTCGTCGGAGAAGTTATTCTTAGAGAACTCTTCTCGGTTCACTAGCTTTGCAGCATATCCTTCAGTATACATTGCATAGCCTTCATGGTCAACTGATCTATATATACCACCAGTACATAAGACTGAAGTCTTGTAACAAGTTGGTTGATTGTTCAGTTCCATCAATAACATTTCTTTAGCATCAATCATCAACTCATAGTCATTGTTTAGACGATTCAATACATTAGTTAGCTCATTTGTAATCGAACGATATTTCTCAATCTTCTCAGCTTTCTTATCAGCATCCTTTACTGAGTTAACTTCTTTCAACATACGATCAAACATGAAGTCTGTTATGTTATCATTTTTATCAACTGTACCTTTGATCTGAGCATTTCTCCACATCTTGTATAGAGACTTAGTTTCGTCAGACAGATCAGAATAACGACCAACAACAGACTTAACAATACGAAGTGGAAGATCTACATCCTTAGGTTCAGATACTTCATCATGAGCATTGATCATCCAAAGCTCATCAGTAATCCTGAACTGCTCTTTGATCTTAGCACCATATATCACTTTGTCTTCTGTATAAGCTGTATGCCATACAATACCAACAACAGCAGATCTAGGAATAACAGTTGTTTCATATCTAATAGTATTAGGATGGAACACTCTTACGTTTCCATTTGCAGTTTGATCTGCATCCCATCTATCAGAACCACCATAGAACATAAGGTCACCTTGGACCATATTGTTCTCAGGACCAACATAAGATCTGGAGAGGTAGACTAAAGTGTTCCACATTGCATCTTTCAGTTCCTCCGGAAACTTAGGATCAGCATCAAAGTCTGATCTCTCATAGTACTTCAGAGGTTTCTTGTTGAAGATGCCTTTGCGTGCAATCCAATATCCATCTTCGTCTTTACCAAAGAAGATACTTGGAGCACCATCCCACTTACGCGTATAGTCTACCTCACCAACCTTGAATTTTTCAAGAAGCTCAGATCCCCAGGACTCGAATAACAAGTCCTCGAAATGTTCCATATGTGTGTTCTCTCTCATCATTCTTATATCTTCCTACATAATGACATATAGGTCAACAATAAAATTGGAGCCTTTCTTGTGAGGGCGCTCCTCCTCCCACCAGGGTCTTAAATTTATAGTCGTTTCCTGGCTTAACCGCGTTTTGCATTTCTGCTATCCGCTCGACTCTGGTCCAACTATACGGCTTTATCAGCTTCAAGGGGACCCATCAATTCTTCATAATATTGCATGACCCAATCGTCATCGATATTTCCGAGAGCTGTGCGTACAGATGCAACTACATCACCTTGTGAAGAAGCACCATTTTCGATAGCTCGAACTGTTTCTTCTTCCATGCTTATAACCCAATCAGACATCTTAGCCATTACTATCTCCATATCATTCACTAATATACTTAATATACTACATTTACCCAAACAGGTCAACAGAAAAATACGCTATTCCTTCATAAAAATTATGATTTATTTCATTTTCATACGAATGAATACCTGTAGATGGGTCAAAATGTCGGTAAACTGCAGTTCCTTCGCTCTCATGAGCGTAAAAACCAACACCTTTTGACTCAAAAGCTGCCATTTCATCAACAATCTGCGCTTCTTCCTCACTCATTGTGAAGAAATCAGTGCCTGTATTCAGGTTTTCAAACTTATACACAGGAGCTAGACCTTCATCTAAGTTCATTTCAATGAATGTTTCAGCCAAAATCTCTTGAGCTTTGGTATCCCAGATGTCGTGATGCAGCTTTCCAACATCTTCATCCCAAGCTGGAGCCAGATCCCAAGCAAACAAACCTTTGAGATCATAGTCTTTCCACTGATCTAAGAATGCTTGAAATGCTTTATCTTGACCAGCTCCTGCAAAACCAACCTCAGTAAACATAACTGGCTTACCTGCAGCTTCAACAATATGAGAAAAATCTTGTCCTGCCATACCATTTTCAAGATAAATGTTGAACCCAATCACGTCTATATCATCATACATAGCCAATTTTTTTGGTTCAAAGCTGTTCCAACGTGGATCAACGTGACTAGAATACATCAAAGGACCATCATATATCGTCTTTACATTGTTGATTAACTCTTTCCAATGCTCAGAATTGGTCTCTGAAATTGGTCCAAGCTCACATCCAATGCTCAAATATGGTAAATCATACTTATCAGCAAGCACTGCATGACTAAGAATGATTTCACTATAGTCATGAAACCACTGATCTGGATCTTGGATAGTTACACGATCACCAGTTGTATTATCCCACAACTGTGATCCAGTCCAATCAGGTAACCTAATTGTAGGATACAGAATAGGTTGAAGTCCAGCTTCTATGGCTTGCTGTATACCATCTTCTATATTTTCTTCGTCAGGAGTTATATCTCTATGGAGTGTACTTGTTTCTTTCTTTAGAGTATAGTTGATATGCAAGAGAGTTGAGTTAGAACCATCTTGAGCAATGCGTTCAACTACCTCATCATACTGTACATCCCAGTCACTGTACCAATGGGGGGCCTGAGCCCCCTCATTGTCGTTGTCAAAATCCCACTTATGCCAAGTAGATATTGACGTACCTTTGAGATCCCACATAATTATGCAGCTTTGAGCATATAGATGTCGGCTCTAGGTCTGTTATCGTATGTGTGACCCTTAGTCACACCTTCAATGTTATACTTAGGATGAAACTTAGCTATAAGATACTTCTCATAAGCCTCAGCCTGCTCTAGTGTAGCAAACCTATAAAACTTGACAGCTTTAGTTTCAGCCACAATCTCTGGATAGTAAGTTCGACTATCACTCTTGTAATTATGCAACCTTCGTTTAAGATTGATACTACATCCTACACGGATAGGAGTGTCACTATCCCCAAGAAGCTCATAAACATCAAAGCCACGAGTAGAAGTAACATCCTTTGTAGGCTCACTAAAGTTCCAAGCAATAGTTTTTATTTTTTTGTACGTTAGTTTTATTCCAGTTTCCATAAATTATCTCCAAGCGAGGTTAAGATTAATAAGATACAAGACCAAGACGTTGCTCATCAACATAGTCAACTCCTAAAGAAGTGAAGTGACTACTGCTGAAAGTAACATTTTGCTCAGCAAAGGCTATAGCGTCTTTTTTTGTAGCAAAGCCAATTTCATCAATTCCTTTGGATGGAACACAAACAAAGAAATCATCGAACATATCTCTTCCAATAAACACTTTGTCATGAGCATTGGTAGATTGATATGTATCTGCATTGAAAGGATCGTCAACAAGTTTTTCAAACATTAAAGCCATTACTATATCTCCTGATTAACAATATATACAATATACATCAAAAAGAAAAGATAGTCAACAACTTTTTTTAAATTATTTCGACAGATCCAAATTTTTGTAAGAATTCTTTGGAATTATGGACTTTGCAATTGAAAGCAAACGTCCTTCTGCACCCTTCACCGAAGAATGGGTGGACTTGGTGGTATAACCAATTGGGAAACATCACGAAAAGACCGGCAGTTGGCTTGATAAACGTCGAAGTCTGCGGTTTCATCATCATAATATCTTGTGCATTAGTGGTTCCCCACACTAATTGAGTGTATCCATCGCTCTCACCAGCTGCATTTTTGTGATTTACACTGTGACCAGGCGGTCCTTTTGCAATTTGAGGTGGAACTTGGAGGTAAGCAAAGCCAGAAAGACCGGCTGGAGTGCGTGATCCATGCATATGGAGCGGTTGATAGTCACCTTCATACGAGTCATTTGACCATAATTCGTAAGTTTCGGCAACTGCACCGCCATCATAACCGTGTCTTACGTAAGAAGTACCCATTCCATCGATGAAATTCTTCATGATAGAGCCAAATCCATCCTCAAGAGGGATATCCAACTGCTGTGATTTCTCATTTTGACGTATTTGACCAACTAATCTGCTGCTCAATGACTCCAAATACAACTGATTTTCGTCAACATACGTGTTAAACTGGTTAACAAGGTCTGCAGGCATGTTAACTAACAGTATATTGAAGGCACCTAGTGGCTGAAATGTTGCATCAACTTGTGTTTCCATCATTCATTTCCACTTACATAACCATCAACATTAACTTCCATCCCTTGAGGCTCGACTGCTAACATAGCAACATTGCCTGCAACGACATATCTTGGGTGATCACATTCGTGTTCAAACACTTCATGAGGTACCCAACCTGGAAATATTACCATCTTACCAGGATCTGGCTTTACACTATGTCTTTTATACATCATATTCTTTGGAATAGCTTGGCCAGATTGATCAAACTCTCTTGCACGCTCGAGTAAGTTATCGATAGCTGGATCTGGAGTATCATATATTTCAAGATAACTACATTTTGGACAAGAATCTACAAAATACACAAAAGCCCATGTATGTGGCCAATGTGAATGTCGTCTTGCTCTGTCACCTTTGTTATATTTGATACCCCATCCATCAACTGGTGCCAATGTCCATCTGTTAAGATCGATTACTGGCTCAATAAATCTGAATGCAATCTCACGAACCCAGTTTACTCCTTGACTCTGCTTATAGAACAAGAAGTCTGTCTGGTGAGCATACACATTCTTAGAATCTGCTGTAGCTCGAGCCATATCAATGTCATTCTTGATACGTTCGTTGATTTTTGTTATTTGTTTCTTATCCTCATCATTAGCCATAAGATGATGCTCAATGAGAGGCATGTTCATCATACAAGATCCATAGTTTGCTTGTGGAATATCAGGTAAGATACCAGCATTGTTATCTACAATGAACTCAAGCTGTACACCAGACTCTGGTACTGACTTCTTGATTGGTTTGTTAGACTTTATTCGTCCGCTTGTTACGATTGGCGTAACCATAAAATATCTCCATTACAATATACCCATGACCCAGTTCTCAGCAGCAGACTCAACGTAACTCTCAGACTTATCAGGATATGTACGTGACTCTTTAAGTCTATGCCTAATGTACATATCTAGTCTCAAAATACCATTAACATTGACAATCTCTGAAACTCTGTCTTGGTATTTACCTTCTCCATAGAATGTATGGAGTATCATTATCCTCGCCTCATCTTAGATATCTCCTTAGCTGCACTGCCTTCGAAGACAGGAACAAGGTTAGATTTATGCATAGCTGCAATCCCCAGTAGTTTTCTACTACCACTATATATCTTAGGATCTTTCTTTGCAGCAACACCAGTAGGGATACTATCAGATATGAAACGTTGGCAATTACTACTTACAATAGTTTGCGGTACTCCAGCAGTACTTGTAACATTGTTTGTTCTCTTCTTAGCAATAGCAGAGGCTTTTCTTTGATCTGGATGGGCACCCATCTTACGTAAGAACTTCTGATGTTCTTGATCAGCCTTGATAGCAGAAGCACTCTTGTTCTTCTTTCGTCGCTTGAATCTAGTAGTAGTCACGTATGCTGGCAGTAAATGCATAGTCATACCTTATCTCCTCTGATCTTTTCAATCTCATCTTCTTTTACACAGTATATCTTACTAATAGATTGAGCCTTAGTCAACTCTTTTATTCTTACATAGAGACCAAGATAATTATCCGACACATGCCTTAGACATGTCGCTCCATCTTCAAACGATGGATCTGTAATCACGAATGCATTCTTATCATCAATAGGATTAATTAAGAATGCTACAATCAACCATACCTTAGCCACCTTGTCCTCTATACCTCTTCCACGATCTCTTTTTGTTCTTGTTACTTGGTCGACTGAATACTGATCGTCCTATACCAGTCTTGTGTTTGAATTTATGTGCTGTTCCTTGTCCTCGCATATTATGTAGTTTTGTCTTCGCCATTAATTAAATTACTCCTATTTCCCCGGGACACAAAGTTTATTATACACCGTTTTATATTTCAGTCAACGGGATACCGCCATCTTTTAGTATTTTATCTGTCAGCATTAATCTTCTCACACTATAGTAGAATGCATTATCATCATCTTTAGTGTTTTGATCATATCCATCGATTGCTTTGATAACCCCTTGCGCCAGGCGTTTGTTCTTATCGTCACCATGAATATGGTTTGCTGAATAAGTCTGTATCACCTCTCTACTATAGTTGTGAAACTTATGTCCCTCGATAATTAGATTTACCAATGAAGGTTTAATCAATCTTCCATTCTGCCAGTGATATGGATAAGACGTAAGAATCTCAAACTCTTCCCTCTCTTTTCTATCAAGAGTCATTCCATATGCATGTAGATGGATGAACTTGCATTTGCCAGTTCCAGACCCCTCTATGTGTTTGATATAATCATCAAACCACTTTAGTGCTCCTGCATACTCAAACCTTGCCTTACGATCATCATAGATCTCATCAAAGTAGTATTTTGCAGCCATATGCAATCGTTTAGACCAATGCTTCTGCCCGCCATTGTGCACTGCTCCTATATTGATCCCTCTCACAGTTGGATGATACAGACGTGACCAGTCAGTCCATACCATTACTGCAACATCTGGAAGGCCATGCTCTTGAGTATAATCAATAAACTGATTAAGGATACAATCCCATACAGAAGTACCTGGACTTCCCAGATGGACACACTCCGCATTGTAATGGTCACATATCTTCTTGATATATGTCTCTTCACCAGTATTATACTCTCTCATATCGATGAGAAGAGGGCCCATATCTTTAGACTTTGGAGTACCAGCTATAGTATTCTTTTTCCACGGGACTGCAATCTGAGCCCAGTAATCATATGCCTCACAAAACGAATCACCAAAGAATCCTATCTTCATAGAGGAGCGCCTATCTCCAATGCAGCTCCGTAACTACTATCCCATTCAGCTAACTCGGCACATCTTTTTTCTCTTTGCTCTGCACTCTTACTTCTCCATGTCTTGATATCATCTGAGGACCGGCCACATCCAAGACATAATCCAAGATCAAGGTCCATAGTACATATACTACGACACGGGGTGAGAATCCCTTTTTTGATTCGCATATCTACTCCGTTTTTTGGTCAGAAAAATTTTTTACAACGACTTTATATTTATCAAGGAGAACTTCTACATCTATATTACGTTCTATTCTATCAGGGCCAGACAAGCAAGGGCCCTTCTTTCTATAGACTTGCCACTCACCATTAGATAGAGGGGCAACATGATATTGTGCATTCTCATATGCATAGATGTACTTATGAGGCCATCCACCAACAGATACTAAACGCTTTTTCCATCCATGTTCAGTAACAACAACAGACTTCTCTTTTTCAACTATTGCAACATCTTTCAAGCTAGCCATATAAACAATCCAAACAATATTACTAAACCTATAATAACCAACTCATAAGGTTCCGGGTTCCCATACTCCTTGGAAACACGCCATACCTCTTTCCAGTCAGGCTTCTTAAACATACTTATCAAAAAGAGCTATGACAACTTGAATCCCACCATATACAAACAGACCGGCAATGCAAAGTTTTAGGATCTTATTCATCCCATCATCTGTTTCCGGACTATCGTGTTTTTTTCGCTCAGGAAAATTTTTTGACATCGAAATATCTCAATCCAATCTAAAGTGTATTA
>MDTC01120911.1_pt1 | contig 28116 bp, 9 predicted proteins | sample 811181 | NCBI WGS metagenome assembly MDTC01 (sample SAMN05326644, study PRJNA326480) | marine metagenome | isolation source: seawater | place: Pacific Ocean: North | collected 2011 | reverse complement strand
TTTCTAGATCTCATCGTAGCGATGACTTCAGTAGAAACAACTTTATCACCAAGACTTGTAGTATCAAATCTTTCGCCAACTCTAAACTGAATACCCTGTCTAGTTTGGTTAGTTGTTGTAGTTACTGTTTGTTCTCTAATATTAACAAATCTATCTCTGATAGTTGTAGTTGTAGTAATAGGAATACCACGACCACGTTGGAAACGACCTCTGCGGCGTCTTCTATTGATAACACGACTTCCAGTTCTTTGTCTTAAGACTCTAGGTCCATTACTTACACTTCTACCAGTCCAAGTAGTTTCCCATGAACCCCAATCAATAGGAGATAATCCAGTATTACTATCAGCACCAGTTTGTTGCATGAACGAACTGAAGTTGCCTTCGATATCGTATGTTGCAGAAGATCTTCTAGTTTCAATCCAAGTATCTGTGGATGGATTGAGTTCAATATTTCCAATCCAGTTTACAACAGCAAATGGGTTTACATTTTCAATTCTAGTTGCAAATTTATTTTCAAGGAAGACAGTATCCTCATAGTTTAGACATACAACATCGCCAACTCTTTTTACGTTAGCATCTCCAAGATCACTTACAAATCTGTAGTCAGCAGAAGGACTAGAAGATGTAGCAGCACCAACGATAGCTTCAGAACCTAAAAGAAGATCAATAGATGTAGTGTAGTGTTGTGGTCTTAGTCTACCATCAACAGAGTCGATACTAGCCTTGTATTGAGTATTCTCTACATCTCCACCACCACTAGATTTGAAGTTATCTACAAAGAATCCAGACTTAAATCTATCAAGATTAGTCTGAGAATCTCTAAGAGTCATATTAGCAGTCTCAGATTCTAATAGAGACAAACTAGTGTAATACTCAATATTCTTCAGTCTGTTCTCAATAGTAGAGATATCTTTCATTCGATATCTCTTATGAGTGGCTAGAGATAGTTCTACTTCAGAAGTATCATGTACATATGGAGGCATCTCAATTGTAGCAATCTCCAAAGAACTTTCCAATACGTTAGGAACAATTGGTTCTTCTGCTGGAACACCCTTAGATAAAGTAAACACACCCTCTTTACTCAAGTAAAGTCTATCAATTCTACCAAGATAGAAATCATAGGACATGTTCATTGACTTGTCCTTAGCAACTACATGGGAAGAAGAAGACGAAAGTGGGTCATAAACTCTTGCATTAAATTCAAATGGAGAATATCCAGATGATACGGAAGTAGCTCTAGGTCTCAAATCAATAATATCAGTTACGGGACGACCATCTACAAATGGAATACCAAATGTATATACAGATCTATCGTAAGAGTTTACCGTAACGAAATCGCCAGGGTCAGATCCCTCAATAACAAAATGATTATATACAATTTTAAGTCTTCTTGTAGGTGATTCTGATCCAGACTTTCTTACAATAGCAGAGAAATCCAAATAGTCAGATCTTTGTCCAGGATCTAATTCAAAGTTATCTGCAATATCTTTATCACCTGGAACAACCGAAGAAATTGTTGCGGTTACATTAGATTCTTCAAAGATTACTTTCTCATCAGTCTCAAAAGTATTCTCATTTAGATATACAAAGTCAACTTGGTTAGAACCATTATTATCTACAAGAACAGCCGCAGCACCACTATTTTGACCAATAATTGTCTCACCAGTTAGTGAATTTAGAATGTTTGTGTTCAGTTCCGTTAAAACAATCGATGGGAACTGTGGATCTGAAGTAGAAGATGACTCTAGTACAGCAACTACGGAAGATACATCAGGTACACCAATACTAATTCTCTTATCCTGTACTCTAGTACCATACTGATTAGATAGTGTAAGACCATCTTGAATGGTGGTCATACCAATACCAGATGTAGTCTTAGCTGAGTTAGTTACGGTATAAACACTACATCTCTTATAGACCTTATTTTTTGGTTTTACATTTACTTTCTTCAAAGTAACTGTCAGAGTTGCTCCAGTATCAGAACCTACGCTCAGATTAGAAAGAGTGACAGTTCTTCCACTAACAGTCAGTTTTTGGTTGTTTAGAGACTCAATAGCACCTGTACTATATGTGAGGTTGTAGTCTTCCTCATCAAATGGTTCTAGTGTCAGATCAGCATCTGATTCTAGAGTAGCACTATAAGAATTGTTTGCAACATTAATGTTGTAAGACTTTCTAAAGACAATATCAGATCCATTAAGATCAACACTAGCAATATTAGTCTTTGTTACTTCAGAATATAGATATGCAGAATTATTGTTCAGTACTTCTGGAGTTACCTTAAAGAAATCATTAGCAGTAATATTACTAGTTGGTAGAGTACCTACGTTAACTCCCGCAACATTAGCTGTTGCTTCAATAATTAACTGACTGTTTGTATTGTCAATTGTTTTAATTCTAGCGTAAGATGGAACACTATTTCCACTCACACTGTAACTTACGATATCACCTGTTCTAATACCCGATTGAGCAAAATTAGCATTAGGTGAGGTTACTGTAGAAATGCCAACACTACCTGCTGTAATAGTAAACTGATTACCTACATTAGTAAGTAATTGACCGAGACTTAAAATTGGATCAGCAGTAAAGGTAGCTCCAGCACCAACCAATTGATGAATATCCTGAATGGAATAATCATCAACTTTAGTAATAGTTCTACTCATTGGAGAACCATTAACGTATAATTCTTCAGCCTCTTGGAATGTACCTACAGATTGATACAAAATAATCTGAGAAGTATTCGCTGCAGACTGGTATAGATATCCAGATGCATTACTACTTTGTCCCTCAATAAAAGCGGGAGTCTTCAGATCATCTACAGAAGCATTGAGTTGCAAATAGGTGAATGTTTGAATATCATACAGAGAAGATTCAAATACACTCTTAGCATTCTGATATTCTGCATTTTTGAGTTTTAAATCATATACTCTTGCAACACCAATTTGAATACCACTAGCAGTTCCAGGGGTTGCAGTTCTATCACTATAGAGTTTTACATATGAATTAGTTCCAATTCCAACAGGAACTGATCCATACACATTATTCAACTCAAGTTGTTTACCTACACTAAAAGGTAAGGATTCATTTTTAATTGTTTTTGTATCTCTTGGTTTAGGTACGTCAACTGTTGTTGTACCTAATGTTTCTGCTTCATATCCACGAACATATGCCTTACCAGGACCAATAGACAAGCAAAGCATGTCATCACTTGGTCTATTTCCCTGTTGTGTGAATTGTGTGGAGTAATATGCTCCATCATTACCAATTCGATTGTTCAGGGACTCTTTAACTGTAACTGGGAATGGAGTTACGTAATAATCACCAGATTCATCATAAGTTCTTCTCGCTAACTCATCGCGAATAGTATTATAATCAGTTTTCTTAACAAACTTCGATAATTCACCATTTTCAATTCTCATCAACTCAACGAAGTTTTCATCATTGAAGTCTGTGAGAGATTTCTTAATAAGTGTAGTAGAAATCTTTAATCTATCAGCACCAGGTGCTGCAAAGTTTGAAAAACCTCTAGCATTATCGTAGAGATCATTATTAACATCAGATGCAGTAACTAACTGTTCATTGATCAATAAACCAATTCTATATGAAGGAGAATTTGAATATTGATCTAGAATAACTGTAGCAGTAGGTACAGTTACAAAGAAACCTCTGATAAAGTATACCCCTTCAGAGATTTTTGCAGCAGAACCAGTTTTACAAGCATTAGATATGATTGTAGTCGCAAAACTAGCACCAGATCTAATACTTGATAGTGAATATGTAACGTCTTCTTGTACTAGGAGATTCTCACCATCTACAAATGTCTGTCTAGAGAAATCAGTTTCACTAGAGCTCTGATATTTAATATAAAGGGTATATGTCCCCAATTCTGAGGATCTATTATCAATATAGTTTTCTACCTTAGCGACGACGCCACTAGTCTCGCCTTTAATTTTCTTACCCTTTAGACTTTGAAGATATAAAGAAACTGGAATACCAAGGTGGGTATCATCAATTTGAACAGCAGTATAATCAGGATCGTAAGCAATTTGTCCAGGAATTACAACAGATCCTTCTTTAAAAAAGTGCTTACCAAATTTCTCAACCTGATTCTGAAGAATAGATTGTAAGGTAGTTAATTCTCTAGATTGAATAGGTAGTCCAGGCTTAAATAACACCTTCTGGTAGTTATTAGCCTCGTTAAAATCATCAAAGTACGGAGATGAATTTAAGTTAGTATTTTGTGGCATTTTTCTTTAAAACTCCAGTACAATCTTGATATCTTCTTTTTGACTTGAAGACCTTGGGATAGCCGCTCGGTTATCGATGTAGATAATCTCACCTGACTTGGTATTATATTCAGCAGAAGCAATACCTGCCGTAAAGTTCATTCCAAGTTGGTATGTTCTGTTATTTATTGAGGTATTGACACCCGCAAAGTTTGTATTAATTGATAACAAAGGTCCTTGGACTGAAGAACCACCAATTGTTACCCCATAACCAGTATCGGGATTGGATGTGAATGGAATAATTTTATATCCAGTAGCACTAGAAGCAAGACCCATTGGTTGATAGTACTTAAGCACTCCACTGATCTTATCCCAAGATGCCACATATCCAATAGCAGTAGATCCAACACCAACTGTTTGTGTGATTGTTGAGTCAACTGCATAAGTCGTCGCGGTGGTCAATCCACCCATCTTCAGAGCTTTCAATCCACTAACAATAGAGGTATCGAGAAGTTCTCTATCACTACCAAATACCGTTGGGTTTTTAATAATACCCACTCTCGCAAAGTCATTACCTTCAATAATATCTGGGTTTGTTTCTAGAGTTTCAAATCTTGCATAAAGAAGTGCTCTATATGCACCCAATTCACGATAGATATCATAACCATGACCACCTTTAGGTGGAACAATTACTGAAAACTGTGAAATGGAGGTTGTACCAATACCAGTATTGGTTAGGTTGGCCAAAGGACCACCAGTTTCACTTCCAGGCGCGCCAGGGAAGAATTGGATAGATCCATGAGTATATCCTTCACCACCATCAGTAACAAAGACTTCAGAGACCTTTCCGAAAGAATCTACAGTGATGGTTGCCTTCCCTCCAGTTCCATCACCCAAAATAGGAACATTAGCAAACGATGTGGAAATCGGTTGATAGTTTGTTCCTCTATCATCAATAACTACAACTTCAATTTTACCATCGATTGCATTGTTCTTCGTTGCAATAGTTTCACCTTGATCCCCCCAGTTTTCTGGAACTGGAATATATTCAATAGAATCGAATTTTACAATTTCGGAAGGTTTGATTGTGTAAAGATATTTCCAAATATAACCATCGCCAGATGTACCCGCTGCTCTGGCCTCAAGGTCAATAAATGTGGGTTGGTCGTATGATGGGCGACCCTTAGGGTTCTCGGGATCCGATCCATTTTGTAAGCAAATATAAACTTTAAGGTCTTCGTTAACAATGTAGTAATTAGCGTCATACAAACTACCCTGACTAGTAATAGGAGTCAGATTGTAGATATTGTAATCATGTCTATACATCTCATATGTAGTACCAGCTACCCACTTAACCTTTCGGACTAATCTACGGACATCTCTATCCGTAATTTTTTTCATAGCGATAATGGATTCTTTGATGGAATATTCTTCCTCAAAACCATCCAAAGGAGCAGGAGTATTAGTAGCCCATGTGGTAGTACCACCAGCTTCTGGTTGCGTCGAGTTGGGTAATCCCAAGAACGCATAATACTTATTTACAGTAGAACCAACACCGACTAAACTCTTTACAAAAGTTTCGGCATTAAGAATCCTAAATTGTTCAGAAATTATAGCGGGCATTGTTAGCTAAGTTTTTTCTTTATTTAGTGGTTATGAAAGAGGTTGAATTCTTCGGACGGATGCCGCGGTCGATAAACCGACCATTCCAGCATCAACATTGACATCAAATGCTTGAGGAGTACCTGCTCCTCTATTTTGATATCCGAAGATCTTACCCCAACTATATTTACCCCAGTAAGTATCAATAGTGGCCGTTGTACCAACACCAACTTGAATATCACTGTTGTTATTTGGACCTGGTTGGAAAGCACATGTGACAGTTACAAGACCAGAAACCGCATCTCCAGTAGTAACTCTCTCAACTCTGAATACACCTTCTAGATGCTCACCAGCAGAAATAATACCAACTTTATTTGCAGGATAGTTTGCATATCCACCAATAGAGGTAGTAATTCCAGTTAAAGCATGACCAACAACCAGTGGACTATCGTAGATAACGAAATAATCGTCTTTTTGTAGTCCAGAATAGTTGACTCCAAGGGTATTCAGTGAAGAATATCCATAACCAAGGTTAGTATTATCATTAAATTCAGACTTAAGTGTAAATTGAAGTCTAGGTGGAACACTGAATCCAATTCCAGGCATCCAAGTATTTACACCAACAATTACACCAAAATCACCTTCGGTTCTGAAAGAAAGAATCTCTTCCTTCTTAGGAACATCGGATTCAATAATAACAGATGGAGAAGAACCATACTCATAACCAAATCCGCCATCAGTGATAGTGACACTTGTAACAATTCCATTGGTGACGGATGCAGTAGCAGTTGCTCTATTAGTAACTGGGTCTGCATAGAACTGTGTCGTTCCAGATCCAACTGAAATAATTCTTTGTCCTCTACTTGGACCAAAATTGGTGGCAACAATATCTCTAATCTCATTAGTATGAGGTACGTCTCTACGGTTCCAATTGATTAGATCAAAGGAATAGTAGAGAACACCAATAGTACTGATACCGATATAGAGATTATCAATATATTTAAGAACTTTGAAGTCAAAAGTAGCTGGGTGAACAGCGTTGTTGTACTGTTGAGTACTCCAAGGTTCCCAATAATTCTTATCAGAGGAAACACCGATTGTTCCGTTATCACCAACAGTAATAAATCTATTACCGTCGTAAATAATATCTCTCAAGTTGTATGGAGTATTACTTGCTTTTGGTGACCAAACTTTACCATCATTGGAAGCTACAATTTCACCGCCATTACCAACAGCAATAAATTCACCTTGTGCATAGACTACAGAGTTGAGATCTTGAACTGTGTTTGGATAGTTACTGAAGAATACATCACTAGTAACACCAACCGCAGTAAATACAGATCCACCAGCACCAACTGCAACCCAAGTATCTACAACTGGTTCATAGATAACATCATTGAAAGTTTCTTCAAACGTACTTGGATATTCAACAGTCAAGTTAAGAGCGGGGATTTGTCTCAGTTCTCTAAGTTCGATTTCAGAGAATGAAGTCAAACTGTTACCAAAACCAGCAGCTCTAGCCAAACTACCATACTCACCACCCGCAACAACATACTTAGTTGGATATCCAGAAGACTGTCCAACACCCACACAATGGAACTGTACTGTTCCACCAAATCCAATGGTTCCTCTCTCCCAGAAACTTCCACTCTTAGTATTAATATACTGACTACTACCACCAACAGCAACGATTGGTTCTTGATCGGTCAGTGCTTTAAAATCAACAACATTAGTTACACCACTAATTCCATCAAATCTCCAATCCTTAATTGGATCTGGTCTGGTAATACCAGAGGCAGAGATGTTCACTGTAGGGTTAACAATATTCTTATATCCACTACCACCATCAACGATTACAATATCACTGATACTGGACGCAGTAGAGACAATAGATGTAACAATACCAGGAGTGATTTCTTCATCCTCAAAGATTTGAGCATTTCTTTCTGCCTGAGTTACAAGGTCAATTTCTGAGAATAATGGGAAAGCATTCTGAACTCTAATGAATCCATCCTGTTGATCTACCTTGTGAATAAGTCTAGTAGCTGGAGTTACTCTACTCTTCAAACTTGGTCTAGCTTTTGGAACTAAAACACCAGATAGAACTCTATCTACCTTCTGTTTTTCCCACATCAGAGGTCTCTCTGCAACTGGATTTGTATCAATACCAATACTGTTGTAAGCGAATGTTTCTAGAACATCAGAAGCAACAATACGTTTTCCAGTTCTTTCAAACTGATCAATGTCAAAGATATTTTCTTTATTCTCCTTGATTTGAACAGTATCTCCAGCTTTTACAGTTAGTGGAGGTTCAATAGTCTCTACGTCTCTGGCAGATCCTCTATAGTAGAAAACAGAACACTTAGAATTGCTCTTAGGAGCTTCACTAAAGATAACTCTACTACCTTTGAAAATGTAAGAAGTACCTGGTGTTTGAAGGATATCATTAATGTAGATAAAGATATTATTAGTAATATCCATATCACTACCTGCAAGAGTCTTGAGACTTAGAATCTCAGTAGTTCCTCCAGTAGTAACAGAGAGAGTAAACTTCCTTCTATTGCTATTGAAGAATTTAGAAATATCATCAAAGAGGATGAATTGTCCAGGATAGAATCCAGAGAACTTATCATTATCAAGTTCAGTAACATTAAGTCTAAATTCAGTAAGAATACCAACTCTTGGGTCTGTTACAATTCCAGCAACCGTTAGAGAGTCTTCAACTTTATATGCAATACCCTCTTCGGTTAGATTAAACTCTCTAATGTCGCCATCAACATTAACTCGTAAATCAACAGTAGCATTAGTACCAATTCCAGTAGTACCATCAATATAGTTTAGTGGTAGATTATAATAAGGATCTGGTTCAACGAAATCTAGGAAAATTGGTTTACCTACAGAACCACCACCAGTATAATAGAAGTTCTCTGTTGTAAGTCCCGCATTCACTCTAATGTTTGCACCATCAAATGCTTCAAGAACGTCAAATCCAGAATATCCTTCTTCAATAGAAGAAGCGAGTCTCTTGCCCTTAAATGCAGTACCAATTCTATTGTAGAAGTGTTGACAAGTTGCAATACCAACATTAGCAACGAATTCTCTGTTAGAAATAACCTTATCTACAAAAGTTCCACTTGCAGCATAATCTTCACCACTTGCAGAATTATTGTTAAATCTAGGAGCAATGATAGCACCCTGAATTGTTCCTCCACCAACATAGTAACTAGGAACAGTTGTTACTCCAACGTTAGTTTCAATAGTGGTATTGTTAATAACTCTAGTAATTTCAACCCCACCGAAATAAGGATCACCATCCTTAGGATATCCATGTTGTTGTGTATTGCCATCTTTAGTGCAGGTGAATATTAACCCTTCATTTCTAAACTTAAAGTTAGTATTGGCAAGTAAACTATGGGATCCAATTGCAAGGGTCATGATACCTACAACTGAGTTGTAATCAGCACCAGATACATCATATGGAACTGCGGTAGAAGTTCCAACATTAACTGTCAATGTATTAGATGTTGTAGCAGCGATTGCCAACCTTGCATTGTGTGCTGGATCAGTTGTACGTGGATATGAATGCTCAGATGCATTCTGATCCATTGTGCAGGTATAAATTAGAGAATTTGTAGCAATACCAACACCACCTTGGACGGTTGTCAATCCATGAGCAGTGTCCGTTGTAAGTACAACGACTCCTGTTGATGGATCGTATGTAGCATCAGAAACATTTAGTCTCTGAATCGTTGTTACACCAACATTTACAGTGAAGGTATTTTGTGTTGTGGTAACAACCCCAATTTCTTCTCCGTGTACTGGATCAGTTGTACGTGGATATGTGTGGTCAGTAGCATAATTGTCCTGAGCACATCTCCAAGTCAATCCATTAGTTGCAATACCAATGGTATTTTCAGATTTTTGTAAACATCCTTGATCAGCTCTCACAAATACATGAGTGTATTCTCCACCAGCGATAATAGAACTAGTAGCAGCAGCTACAAAGATATGATCTGATTGGTTAGAAGACGTTCCAACATCTAATGTGATGGTCTGTTCTGTAGTAGATGTAATCTTAACCGCAGTGTTGTAAGCGGGATCTGGTCCAGTCAGTCCAGTAGCTCTAGGATAGTAGTGATTAGTTGCATGATTATCCATGCCACAAGTAAACTTAAATCCTCTAGTCTTAAGTCTTACAGACTGTCCTTTTCTGAGGTTATGTGCTGTTCCAAATCCAACTGTCATTAATCCAGATATAGGATCAAAAGATCCCGAAGTTGGGGAATAGAAAGTAGTCAGACTTGTACCAACATTAATATCAAAGAAATTGGTTCCTGTTCCTACAATAGCAACCCACTTATCAGAAATTGGATCTGTTCCTCTAGGATATGTGTGTTCGGTAGCTCTTCCATCAAGATCACACTTGAATACAAGTGAGTCATCTAATAGTTTCACTCTTTCACCTACTTGCCAACCATGGTTATTGTCTAAGGTTAGTCTTAGTACTCCAGTACTAGGATTATATGTGACAAGATTTGGCGTGTAAGTTTGAACACCACTATATCCGTGATCTGGAGAAGTAATTACCAGATCGCCTGTTGATGGAACATAAGTTGCGGTTGTAATTGCATTAGTTACTTGTGTTGTTACCCCAACTTGTAAAGTAATGGTATTTGCACTAGTAGATCCAATACCCAAAACTGCATTATGAGCAGGATCGTCCATACGAGGATAAGCATGTTTAGTGGCATGATTATCTCTAGCACAAGTAAACGTATAAGAACCAGTTCCTACACCAACAGTATATGCAGCTTTCTTAAGTCCGTTTGTAGTTGCAGATTGGAAGATGTAGTTACTTGTAGAACCAACACCAACAAATACTGAGAATGTGTTGACACCTACATGATATACAGGTAACCACTTGTTTCTGTATGGATCCGATGCTCTAGGATATGCATGGTTACTACCATAATTGTCCTTATCACAAGAGAATGTAATTGATCCATCATCAAACTTGACATACTCACCGTTCAAGAAACCATGATTAGGAACGGTAACCTCAAGTACACCAGCTGATTGATTATAAGTTGCAGTTGTAATTGTGTGTCCAGACTGTGCATAATAACTATGTCCAACACCAACAGTAACAACCATTTCTCCAGTAGAAGGATCATATGTTGCACCAGTTGCCTGACGAACTGCATATGTCGATACACCAACCCTGACTGAAAGAGTATCAGCAGTTACACTGGTAATTCCCAACTCAGCATTATGAGCAGGGTCAGTAGTACGTGGATAGTCGTGGACAGTTGCGTATCCGTCCTTAGCACATTTAAATGATAGGGATCCTGTGGCAATTCCAATTCTTTGTACAGTTCTTTCCAATCCATTAGGAGTGGCAGAAACAAAGTCATGATTATAATTACCACCAGTAATAACAGCACTAGAAGCAGCGCTAACGAATTGATATGGATAATCACCACCAGAGATGATAGATCCGACTGCACTGCCTAGGTTAGGAACAAAAGCATGAGTGTAATCCCAAGATGTACTTGGACCAACTTGTAGAGTAAGTAGAGTTCCTGCAGCACCTACAATAGGAACAGCAGTGTTGTAATATGGGTCGGAAGGTCTTGGATAGAAGTGAGTTGTTGTATATGCATTTTTGTTACACTTGAATCCAAGAGATTCATTCTTAATGCGAATACTCTGTCCAACTTGTAAACCATGGATGACAGTCAATGCACAAGTCATAATACCCGTGGTTGGGGTATAATGTGCAAAAGCAACATCAAAAGGAACAATTGTACTTGGTCCTACGTTTACTGAGAATGTAGTAGATCCAACACCCACAATTGATAGTGCAGACTCATATGCTGGGTCTGTTGAACGTGGATAGGTCTTATTGGAACCATATTGATCAAGACCACAACTGAATGTGAGGGAATTTGCAGCAATCTTAATACTTGTACCAGTTGGTAATTCATGAGGACCAACGGTCATGGTCATGATACCAGTAGAAGGAGTATAATCTGCTCCACTTACATCAAAGTATTTTGTGCTAGTAACACCAACATAAACATCAAATGTATTCAGTGTTGTAGCAGCAATTCCCAACCACTGACCATTTGCAGGATCATTTGCACGAGGATATGGATGGTTTGTGGCATGATTATCCATAGCACAAGTGAAAGTGATTCCACCTTGTGCAATTCTAACAGCATCACCAACCAAGAATCCGTGAGTAGGAAGGGTTAATGTTAACTTACCAGTATTTGGTGTATATTCTGCATCAGTTACAGTATGTTGTGTGGGACCACTAAGACCATGACCAACAACTGTTAAAGTAAGATCTCCAGAATTTGGATTATAGTCAGCATGTGTAGGTGTAGTAGTACCACCACCAATGACATCGATGCAATCGGGATCAGCTGGAGATACGAAAGTATGATTATATCCACCACCAACAATTATTGCTTCTTCTGATGATTCGGTATATGTGTGTGCATAGTTACCTCCACTGAAAATCGATTCAGAGATCGATGTGACAAAGGCATGGGGGAAATCACCTCCATTACGTAATGCACCCTCTACAGACCGTACAAACGTATGATCATATGCACCTCCAGTGATTACTGCACCAGTTTCTGCGGTTACAAAAGTGTGTGGATACTGATCTCTTGCTCCAGCATACCCAACATCAACTGTAATTGTCGTAGCACCTACGGAAACAATAGGTACTGACGTGTCAAATGTAGAAGATCTTCTTCTTGGATAATAATGGGTTCTAGCACCATTGTCTAATTGACATGTAAACCCTAATCCAGTCAATACTACTGTTCCAGCTTTTCCACCAACGGTATATCCATGAGGAGCAGCTGTAGTAACGGTCATTACACCCGTTGTATTATCATATGCAACGGTACTAATTCCTAAAGATGGAGAATAATCACAAGTAAATGCAATTCCACTCAATACAACACAATCATCCAAATCAAGATTGTGACTATTCTTTGTAGTAAAGGTAGCAATACCAGAGGTGTTGTCATAAACAACGTTGGTAATTTCAACACCAGGAGCACTTGCAAAAGTAACAGCAATTCCAGTCACTGTTACAAAATCGTCAGTTACTAAACCATGATTCTCATACTTGATGTATGAACCCATTCCAACAGCTTGATGGGTATGGATTCCAGAACGAATACCGAGATCTACAGTGTAATCAAGCGTACTAGGAATTGACTTGACTGCAAAGAATTGATTTTTACCTTCTGGAGGTAAAGTAATATTTCCAGCTGGTGTACTAAATCCAATTCCAGTTAATTTTACAACATCATTAACCGACATTCCATGATTTGCTTGTGCTTGAATTGTTGCAATACCAGTAGAAGCAGTATAGTAAACATTAGCAATTCCAAGAGAATCACTAAGTTTTTTACCATGAATAGTTACGGTTGTAATACCATCTGAAGGAGTATTTTCAATCCATGCAACTTTCTTGGGTGTAAAGTAATCTTGACCACCACTAACAATGTTCAGTGCAGTAACAATACCTGCCTGTGTTCTCTCAACTACACCACCAGTAACATAATTGTGATTAAAAGTACTAACACCAACAAATACTCTGAAGGTATTCGTAGTTACACCTAGAATATCAAATCCAACTTCATTTACAGCTTCAAGAATACTTGTATCAACACCAGCACGAACAAGACCACCACTTACATAAGTTAGTGGCTGTGTACCAACACCAACATCAATGTTTACGTCATTTGGACCAGATACATCAACAATAGGATATGCATCTTCCCTGAAAGTGTATGTACTAATACCATCAGAAACTTGTACTTGAGTAACTAGAAGATGTTTATTGGAATTTGTACCCGTTCCAATATAGTGACCACCAGTAACATTTACCGTTGCAATGCCAGTAATGTAATCATACCCAAAGGTATTGATATTTCTGTTAGGAGATAATGGACTGAATGTAAATCCAGCTCCAGTAATTCTTACTCTTTCATCCTTAGCAAATCCATGAGCACCGTTTGTCTGGAATGTAGCAATTCCAGTAAACATATTGTATTGTGCTGTGGTAATACCGATTGTAGTTCCTTCGTTCGTTCCAAGAACAGCAACAACACTTGCGCCAAAACCAACAGAAGATCTTACAGTGATTTCTGGAGGAGTTCTATATCCTTGACCTCTTCCAGTTAGTTTTGCAATTTCTAAAGTACCAGTTGTTCCAATTCCAGCAACAGCAGATGCTTTTAATGGAGTATAATATCCAGAACCCGTTTCAAGACCAACTTTTACAATTCTACCAGCTCTAGGTACCCCACTTAAAAAATTAATTTTATTACTGTCAGTTCCTACAATTTCAAAATCCAAACCAGGAGTTTGAACAATGTTGTTGATTAGAACAAATGGGTTGTTGTTAATATCAACACCCAAGTTTACGTTATTATAAAGTGCAGTAACAATTCCTAGGTTTTCAGATAACTCAAATTGAGTACCAGCAATTCCAGTAAACTCTAGAGAAATGTCATCAAGGACTAAGTTCTTATCTTTTGGTACATATGGGTCTAACTTTCTGGAGAACAATCTTCCAGAAAAAGTAGATCCAGTTAGAAGACCTACTGGACCTTGTTTACCATAAGGAGCATCAGTGAAGAAAATATCATCATCTACAATATTATAGTCCCCTGTAAATACAGAGTGTACTCCAACTGTAGCGGTGTGATCTGTTGCAATAGATCCAAAAGCACCTCTTTCCACCACCACATCTGCAGCAGTAGTAGTACTGAAGACGGGGTAATATCCAACACCAGGAACAAAAACTCTAACCGAGGCAATTGTTCCAATGCCTTGACTATTGTTTTTGATAATTGGATAAAAAACACCTTCTGTTGTAGGTGTTACAGTACCGTCGATCTCGATTTTTGGTGGGTCAGTCTTTGCGTAACCACTGCCTCCACTCAACACTTCAATTCTATGAACGCCGTAATTGGAAGTGAAGAATGGTCTTAGAAGAGCTCCCGATCCAGGTGTAGTCCTTGGCATTTATCTCCTCTTATCAACTAATGTTTAGTGTACTGCTACAGTAGATTCTCGTTTGACCAGTACCATCTCGGATAATACTAAAAGTAAGAATATCTTCTAATGCCGTAGATGGAGGTGGATTACCACCAACCCATTTAATACCGCCTGCGATTGATACTCCGTTCACCATTGCAGCATCCCCATAAGTGGATGATGTTCCTGCATCATTGATGATCGTAACTGTAGTGGCCTTACTATTTAACTGTGTTACATTAGTGAAAGCCCAAGTAGTTACTGAAGTAGTAAGTCCACCTAAAACTACAGATCCTTGATTCACATCAACGGTAAGAGTTCCTCCAATTGCAGTCAATGGAGTATTCCAATTACCTTGAACTTGTTCTGTAATATCAGCAGCTAGATGAGTGGTATCATTGAAAGTACTAATACCACTAACTTGAACATCACCTCTTACATCCAATCTTGATGACGGAGCAGTTGAACCAAGTCCAACATAAGCACCAGAAGTAACAACAAAAGTTTCACTATCTACAATATCTTCTTGAGAAGATACTCTCAATCCATGTGCATTCCCTTTGGTAATTGCCCAAAGTGTAGGTTTTTCATTAGAGAAACTTGCAACTTGCAACTGAGATGTAGGAAGAGAGGTTCCGATGCCCACCATACCATCGGACCTAATCCTCATCATAGTAGTTGCATATCCAATCTCAAGAGGACCATCAGTAATGGCCCCTGGTTGTTGAATAGTAATTTTTCCAATATCAGCATAACTGGAAGTAACAACTCCAGTAGTATTGATATTGATATCATCGGAAACTTTAGAAGCTTCTTCAGCATAAGTTGAGGTACTAGCAATACCTGCATTAGTAGAGTACCCAGCAGTAGAAGCAAAAGATACAAAACTAACCAAATTATTACCATCTCCAAAGATATTGTAAATATCTTCAAAGTTGGCATTAATTTTCAACGTTCCTGCTAGCAGGGTATCACCCGTGCCGTCATTCGGAGTAGTACCAGTATTAATCCCTTGTCTAGCCATTACATGAAAGGTGGTTTTCTGTTATTTATAGTTTAATATGGAGGGTTATCATCGTGAGTTGGGAATGTATCGTCAACAGTAGTTACATCGGAGTTCATTCTCTTCACGTCATAATAGAAATTATTATCAACTGTAGTTTCTGCGATTGCAAATCTAGATTGGACAAATGTAGTGTCACCAATAGATTTGACCTTCACCATCTCATTATCAATCTTGATAATATCATTCTTAGCGATTGAACCAATACCAGAGGTGATAGAAATACTCTGGTCACTTGGGCCCAAGTTGGATCCAATACCAATACTCAGTTTTTTATTTTTAATTGGCGTCTGAATGATGTTATCAATCATAATCAGAGCATTCAAATTGGGATTGGAGTATCTTAGAACGTGATTGCCTGTTCCAAATCCCGTAAAGTTAAGTGGAAGTCCTGTAGGAATACCACAAAGTTTAAAGTTAAAGTCATCTACCTTATTTACATAAACCAAATCTGGCATTGTTGTGCCACCCAATTGAATTGGTGTTAGGAAAATATTATCGGTAGGTGTAGCTCCTCCAATATATGTACCTGCAATGGAAATAACATCAGTATGTGCATAACCACTTCCACCCTGAACAACTTCAACGTCAACAACATCTAAGTTGGAATCTCTAGTGATATTGAAAATAGCACCAGTTCCAGTATTATTATTTGTTGATGGAACATTAGTATACGTTGACTGAATACCTGTGCGTGTACCAGTAACTCTAGTAACAGGGAATGATAAGTCATTAGCAGGAGACGCGCCTCCCAACCAAGTACCACCAATACTTACAGTATCTCCAACAAAGTATCCATTACCACCCTTGGTTAAAACTACATTAGTAGAAAGGGTAGATCCTTGACCATCATATGTAAATTTAACTTGGAATCTAGCACCAGTACCCCTAGTGGAGATGCCTGGGATACCACCCTCAGCCATTCCAAAACCAAACACCTTAAAGGTAACGATTGGGAATCCAGATGTCAATGAAGTACCAGTAACTCCACCCTCAGGAATTTCAACGTTATATCCATTCTCAAACATTGCACTGCCACCAACACCAGAGGTGACTGCGGTCATAATGATATCTTTTGTACCAACAATTTGATCTGTAGTACCAATACCAATACCATCTCCTCCTTGTTTGTCATAGATCAACTCTTGACCAGTTTGGAAGTTATGATTAGGTAAATTAATAATATTATTAGTTAGATCAACTACATTTGGATTAGAAGAAGCAAAGGACACTCTAAAGATAGGACTTCCTTTAGACTTCAACTTAAATTGAGTCGAACCTACAAGAGTACCAGTTCTATCATGAGCACCATTGAATCCTGTAGAAATATCATCAATATTCAGAACTTTGTTTGTCTTATTAAGAATGTAACTCTTAATAGGTCTACCTTCTGGGAAGAATATTCTCTGAACGGTTCCATCAGTCAATGCATCATCTTCAGTAACCATAGCAAAGTTTTCTCTGGTTCCCATGTAGATTTCATTGTCAACATTAACAATAAGATCGACCTTTGTATCGACTGGTCTAACTGCCATGTTGGTAGACTTGGCAACACCAACACTTACTAAATCAAAAGTCTCAGCATCTTTCTTAGGATCACTCTCTAGCTGGAAGTCGGAGAACTCTCTGAATCCAGATGGGTGTAAGATAGATCTTACGGATTCTTTCCAAGTATTATAATCAAGATTACTCTTAACTGAATAAGAGAACTTTTGGTAGTAGAAGTTGTCAGATATTCTTTGACTGAAGTCATTAAGAATACCAGTTTCTAGATCATTCTTTTCAATTTTATCTCTAGTTACTCCCAATCTAGTTTTAACACTAAACCTACTTACATATCTGACGTTACCCTTCAGTTCAGATACTTCGCCAACCAAAGTATCACCTTCTCTCAATGTACCAATAGTATCTCTGAGTCTAAGTTGACTAATCTCACCATTCCAACCATTTTCTGCAACATATCCTTCAAATTTATTTGAAGTTACTTTCTCACCAGAAAGATACTTAGCATCATCAATCAACTTCATGCTAAACTTAGCCATGTCGTTGTAGTTGACAATGTATCCTAAGGTAAAATCATCATCATATGAACCCAAAGGAGCAGTAGTAATGCCAGGAGCATTAGCCATACTGTAAGTAACTGTAAAGTTTGCAGTGTTTACACCAGTTACAGTAAAGAAATTATAGTCGTAAATGTCGGAGTTGAAGTTCTGTTCACCAGCAGCAAAAGAATCTGGTTTTAATCTACATCCTTCAATGAACACTCTATCACCAATAGCAAAAGGTAATTCAATATCGGTAGATCCATATCCAGTTCTAATGGGAATATTGAACTGAGGATCAAGTAACAATTCGACAGTTACATCTGTACCACTATGTGTAATTTGGTCAATGTCATAACCATTGGAATTATTTGTAGTAATAATGCTCAATGGTTCGTAGAATTCAAATGCATTTGCAACAACATCAACTCTAGATACAGATCCACCACTTACATGAGCAGCAAGTTTAGCAGTATCATTTCCACGAATCGCCAGATTTGGTGGTTGTGTGTAATTCTTACCTCCGTCAGTAACTCTGACTTCATCAATTCTTGCAATTCCGTTTACATCTACAATTGCAGGAACATTTAGGAATGGTAATAGTGTGGGATCGGTAGGATAATCGAATCCATCTTTCACTCTCTCTAGAGTATCAATTTCACCAACTTCTTCGGAGAAGATTTTGGCAACACCATCTACACCAGACGTAGTGTCAAAATCAACTACTCTAGGAAGTCTCCTATATCCCTTTCCTGGGAAGTTAACTTTAAGTTTAGCAATAGGACCAACTGCACTACGAGAACTAGTCTCATAAGTGATTGTAGAAACACCAGCCAACGATACAAACATCTGAGGTTCAGATGGTTTGCTCTTCAGATTGAAATTAAAAGTGGTATCATCAACTTTTACGATAGTATGCTCATTATCGAGAACAATCTTATTCAGAGTTATATTATTTCTTCCTTTTACTTCCTTATCTGAAGAAATATTCAGTTTTCTTTCATCAGAAGGTACAACAGGAATTACATGATAATAACACTTTCTTGGGAAATCGGTTGAAGTAGTAATTTCAACTGTAGCACCAGTATTACCAGTAACTGCATTTCTCTTGATATTAAATCCTTGATTAACATTTCCAGAGGTCTCAATATCTTTTACGAAATCAATATCTTCAAAGAACCTAAGTTCCATGTTTCTGAGACTTACATCAGAAACATCAAATGTAATTCTATCACCTCTAACAAAATCAAATGGTGGATTTACTCTTGCTAAGTAATAGTTACCTGTAGGTACATTAGTAATGTTGACGATAGTACCACTATCAACATCTGCTTTATGTTTACAGAGTTTAATGTACTCTGGAGATTCTCTCAATACAAAATAAGTTTCATTATGAACTAATCCAGTAATGTTTGTATTATCAACATAGAAAACAACCTTATCACCTGTATTGTAACTAGTATCATTAATTTTAAAACCAGTTAGATCATCAGTAAATGAAGTTTGATCAAAAGCAACTTTCTTAGTAGTAACTTTAGCAATAACTGGATCAAATCTCAACTCCACAGTCTCTGTCTGAGTTGGAATAGCAGTTAACTTAATCTCATCTTTGGTTGAAAGATTATGATTTGTCTTAGTAGTAACTTGACCAAAGTATTTCTCAGCAACAGCAGTTACTTTCGGGAAATTAGTTGCTACTGAGTGAGCTGCACCAATATTACTCGCAACACTATACCACCAAACAGCATCAGCAGCGGTTGGGAATCCAACTGTAGATATACCAAGGTAATCATTACCAAAGTTTACTGCATAGTAGGTCTCCCCACTCTCAAGTCTTTCTGTACCAACCCCAGAAGTTGATCCAACAGCGGTCTTAGCATATGTTAGTGATGTTCCACCAACACCCATGTGATATACAAGACTTTGACCAGTGTAGAACTTATGGTTGGGAATGTATAACTGTCTTTGTGGTACGAATCTATTTTCAATCGTTTCATTAGCCGCAGAAAGGCCCAAACCAGTCAGAGAGATATCATAATGTGTTCCAGTAGATCCCATACCTACAGTAAAGGTAGGATCAAAGAAGAGCATTTGATTGGTATATGTCAAATAGGACAATTTAATGTCCTTATCTTCAACCAATTCAAATTTATTTGGTTTTAAGAATACATTATTAGTTCCAACAGCATGTGTGATACCAATACCAACATAGTATTCTCTGTTGACTCTAAATCTACCAAACTCACTATCTACATTCAAAATAGTAAGAGTCTCAGTACCAATACCAATTACGTCACCAGCTACAAAGTCTCTAGTATCTGTAACTGAAATATATGTGGTAATACCAGTAGCACCAACATCAGCAAGTTCAACATTTAGACCTGTTGTTCTTGTCTGTACCTTGATCTTCTGTTCTCCATTAAACTGAGTAAATTCAGAAGTAGAAATACCAGAAAGAATAACTGTTTCGCCATCAGAGAACTCATGGGGAACTGTTGTTACACCAATAATTTTATTATTAACTAATCTCAAGTCAACATCAGTGAGAGTGGTAACACCAATCTTGATTGTGTTTACTTCTGCTCCAAGAACGGATCCAACAACAATATTTGCTCCAGTTCCATCAGTTCCCTTATTATCTAAGTTTAGATTATCATCAACTTTATATCCAGAACCCCTGGCAAAAACACTAACCGAAGTAATTCCTGCTGTTTTAACTTTAGTTACACTAAATTCTTGTTTGTAAGAATCTTCAACTCTATCAATCAGTTCATATTTTGAATTTCCAGCAGAAAGATAATAAGGACCAATGTTTCTAGTTAAGTTTCTAGAAATAATATCTACGTCTTGATTGAAGAAGGTTACGAAGTTTTCTTCAATAGGAGTATCTCTAAAACTACTACCCAAAATGTATGGGAACTTAGGATCAGCAACTCCACTAGAGTCAACGTCAATACTATAGAAGTATGCATATGTTCCATCTGGGAATTGTGGAGTTACACAATTCCTACCGCCATATTCATCAAGGTCACCAGAATTATCAAACTTAAAGTCATTTACAAAATATCCTAACTGGAAGCCAGGAGGTCTTAGATTGACCTTATTTGCAGTATCGAGGATATATCCACTCTTAAGACGTACAACAGGTCCTCCAGTCGATTCTGAGAACCCATAAGGACCATATATGGGGTTACCATCATAAGCAAAACCTAGAATTGGTGAGTGGGTAGCATTTGCCGATAGTTCCAGATTACCCGAATCAATATTATCACCCAATTGATATCTCAATTGGTTAGGTGGATACATTGAGTATGTTTGTAATTGATACTCTGGGTTTGTACTGGGTTTAATTAAAAGAGAATCAGCAGGATCAATAATATTTTCATTTTTAACTACTTGGTTAATTTTCCACTCACGGACATTAGCAATAAACTTAGCGTCTCTACCTCTATTTCTTAAGAACAGTGTGGTATCACTAGCAGCATAACCTACACCACCATCAAGAACACTTACTCCAGTAATTTTACCATTACTGACTATTGGTTTGATGTCAGCAAAAGCACCTGTTGGACTATTGATGATAATATCGGAATCAACTCTAAATCCATCACCAGATGCAAGAATCTGGACATCAACAATAGATCCACCAATAATAATTGGTTGTAATAATGCTTGGAATCTTGTTGAAGATACACCAACATCAGGTCTTCTGTGGAAATCTAGAATGTTAGTACAACCGTAACCAATTCCACCCTCTTCAAGGTAGACACTAGTAATAGATCCCAAAATATCCGATGAAATTTCTGGTTTTACAACTGTAGTTGCACCAATAGCAGAAATAGACTCAACAGAAACTACGATAGGTGGATATTTAACGCAATGCTTTCCAGTACCAACACTCTTTAGAATGCTGAATCTATTTTTCTCATAATTATCGAATGTTCTACTAGTTCCTACTCCAGCATCACATAATCTGAATCTATCACTATCAATGTACTTAACGAAATACTGAGTTGATGTAGATAGACCAGAAATAACTGTTCCATCCGTTTCATATTGAACAATTTCACCATCTTTGAAATTATGGTCCTTAGCAAAGATAAAATTATCAGATGTACTTACTCCAGATCGAATAGATTCAGTATCTTTTCTTGCAGGGAATAAAATTTTCTTATTGGAGTATCCCGATCCTTTATTTTTTACGTAAATCTTTGTAATTGTATTTTTGGACTCAACCGTAGACAAGCTATGGAATCCATAACTAACACCACCAATATTTACGGTGTTAATTCCAGAAATTGCATCTTTAGGGTCAGTATAAAGTTTAATGATCTTATCTGAAACTGGTCCAACAAAATATGTTGCACCACTTACAATATTTCCAATATTTGGGTTACCTTTAGAGTCGTAAACAACTCCTTCTCCCAATTCAAAGTTATGCTTATTCTCAAAATCAATAGTATCGGAGAAAGCATTAACAGATGTACCATCTGCCTTGAAATTGGCAATAATTCTACCTTTAACAAAGTTTGATTCTAGAACAGCACCAGAACCATTACCACCAGTAACAGTAATCTTTGGTTTTTCCTGATATCCAATACCTGGGGAGATAAGTTTTACTTCTTCAAAAGAACCTTCAACGTTTGCGTGTACAACACACCCCGTACCAGTTTGATCGAAGACTTGTAGAGGAGGTCCATTAAGAACATCATACCCTGTACCAGCATTGGTGATTTTTACGTCTGCAATATCACCAAAGTGGATTTGTTCATCAAGAACAGTAGAAGGAAACAGTTCTACACCATTTGCAAGCAACCCAACTGGGCGATTTTTGATAGTTCTCTTGTTGGGATCATCAAAATATTCACGTTTTGGAGTATAAGTGAATTTTCTGAGTAATTTTTGGTTTTTGAGAGTTTTATTTTCCCATCCAGACTTGTAAATGTCTTGCCCAGAAGTATTAGTCCTAATTGCTACATATTTTTTAGAAAATACGTCCGAACCACTGTATGAGAGTAGGAATTCCGTCTCATTGACACTAGTTACAAAGTATACTCCAGTTTGAATACCACTATTGGTTGTATTATTCCAATAAATCTTATCACCAGTTACAAGATTGTGTTTAAATGGTGTTGTTTGGTTAAGGGGATCTAGAGATCTTACGGTATAAGTGTATCCTCCACCAAGAATAGGTGTACCAGTGCCATCAGTAACTTCTACAATAGAAGTTTTTACAAAAATCTTATTATCAGTAGCAAAAATAGGATAGTTTGGAAGACCAGATGAAGCAACATAAAAGAACTCTTCATTATTGTCCAAATAAGAGTTCTGAATACCTACTGGGAAAGCATTTGCACCAACAAAGTAATTTGAGTTGTGTGAAGACTTACTAATCTTCTTTTGAATCTTAGTTGGAAGTGTTGGAGCAACTCCATTTGTTTGAACTACGATTCTATTCGATAATTTTTTCTGAACATTGGCACTATCGTATTCAATGTTTTTAACAGTTACACTTACCGAACTTCCTAAGTCATCAGATAGTGTTAATTCCTCACCAATGTAGAAAACAACAGAATCATATAGTCTAAGTCTGTATGAATTTACGTTTACCTGTTGAGAGGATATTAAATTATGAGTTGATGGTACGTTATAGATCCAACTATTGAATTTTGGATCATCTTGTAGATCAAATCCAAAAGAGTACAGCTTCATGCTGTCTCCGACTTCCATATTTGTAGTTTCGGAAGTATCAACGTTGTCAATTACGTTGACAAGTCTCATTTGGAGCAATGAAGTCTGTCCAAAACCAGCATATGCAAATGCTAGTTTATCTTCAAAGATGTCGGCACCAAAATTGAGGTCAGTGTTAATACCTGTGACCCCTAAAAACTGGTTTAAAGTTTTATCTTTGTATTCTGCAAGTAAAAAGTTAGCACCTTCTCTAGGTTTAATCAACAACTTACCAGTTCTACCAAATCCAACGGTAGAATCAACAATAATTGTTTCAGATTTCTCTGGAATTCCTTCTAAGGTTTTTGTTTTACCAGGAACTTCAAAAGAACCATCAAATGAAGTAGAGTCTAGAGAAATTTCATAGAAATCTTTCTGTCCAACTGGTCTGTACTCTACGTTATAGATCGAAGCACTAACTGTTCCAATGCCAGGAAGATTTTGTAGTAGTGGATTACCAACTGTCTGTGTAGGATCACCACCAAATAGGTTTTCAACTAAAACGTGTTTTGTTTTAAAGTAAACGTTAGAAGACGCAACTAAAGTCTTCTCAATGGGTTTGATAATTTCAATATCTTTACCATAGAGAAGTTTGAAAAGAATCTGATATGAAGCGTCAGTACCCTTAGAGGTATAAAAGTCTTTTGCCCTAGTTAATACATTCGCAACAGATGTTCCGCTAACAAAACTTCTGTTTTCAAAACCAGGTAAGAATTCTGATTTAAACTTAGTAAAAAATTGTTGTAAGAAAAGATTACTAAGGTTCTGTACAACTGATCCAGCTAAGTGACTTGTAGCAGAGGTTTCCGAAAAGTTTAGAAATTCAGCAGCATCTTCTTTAGAGATCTTATCAATACCACTAAAACCTCTTGCACAACCCTCAAAAGTAGTTGCGGTTTTACTAGTGTATGTAATAATCTCTTCATCAATTTTTAAGAGACCATAATTATCAGGCCATCCAACAGTAGAGTTTACATTAATGACTCTATCCGCACCAAAAATTTCTGCGGTAAGAACCGTTGCAGGCACTAGGGTTTCATTGTTAAATGCAGTAATCTTTCGATATTCTGCAATATTATTCGCTAAGTCAAGAGAACCTGATTGATGTTCCTGTGACTGGTAATATTGGAAAAGAAACTGCTCAAAAAGAGGGGACTCCTGATTTAGGAACTCAGGAATCTGACCCTCAATAACGTGAGATATTTTAACCCTTTTGATTTCAGACATTTATCTCGTATAGATTGTTCCGCTAGCGTAGCTAGATGTAGTTACATAATTTGTGGCCGCTGTATTCTCACCAGAAGAAACAACGTCAGGTAAAGCACTTACTGTACTGTGTTGGACATCCAACTGTAGATATAGGTCTTTCAGTGCAATAATATCATTCGACTGTGGAATAGATTCGACTTGAATCGTTCCATTAGGAAGTGAAGTACCTGTTATATTTACCACGTCTAAAATAATCTCTCCTTTGGTATAATCTACAATTCCAGCGTTACTCTTAACTACCAAAGGTTGGTTGTTATCAAGTTTGAATAGAACTAACTTACCTTTGTCAGATCCGTCAACAGGAATATCACCAAGATATACAGTTCCATCGATATTGCTTACAGTGAATCCAGTAGAACGGATTCCATAACCAGCACATTGAATGTAGAACTTATTACCAAAACATAACTCATATGTAGCAAACGTATTTAATTCAGGAACAATATCTCTTCTCATCTTGACCTTAGTAATGTTAGAGGTAACACCTCTAGCACTATCATCAATAAGACCTACAACTTTACTGTATTTGAATCTTCCACCAAAGTCATTTAGATCAGAAGATTTAGAATAAGTTGTTAATGTATTTGTTACAGCAGTGATTACTTCTGTAGGATCAGAAACGGAGTTGGTGTTGTAGTAAACGGAAGTATCAGTTTCAACATACAGATACTTAAGATCAATAATTTCTGGTTTGATACCAGCAATAGAATATTGTTTTAGTTTTCTAGAAATATCATCTTTTGCGATTTGTGATAAGAAGTTACCATTTCTAGGTTTGATGGAAATAAACACCTTACCATACTCAGGAGGATCCAACTCCTCACCCCCGTAGGAGGTCACAGATTCAACGTTAGGGTACACAAAGGGTATAATCCCCTTATAATCATTTGCCGTCACTGCACGGTACTGTGCCGCGTAGATACGAGGTGCAAGATATTTGATAGATGAGGTTTCTTCTACAGTATCTCCGTTAGATGCTTCCTCTTGTGTAGTGATAAGTGAGATTCCTGATGTTAAAACTGCTCCAGTATCATCGTTAAGGATACCTGCAAAGGAGAAATTCTTAGCACCGTTAGCTTTTGGACCATTTGTTACAATATAACTTACATCAATCCTTGCACCAGCTGGTAATTTCTTACCTAGGATACCATCACCGAACAAAATCTCATAAGTTTCGTCTTCAATTTCCTGAAGAAGGAATAATTTAGACGTTGCATCGACTCTAAGGATGTTTGAATATAGTTCGTAGATCTCTGTAGTCGTAGAAGTGACTTTTACACGAATAGAAGTCGAGTCAATATTCTGATTTGGAAGAATAAATCTCTGATTTGCTTGAGAATAGTCAACTGTGAAGGATTTTGTTAGATAAACACCCTCATAAATGTTGACATTAGCAAATTCTGCTTGATTATCGTCATTTACAGTAGCAACAAAGTCGTCAGCAATGGAAAAAATGTACTGTCCAGACTCTTGACGACCTAATGCAACCTGTCCAGCCTTCATTGTAACGATTCTGGTGTCGTTTTGACCCAAATCTACACTAAAACTGACTGTTGCCTTAGCAGATCTAGCAGATCGTGGTACATATCCAATGTTTCTAGCGAGTGCAACAACATTTTCTCTCAAAGTTGCACTATCAAGGAAGCATTCATTGACGGCCATGTTGGTATTATAGGCCGAGAGGTATGAATTATACGCTAAAAGGTCAATCAGAATCGAAAAGTTCGATCCTTCAAAGTCAAAATCAGTAAAATTACTGTTTACACGCAGGTAATCCTTGATCTGAGCTCTAAGATCAGCGAAATCTAGGTTTGTAAACTGATTAAAAGCCATTATACTCTAGTTGATTGGAGAATGAATTCGATATTTTGCGTCGGGAGGACAATTCCAACGATGTCGTAACTAATAACTACGTTCAATTCATTCGTATCTATGGGAAAACTTACGATAACCTGGGTATTTTTAATCCTGCCCTCGAAGTTTTCTAATAAAAGCATAATATCATCTTCAATTGACGTTGCCATTTGAAGATCTGGGTTCTCAAAAAGCGAATCTTCCACTTCAGAACCTACCAGAGGGTTGTAAAAACGCTCTCCAATACGTGTTCTGACTAAATTTGTGACCGATCGCTTGATTGCATCCTCATCATAAAAGGCTCCAATGTCATTTGTAACAGGATGTTTAGCAAATGCCAGACTAATATCTTTAAATTTTCTGGATGTGACCTTTAGTCTATCGATCAGAGCCATTTTTGAACCTTAGTTTACATCTATTTAAGCACTTTCCCCGATGATCGGTTCTGTGCCATACTCCCAATCATCATAATCGTCATCATTTCTGATCTCTTCATGTAGTTTATTCTGCCTTTTGAAGTCGTGTTTAGCATCGCCAACCACTTCTCGTAGCATTTTTTCGTGCTGTTGGGCACCCAAGTTGTCAAGGAAGTCGTTATTTGGAGGAATTAACATAGTTAGAGTCTCTCTGGACTATTTAGAAGCATAAAAAAAGCGTCTAAACCCCCAATTAGGAGACTTAGACGCAAATTTGAGTAATTTATCAACCAGCAGCTAGCGGAGATTGAGTGGAATTGTCATTTTTAGCAGCTTTTTTACGAGCCTGTTGTGAAACATCATATTGACCCACTACTTTTCCCTCTGTTCCTGCTACTGCTGCAGCATTAAGTGGAGATTTTGTTGGATCCGAATCAGCCATTACCTTGTCCTCGATAGCGTTTACGGGCTTTATTTCTAGAAGTAGCGGAAAATTTGGAATTTTTTCCATTTCCTTGTCTAGTTTTTTTGGGAGTGGACTCGATAAAGGTGCCACCACCCTTTGCCATTTTTCTTACAGCCATTATTTAGTCAATTAAGTTTACTCAGGGGTTGCTTTTAGTCTTGAGGGAGAGACTCCTTCGTTAATATAGAAGTCAAGTCTCTCTTTAGCTTGTTCTTTTGTCAGATGTACATCGAGTTTGAGGTCAGGAACACCCCAACCGTCTGTACCCAACTCCATGACCTTGTATAACATCAGATCACGCGAGTCTTTTCGTGTCCAACACGGATCTTAGGATCACACCAGATCTCATAACCCGCTTCCTTAGCATCGAGACAGA
>MDTC01144580.1_pt1 | contig 28140 bp, 22 predicted proteins | sample 811181 | NCBI WGS metagenome assembly MDTC01 (sample SAMN05326644, study PRJNA326480) | marine metagenome | isolation source: seawater | place: Pacific Ocean: North | collected 2011 | reverse complement strand
TAGCACAGGCCCCGATGCACCTTGGCGCAAGCCCAAAGAATGGGCATATCAGACCAACAGTGACCGGAAGGATGACATTTATTAAGGAGCTGAATGCCTCGCCGGCCAGTGATTATGTGCAGTAAATAAGCAGGCAGATCACCTTATCAGCACGCGTGCTGCACGAGGGTATAGGTAGTTGCGCTAGCGGGAACAAACTCCAGGTGTTGGTTGATGCATGCTGGCCATTCTTCGCTGACGTGACTGACATAGATGATACGGGTGCGAGTCTGGCTCGCCACCAGTTCAAGAATGCCCAGAATCATCTTGCGGTGATAATCATCTAGGCCCACGCAGGGCTCATCCAGCACAAGCAGCAATGGATTCTTCACCATAGCGCGGGCCAATAGAACCAGGCGCTGCTGACCAAAAGACAATTCATGATAGTAACTGGCTTCCACCTCGGCCAACTCTACGCAGGCAAGCCAGGCGCGCGCTGCCGCCCATTCCGTGGCGCCGCTATCATCATACAAGCCCACGGAGTCATAGAAGCCACTCACCACCACGTCTAGCACTTTCCAACCTTTCACATATTTATTGTGCAGCTCGTTGGAAACCACCCCAAACCTGGCTTTTACCTCCCAGACCGATTCACCGCTACCTCGCTGCTTACCAAACAGACGCACATGCTGACCATAGGCCATGTGATTCTCACCATCGATAAGGCTTAGCAAGGTGGATTTACCGCAGCCATTTGGCCCTTCTATAAGCGTGTGATTTGCAGAGGTCATGCGCCAACATACCGCCTCCAACACCAGTTGATCGCCGTAGTTGGCCTGCACCTGCTCAAGCTCAATCAGCACTTTCTCACTGGCCTCAGCAGATGTATCTTCAAGACTGACACCAGGCAATATTTCTGGGAGTCTTGGCACCTTCTTTATATGAGCTTGAAAAGCTGCATCTCGCATTACATCACTGGCAGTTCCCTGTAGCCGCAGCTCGAGGTCTACCATCAACCCGATATGGGTGGTGCCGGGCAATATATCCTGCTGCCGGCGACACAATAACAGGCTGCTAAAACCCAAGCTGCGCAGGGTATCAATGCACCTGCTGATACGTTGTCTGGAATCTTTATCAATACTCTCCAACGGTTCATCCAGCACTACCAGTTTATTTGGCTTGCCGACTGCGGCAACCAGGGCGCGCGCAATCAAAGCTCGCCTGATCTGACCGGATGACAGGAAGCGAATACCTTTTTCCAACAGCGGCTGCAGCGCCAGCTGTTCAACAATCATCTCAGTCTCAGCCGGTACCTCAGCATCTGCCTCCAGACCAGAGTGCAGCAACTCCCGCACCAGGGTACCGCTATCCTGAGCACGATCACTGTACTCGCTCATATCGAGCCGATTGTCCCGCTGCCACAGCCGCTGCTGTTCCTCAAATGACACCAGCAGAATATCCCGCGCCGGTTCAAAGTCGTCCCGATAAGCCACATAACTGCCAGACTCTACCCGCTTGCCAGTAAGCAGCGCCGCCAATACCGACTTGCCGGCGCCGTTACGTCCAAACAAGCACCAGTGCTCGCCGGGCTTAACAGAAAACTGGGGTACCCGAAGCAGCACCTCGCGATTGATCCGACACAGCGCATCAGAAACCCGGAGTAATGAGGAAGTCGGCATTTCTCTTGTTGCCATTTATTAAACGCTACTCGTTAGATAGACCCAGCCCGCGCAGCACTTTCCGCAGTGCACGCACCGGCAAGGGTCGCTCCCAGAGTTTAGGCGGTAGCTGAAAATCTGCGGTTTGCGGAATCCAGAATGGTTTTCTTTTCTTGCGTTTAGCTTGAGAGCTTTCCATTGGCGTGTAGTACTCGCAGCCCTCAAAGAAGTAGTGGGTAACCTGAGAATGCCGACTACGATTCACGTCCTTGCGGGCAGCACCACCGTGCAGCAGATTGGCGTGCCAGATTATGGCCTCGCCTTTCCTGGCCAAGCCCAACTCAGGCTGTAATCCATGTTCGGCGATTACGTTCTGAATCCGCCGTTCATAGGCATGATATTGAGGGTAACCCGGTTCCAGCCCCAGATCTTGCATGGAGTAGTAAGGCAGCTTGTGGCTTCCCGGGTAGTAGATCAGCGGCCCGTTCTCGGCATCGATGTCTTCCAGCGCTACCCATACGCCCACCATATAACCTGCCGGGTCAGTATTGAAGTGGATCGAATCGGAATGGGGATACTGTGAGGTGCCAACCGGAAAATTGAGGGTCTGAAACGGCAGCGGCTTGCGACCTAAAAGTTGCTCAAGCGCAGCCAGCACTTTCGCATCAACTGCCAGCTGTCGCACGCTATCCAGCTGCTGCCAGGCATCCTGAACTCGGGAGGCCACCAGCGGATTTTGCTGATACGCAGGCTCATAGAGTGGCTGTACCTGTTCGACGATATTATTCAGCAAATCCGCAGAGAAACCCAGAGCCAGTTTTAGCACGCCACGCTCAGCGAAGGATTCAATTTGCTGAGAACTAAGCACTTGGGTTTCCTCGGTGCTCATGGTCGATTTCCCAGGGCACGCTGCATAACTTCATGCTGGATCGTCATCATGTGCCCAACAGAGCGGCGCCAGTACTCTGAATTGTGTTGCCCTCTGCTCTGCATGTAATCAAACGGTACGTTGTTCACCATAAGGAGCTGCACCAGTTCTCGGGCCTCCTGAATCAATCCATCCTCGGTACCAGAGTCCAGATAAATGTGTGGCATCTGGCTCTTCTGCACATTGTAGATGATTTCAAAGGGATCATAGGCTTTAGCCTGCTCCACCGAGTCGAACGCTTTACCCAAAGGCGTCCGCTCTTCCTGTGTGCTGAACCCTGGCATGGCAACAATCTCGGCGATAAAGGCATCGACCTGTTCAAACTGTGCTTGATTTTCCGGGTTGTGCTGAGCTGGAACATCCTCGACACCCGCTTCAATCCGCGCCGCCTCGGTGCGCGCGTAACTGAGCGCGCCACTGGTGCTGCCGATGGAGATAAACATCTGTGGGTGGCGCAAACCGAGGGCAAACGCACCGAATCCGCCCATTGACAACCCGGCAATGGCTCGACCTTCTCGTCGAGCTTCGGTGCGAAAGTTTTCGTCAACATGACGAATCACATCCTTGATGATGTGATCTTCCCAATTATTCAGCTGCCCTGCCCCATTGCTGGCATAATTCACGTACCAACTGTTACCTCCATCCGGCAGCACCAGGATCAAATCGTTCAGATTGCGGGCGTAGAAACTGGCGGCAAGATTGCGACCCCAGGTGGTGTAGTTCTGCATGTAGCCATGTAGCAAATAGAGCACGGGGTAGCGCTGAGACGAAGTCTCGTAGTCCTGGGGCAAGACGATATCGAACTTCATATTGCGATTGACCGCTGAGCCGAAGAATTCAACAGTGCTCAGACCCGGCGGAATCTCGGCCGGACTGAGTTCCAGCTCCTGAGCAGAAACCGCTGCCAGAGAACACAGATAGGAGATCAGAAAGGATTGCCAAGAAAAGCGGCGCAACATGGATGGAAGAGTTCTTATAAATACACTTGCAGGCTTGGCTTTATAGCACTTTTCCGCAGGCGATAGTATCTTGCGAAGTCTATTTGACTTGGGATCAAATCGCACCTCGAAAAAACAAGCCACTTGCTATCAGAAATTAGGTGCCGCCATTCATGCACGGAGAAAACTTATGCAAACTCACACCCTGCTCAAATCCCTTGTTTTAATACTTTTATTGACCAGCAAGCCGGCTTTCGCGCAATCCACGGCAGACGAAGATGCCATTCTTGATACTGTAGATCAATTCTTTACTGCGCTGGCCGAACGTAACCGACAGCTGCTGGCAAGCATTTCAATGCAAGGCTCGCTCAATATTTCCACGTCGATAAATACAGGCGGTGATCAGCGAATTCGCACCCAGAACTATACCCAACTGTTAAATAACCTGAGCAGCGATGGACCAGCCTTACTGGAACGCTATTGGGATCCCACGGTGCTGATTCAGCGCGACATCGCAGTGTTTTGGGCACCCTATGATTTTCACGTCAACGGCGAATTCTCACATTGCGGCATCGACTCATTCCAGCTCATCAAACGCGATGAGCGCTGGCTGCTAACCAATCTGAGCTGGACTGTGGAAAGAACAGGATGCGCCGAGAGCCCGTTAGGCCCACCAACGTAGAAGTGATTCGAAGCGACGTAAAAAAGATATAGCGATGCCATTACCAGACCAGCTTGCAGGCTAGACTGGTTTAAACAGATTCAGTTCACCGCATTGGCCTACCTGACCACGGCGGCCAATCCAATCGTGCTTGATCAAATCATCAAATAGCTGCGGTTCTGCTGCCGTGTTCGCCACAAACCTTTCGCCCGTGGTTAGCAATCTTCCGATAACGATCGACCGAACAGGCTCGCCTCGCCTGAAGCATACCGTGTAAGTCTCTATAGTGGCATCGCCCTGCGGCGTTTCTGTAAAAACCGGATAATCCAAGCTATCCACCTCGCGCTGTATGCTGTCGCTGTCAGGTAATTGCCATTCTGAAGCAAGCGGCTGACAGGAATACACGCCGGACGCGTGTTTGGTCAGATAGCCACCGTTGGCCGTAATCAGCCCAAATGCGGAGGGTTTACGCCGCAGTTTTTCCAACATGCTGGCGATGCCATGCAGGGAATAATTATTCCCCGGCCCGCCAAAGTACGGCAGACCGCCAGTGACCGTTAGCCCGCGGGGATCGTCACGAGCCAGACCCAGTTCTTCGCAGGCAATGGCCACTGCGGATGGAAAACAAGAATAGATATCGAAACACTCCATGTCCGACAAGGTCTTGCCCGCCATAGCCAGGGCCTGGCGAGTATTCATACCCAGTGCTGGTGAACTCGAATAGTTTAGGCGCTCCGACACCAATAGCCGCTCGTTGGCCTCACTGCAGCCGTGCAGGAACACCCACTTGTCTTCCCTTATACCCAGCTCCCTGGCCTTGGCCACCGAAGTCAGTATGACAGCTGCACCCTGGTTCACCCCATCCATGGCATTCATCCATTTGGGATAGGGTAGACAGATAAAGCGATTCTCCGCTGTGACGGTCGCCAATTCCTGTGCCGAGCGTGGTTCACCATAGCTTGCGTAAGGGTTTTGACTCGCCACAGCGTTAAAGGGCTGCATCAAGCTGGCCATAGCCGCAAGGTGGGCCTGCAGGCTGTGCTGATCGCGATGGCGCAGCGCATTTTCGAATAGGGGATAGGTTTGGATCGGCACGCCTAAGCCATGGGCGGACTCATGAGGAGTGGACAGAGACTCGCCGATGCCACGATCTTCAAATGCCCGGTTGTCCTGCTCCTGCCAATCCAGGTCGATGCCCTCTCGCACAGCGAGCTGCGCGGTTTTTAGGGCTTCACCACCGACCACCATCGCCATTTCAAATTCGCCCCTGGCAATACGGTCGGCCATCTCATTGATGTACTTCTGGGGTGTGTTTCCGCCGACATTGCCGTAGATCCCCAGTTCTGGTTCTGCCCCCAGCCTTCTGGCAATGGCAAAAGGCGGGTTCTCCGCGCGTCCAAAAGGGTTTGGATCACGGGGCCGGTTCCAGGAATCCGGAAAGATTCGCACCGAGACCAGTGCATCTAAAGCCGCTGCGACCTGTTTTGGAGCACCCGTGTCATCTAATGCCCGCTGTCCCGCAGCCGCCGCGATGCCCATGGGCGGCAGGCTCACAGACGGCGATTTGCCTTTTTCCATGAACTGGCCTGCACCTATCAACACTGGAGTAGAGGGTGGTAAAGTCTTACCTGGTTCATCTTTCATGAGATTACCTGCACTGCAGTTTGCGCTGCTGACATGTTACTGACAGCTGATTCAGGCATACTGAGCTAAAAATCAAAGGAAGCCCTCATGATGTCACAAGCGGCCTGGATTGCAAAAACCACCACCCTTGCCCTGCTCAGTCTAGCAGTCCTTGTGCCTGATGCCGCTGCGCAATGCGATCGCAATCGAACCAACGCGGCATCCGCAACCGGCTCGGTCTACGCTGACCTAAATCGCAACGGACGGTTTGATCGGCGCGAACCCGGAGTCCCGGACATTGCCATTAGCAATGGTTGCCGGGTTGTGACCAGCGATAGCAATGGCCGCTATGAAATTGACCTGGCCCCTACCGAGATTTTATTCATCAGCAAACCTGCGGGATATGCAGTGCCGGTTGATGCCAACCAGGTACCGCAGTTTTTCTACCGACACTACCCCGAAGGCACACCCTCTGAGATTCGCGGGACCGCGGTGGAGTGGTTATTTCCCGTGATCGAACCCACCGGCCCTCTGCCAGATGCCATCAACTTTGGCCTGATGCCCGATAGCAGCGACAGCGATGTCTTTATCGCCCATGGCTTCGCCGATACCCAGGCGCGTTTCGATCTCAGCCAGGACATGTTACGAGAAGACCTGATCAACCCCTTGATTGCTAATCCTTATGGAGTCGACTTCGGCATCACCGTTGGAGATGTCGCCAATGACAATCTCGCCATCTATGACCGTCACAAGGTCATGATGGGCCTGATGGAGATCCCTCAATGGTACCTGCCGGGCAATCACGACGTGAACTACAACTCGCCAGACGCAAGATTCGCCAATGAAACCTATAAGAGTCATTTTGGCCCGACCTACTACTCGTTCAACCATGGCGATACCCACTTTGTGGCTCTGAACAACGTAGAATACGCCGGCCTGGGCAAAGAGTTTACTAGCGGTCGCTACCGTGGATTTATTACTGAAAATCAGCTGCAGTGGCTGACTGCCGACCTGGCCCTGGTCGATCCTAATAAGCTCATTGTGATTGCCACCCATATCCCGCTGGTCGCTGAAACAGAAGATGAATTCGGCAACCGTGCCACCGGCCCCAATACGGAAAACTTCCAAGCTTTGCTGGATATTCTGGCACCGTTTTCCAATATCTATGGCATTGCCGGCCACGACACCAGCAGCAGCTGGAAAGTAGAAGTGAATCACCAGCACGGCTGGAGTGGCCAACCCTGGTTGGCGCACACGCTGGCGGAAGTGCGTGGCAACGGCTGGACCCGTGGTCCAACAGATCTACGCGGTGTACGTGATGCCATGATGGAAGACGGCAACCCTAATGGTTTCTATGTGCTCCACTTCGCCGGCACTGACCTGACCCCAGAATTCATCCCCTTTCCGTTTGGTCCCGATGCGAATCAGCGCCTGCGCATTACCCTCGACCCTCTGCTGGAATCACCTGCGGAAGGTAGCGTGAATCGCGGCCAGCTTCGGTCTGATACCCGGCTCGTGGTTAACCTTTTCGATGGCGGCATACGTGATAAAGTCTGGGCTGCATTTGATGGTGACGCTCCTACACCGATGATCTATACAGTGCGAACTGACCCTTATGTGGAGAGAGCACATCGTCGTTATGCCGACACCGATGGCGCCTATGGTCGACCCCACCTGTCGTCACATATTTGGGAACTCGCGCTTCCCAATAATATGGCCGCAGGCCTACACCATGTCATTGTGACGACAGAGGATGAGTTCGGCCAGCGCCAGCTCGGCAGTTTTTCGTTCGAGATTCTAGACAATCAGTGAATGCACTAGCCCGGACGTGATAGCGCTCTCCTAGGCATTTCCTAGTCGGCAAGTTAGCCATGGTTTCTTCTTCGCCGCGCTTGTTCTAGCATGGGGACCAGGCGTTCATCAGCCTCGCTTACCGATCGCACTTACCAACCGAGAGATGACCATATGCCTTAAGATAAACACCTTGTTTAACTTCGACTCGCCCTTCACCGGTGCCAAGATTCGTGTCGCTGCCAAACGTTTCGCTATTGCCGTCAGCGATTAAGAAAATATTTTACGGAGCATGAAATGTTATCCAAAATCAGGCCATTAACGATCTCGTTCACCCTCGCTGCCCTGCTGGCGGCTTGCGGTTCTCCTGACGACAGTGCGGTTAGTTCTCTTAAAACCGCGAGTGAGCCAGAAACAACCCCACTGACTGCCGCAGAGCCTGAGTCAGGACCAAATCTGGAGGACCCCTTTATCTGGCTTGAAGAAGTTGAAGGGGAGGAAGCGCTGACCTGGGCTGCCGAGCAAAACGCCCTGTCCATTCCACGACTGCAGGGAGACTCTCGCTTCGAAGGCATTCGAGACGCCATCGAGACGGTGCTGACCTCTGATGATCGTATCCCTTCGCCGGGCCTCGTTAATGGTCAGGTGTATAACTTCTGGCAGGACGACGAACATATTCGTGGACTGCTGCGGCGCACCAGTCTGGACAGCTACCATTCCGATAATCCGCAGTGGGAAACAGTGATCGATATTGATCTACTGGCCACAGTGGAAAATGCCAACTGGGTCTACAAGGGCAGAATCTGCTTGCCGGGTAACCCTTCGCGCTGCCTGCTGCGGCTAAGCGATGGCGGCAAGGATGCCGTAGTGTTGCGGGAGTTCGATCTGGAAAACAAAAACTTTGTCGATGGGGGATTTAGCGTCGACGAAGCCAAGACCAACGTGGATTGGGTCGATGCGAACACGCTGATTATTGGTACCGACTTCGGGCCAGGCTCTGTCACCACTTCCGGCTACGCCCGCACCCTGCGCCTGTGGCGCCGCGGCACTGATATCAACGATGCTGAGCAGATTATCGAAGTCGGGTTGGAGGACATGAGTGTCGGCATCAATACGGTGGCCGAAGACGACGCGCGCTACAGCTTCGTGACGCGCCGCCCTGATTTCTTTACCGAACAGAATTGGCTGGTGACACCCGATGGCGCATTGGCGGAAATCCCTTTCCCCATCGACGTCAATTTACAGGGGGTCTTTGGAGACAGACTGATCGCGCTTATGCGCAGTGACTGGTCACCGACAGAAGATGTCACCTACCCCGCCGGCAGCCTGATCGCCATGGACCTTGCAAGCAGTATTAGCAACAGTGTTGCCACCGAAGTAAGCGTTATCCTCGACCCAAACGTTAACGATGAGCTGGATGCCATCAGTGCCGTCGCCATTACTCGCGACTCGATCTACATAAGCGCCCTGAAGGATGTTTCCGGCAAATTGCTGCGGGTGCGTTCAGGCGCAGGCGCCGAGCCGGCCTGGTCTGTCGCCACCATTGAGTTGCCGGAGAACGGCGCGATTCGCCTGGTGAGCGCCGATGATTACAGCGATACCCTGATGGTCAGTTATCAGAGCTTCCTGACTCCTTCAGCACTGTATCTTATTAACGGTGATGAACAACCCGAAGCCATCAAGGCGCTGGCACCGCAGTTTGACGCCGAGCCCTATCTGGTAGAACAGCAATTCGTGGCCAGTGCCGACGGGACCTCAATCCCCTATTACATCGTGCGCGCCGCCGATGCGCCGATGGATGGTTCAACACCTACCCGACTCACGGCATACGGCGGCTTCGAACTGTCGCGCACGCCGGCTTATGTGTCAGCCCAGAGTCAAGTCTGGCTACAGCAGGGCGGCGCTTATGTGCTGGCCAATATCCGCGGTGGTGGAGAATACGGTCCGCAGTGGCACCAGACTGCTCTGCTGGAGAACCGCCAGCGCGTATTCGACGATTTTATTGCGGTAGCGGAAGACATCATTGAACGTGGACTCACCAGCCCCGCACACCTGGGCATCACCGGTGGCAGCAATGGTGGGCTGCTGGTCACCGCCGCCATGGTGCAGCGCCCGGATCTCTACAATGCTATTATCAGCGCAGTGCCTCTCATCGACATGCTGCGCTATCACTTGCTGCTAGCTGGTGCCAGTTGGACTGCGGAATACGGTAATCCTGATATTCCAGCGCATTATGATTTCATCTCTGAATACTCCCCCTTTCAAAATGTGCGAGCTGACGCTGACTATCCAGAGATTTTCCTCTGGACCAACCCCAAGGATGACCGCGTCCACCCCGGCCATGCACGAAAGATGGCGGCGCGCATGCTGGAGCAGGGCCACGAGCTGATTTACTTCGAGAACGCCGAAGGTGGACACGGCGGTGGAGCCAATCTCGGACAACTGGCGGTGACCCAGGCCATGGAAGTGATTTATCTGCTGCAAAAATTGGATGATTGAGTACGCAGGTGGATGGGTAGTCGCGTGATAAGACTAGGGCCTCGACATAAACCGGAGTTTCAATGATCTGGATTTTTACCGCAATCGTTTTCGGCTTGCTGATTTACACCTGCATAGAGCCGAATCTTGTGCGGCCGCTTACCCTGAGCGCCGATGGTGTTGAGCTGTTGCCAAATAGCGATAAGCAGGCGGTACTGCAGCGCCTACCTGTGGGCTATGAATTTCTGGACTACCGCTATTCCATCACCGGCTGCTCCCTGTCCACGTTTCACCGCGACGTCACCAGCAGCCCATTTCTGTTCAAGACCAGGCATTCGGTTTACACACTGATCAGCTATGGCAGCGAGGGTAAGTTACTGAGTGTGGTACCAGGCAGCCAGGCTTCGGTGCCGTTTGTCTGGGGTGCCCCCAGGGTCATAGATTCCACCCAGGCCAAAGCGGTGCTCTTTCACTGCGACGTGCTGCACGCTGGGGTAATATCAAGAGACCCGCAACGCAAGGCGGTTCAGTTCAAAATCGCGCATCGGGACGATTTACCTCTGCTGGCGGAGTTGCAGGGCATCGATGTAGACAAGCAGGAGACGACTTACATTGCTCTGGGCTATGAATGGCTCTGCCGCAAGCTGTCACTCATGTTTCCCTTCCTGATCAATCACGTCTTTACCCGCTATCTGCAGCGACAGAGTAATACTTTGCTCAACCGATTGCTGCTCGCGGTATTTGGTCGCTCGTTTTACAACCGATAACCAGAAGTAACTGATAGGCAGGCTAGACATCCCAAAAGTGGAACAAAAAACAAACAACAAGCTAAACCGATGTGAAGCGTAAAAAGCATCAGTACACAACAACACTAAGAGAAGCGAAATGATTTTCTACTATGCCCTGAAGACAGTCTCAGTTGCCTCGCACATCACGCTGGAAGAAGTCGGCGCAGAGTACGAGGAGAGGCCCATCGATTTTGCTAATGCCGAGCAGCGTTCCGAGAAATATTTAGGCATCAATCCCAAGGGTCGCGTCCCGGCGCTGGCTACCGAAGGCGGCATACTGACCGAGACACCTTCCATTCTACTCTACCTGGCACAGTGCTTTCCTGAATCCGGGATGGCATCCCAGAACGACCCTTTTGCGCTGGCCAAACTGCAAGAGTTTAATGCCTATCTGTGCGCAACGGTGCACGTGGCGCACGCACATCGGGTACGTGGCGCCCGCTGGGTAGACGATGAATTAGCCATTAAGGCCATGCAGGCAAAAGTGCCACAGACCATGGGCGAATGCTTCGGCTTGCTGGAGGCAGAATTGTTTCAGGGACCCTGGGTAATGGGAGGGCAGTATACGATCTGTGATCCGTACCTGTTTACGATTAGCAACTGGCTGGAAGGTGACGGCGTGGACCCCGAAGAGTTCCCCAGTATTGCGGCCCATAACCGGCGTATGCGGGAGCGACCGGCGGTTGCACGGGTGGCTGAAATCCACGGTGTTTAGTTGAATCTCGAGGGTTAGGTCCAGCGGGCCAGATTAATAAATACCGAGCTAGTCGGTGTGCTTGCAGGTATTTAAAGTCGTAACAAGGGTTGCTAACTGATGGATTTTCATAACTAAATCAATGCTCTACAACCGCCCTCCGGAGAATACCGGCACAGCTCAAGAAGCATTTGCAAAGCGTCAGTAGAGTTGGCACCCTAGAGCGGCATTTACCCAGAATTATCAATAAATCGAACCACACTTTACGAGGTTTGGACATGTCTATTCGCCCAATACAGACTCTGCTCGGCTTTATCATAGGTGCGCTCTTCAGCGCCTCACTGGTACAAGCGCAAAGCACTGATTTCAGCCGCATTGGCTCGTACGATTTCCCCACATCTACTCGCAATGCCGATGCCCAGAAAGCTTTCCTCGCTGGCGTAGGCTACCTGCACAGTTTCGGTATGACCCAAGCTCAGGCAGCATTCCGCGAAGCTCAGGGGCACGATCCTGATTTTGCCATGGCCTACTGGGGAGAAGCCTTTACCTATCAACATCCATTTTTTGGTGCCTTAAGCGATGGTCCGGGTGAGGCGTTGATGCGTCTGGCGCCGACACCGGAACTACGGGCGGCAAAAGCTGGCAACGATAAAGAGCGCGGCTTCCTCAAAGCTGCCGAGGCTTATGCCCTTACTCCTGGCGGCATGCCCGAACGTCGCATTGCCTGGATGGAAGCCATGAAGGAAGTCTACGAAAAGGATCCTGAAGACTTCGAGGTCAAAGCCTTTTATACCGCGTCCATTCTCGCCGCCGCCGGCCACTCTGGCGACATGCGTGAGCGCCTGAATATGTATGCAGGCTCCCTGGCGCTGGAAATGTTTAAGGCAAATGACAATCACCCCGGTGCAGCACACTATGTTATTCACTCGTTTGATGACCCTATCCACGCACCGCTAGCCCTGGAAGCCGCTCAAAAGTATCGCGATATCGCACCAGCTGTATCCCACGCTCGCCACATGCCCTCGCACATCTTTATCCAGCACGGCAGATGGGAAGAAGTCTCCATGTGGAATGAATCGGCGTGGCAGGCGGCCCGAGACCTGTGGCAGCCCGGTGACCGTGTAGGCGATATGAATCACTCTTCGGACTGGGGACAGTATGGGGATCTCCAGCTTGGCGATACCGACCGCTCCAAGCTCTGGATCGAGCGTGCCGCGCAGACCCTGGCAGAGAATCCAGGTGATGGCCGCTCCATGAGTACCCTGAAAACCATGCGTGCCCGCCACGCTATCGAAACCCAACAGTGGCAGATTGTTGCGTTGACGGATGACTTGAGCGCCGACGAACTGCTAGCGCTGGGCCTCGGTGCCGCCAATCTCGGCGATCTGGACCTCGCCGAGAGTGTTGCCGATCGCCTTGGCAGCCTGGCCTCAGACAGCCCCAACAACAGCAACCTGAAAATCATCTACGCCGAAGTGACTGCCGTGGCCAAGGCCAAGCGCGCCGAGGAACTCCTGCTGGAAGGTCTCACCACCGATGGCCTGCCACAGCAACAGGAAGCGCTGGAGCTATTGACGGAGGCAATTCGCCTGCGGGAAGCTGGACGATTACCCAATGGCGCAGCCAACCCACTCAAACCCATCCATGAACTCGCCGGGGAAATTAATCTTGCCTTTGGCTTTGCCAGTGATGCCGCCGACTTGTTCGAAACGTCACTGCTGCGTCTGCCTAATCGCCCACTGTCCCTGTTAGGTGCAGCGCGGGCCTACGCGAGCGCTGGCGACCAGGACAAGGCCAATGCCATGTATGAGCGCCTGCTGATGATCTGGAGCGACGATGCCCTGCCATCAGTGCGCGAAGCCAAGCAATTCGTAGCGGTGAACTAGGCGCCAAAACCTTCAAGGCGAGAATAGGCATATGAAACAAGACAAGCTTGAGAAAAAACGGCAACCACGCCTGGAAAAAGTGGCTGGCAACGGGCTCCTGAGCCGCCGGCATTTGCTCGGGCTCGGTTTGGGTGGTGCCGGCATGGCCATGTCCCAAGCCGTCATGGGACAGGACGCTGGACTAAAACTTGAGATTCCCGGTTGGTCAAAGACACCTGGCCCTGGCCCTCGCGCCTATGGCAGCGCATCATCACATGTCGGGCTGGAACGACAATCAGGATTCGGCAACCCGCTCTATCCTGGTGGCGGCGCGTCCCGCTCACCACTGCAGCACCTGCAGGGAACTATCACTCCTAACAGCCTGCACTTCGAGCGTCATCATGCCGGGGTACCGGATATCGATCCTGCTGGTCACAAACTGGTGATCAACGGGCTGGTACGCCAACCCCTGGTGTTCGACTACGAGGACCTGCTGAAGTACACCATGGTCAGCCGGATTTACTTCCTCGAGTGCTCAGGCAACAGCGGTGCGCTGCTTTATGGTGGCAATCCGGACGGCACAGCCCAGAGCCTGCATGGATTGGTATCCTGCGCCGAGTGGACCGGCATTCCGATCTCAACCCTTCTAGAAGAGGCTGGTGTCTTACCCGAGGCGCGCTGGATTGCCGCCGTTGGTGCCGACGCCGCCAGCATGGGTCGCTCGGTACCATTGAACAAAGCCATGGATGATTCCATGCTCGCACTCTTTCAGAATGGGGAACCGGTTCGGCCCGAGCAGGGCTACCCCATGCGCCTGTTTAACCCGGGCTGGGAAGGTAATACCAGCGTGAAGTGGCTGACCCAGATCAAGGTGATCCGAGAACCCGCTCAGTTTCGCGATGAAACCAGCAAGTACACAGACACCATGCCGGATCGCAAGAGCCTGCAATTCACCTTTCCCATGGATGTAAAATCACTGATTACTTCACCTTCTGGCCAGATGACCGTAGCCCGCAATGGTGTGTATCGAGTAAACGGTATTGCCTGGTCCGGCAGCGGCAGCATTCGCCGCGTCGAGGTGAGCGCCGACGGCGGCAGCACCTGGGCCAACGCGCTGATCGACAGCCAACAACTGGACAAAGCCCTGACTCGCTTCAGCATTCCCTGGCAGTGGGACGGCGGCCCTGCGGTACTGCAGAGTCGCGCTACTGATAGTGCAGGTAATGTGCAGCCCACCCGGGAAGCCGTGATCGCAGCCAAAGGGACGATTAACCGGTATCACAACCCTTGCATCCAAAGCTGGGGAGTGAGCCAAAGTGGCGAGGTGACCAATGTCTATGTCTAATAAACTGAAGTGCGCTTTGGCCGTGGCTGGATTCTGTTCAACCGTCTTGGTTAGCTCAGCACAGGAATCTGTGCGACTTGGCAAGCCTGTATCCCAGGCCGGCCTGGCAGGATTCGACCTCATCGCGGAACCGTCCGGTGTCGGCTTTCCCTCTGGCAGTGGCACCGCGGCTCAAGGCAAGACCATATTCGAGAGCCGCTGCGCGACTTGTCACGGCCTTAACGGCGAGGGAAACTCTGCGGCGACCATCATCGTTGGTGGCGACATGCAGTCCGAAGAGTCGCCGCTGCGTACTGTGGGTAGTTATTGGCCCTACGCCAGCACAGTGTTTGACTTTATCCGCCGCGCCATGCCAGCGGATGCACCCAAGTCCCTCAGTGACGAAGAGGCGTATCAAGTAGCAGCCTATGTACTGTACCTCAATGGGCTGGTAGGTGAGAACGAAGTGCTGAATGCAGAAACCCTGCCGCAGGTTCGCATGCCCAATGCGGACGGTTTTATGGACCAGAGCGATATCCAGTAGCAACTCATGCGGCAGTCCACGGGGCTGCCGTGAAGTTTTGAGCTATGTCAGTACTTCATCTGCGCCAGCCTGTAAACTAAAATACTTGTAAGATTATGGCCGCGCGTAAGTATTCAGAGCGAATAGACAACTGCCGAGAAAAATCCGAAGATTATGAGCGCACGGGAATTTCATTAAGCACAGGAAAAATATTTGACCAAATGGAAAACTTCACTTCTATTTCTGCAATCATTGGTGGACTGCTAATCGGCAGTGCTGCCATGCTGACGCTGCGGACCAACGGCCGTATTACCGGTATCAGCGGCATTTTGTCTGGCACCATGTTCCCCAAACAATAAGATACGCTGTGGCGCCTGCTGTTAATTGCTGAATTGCTGCTCGGCGGCGCAGTCTACGCCATCGCCAGCGGGGGTCTGGAAGTGATTACCCAGGCATCGCCAGATTCTCCCAGCGTTCATCTGTGGCAACTGGCACGTTTATGCTGGCAGCTTTCATTTCAGTTTATCTGGTCCGCCATGTATACAGAAGATAGCCCCCAACGTCAGCCTTCGTGGCCATTGCCACCTCAGGCTCCCTGTTTGGTCGAGGTCTGGCGATTTCTGGCATGACCAATCCAGCAAAAGTAGTCGAATTTCTGGATATCGCCGGCGACTGGGACCCTAGCCTGATTCTGGCGATGGTGGCGGGCCTCGGTGTAACTGTTACCAGCTTTCATTTCATCCTCAAGCAGGAGCAGCCACTTTTCACCAAGCAGTTTTTCTTGCATACATGCAATGACCTGGATGGCAAACTGTTTACTGGCGTAGCGCTCTTTGGCATAGGTTGGGGCATTGGCGGCTATTGCCCCGGTCAGGCCCTGGCGGCGTTGGTTAGCCTCAATACCAATGTCATTCTGTTCTGCGGCGCCATGCTGGGGGATGGTGATACATCACTTCCTCATGGAAAAGAGGGTTGAAACCACCTCACACGATTTCAGTGTCGCCTTGCAGGACTACCTGTGAACGTGTGCTGCTGCGCCGCAAAATCTTTTACAGCCAATCCCGAATAAGATAGCTTAGCGCAACACTAAATAGCGCAGTGCCCTTTGCATAAAAATAACAGTGCCCCAGGCACGAGGAAGTCTGACCATGGCCGGACTGCTGGCGAAAGAACGTATTATCGCACCGCCTGACTACAACCGCTGGCGTGTTCCCCTCGCCTCCATCGCCATTCATCTCTGCATCGGCTCAGTTTACGCCTGGAGTATCTACAATCCCTCCCTGACTCGAGTCCATGGTGTCGTCACCAGCGCAGCCGACGACTGGAGTCTGAGTGCAGTGGTTTGGGTGTTTACAGTGGCCATCGTGTTCCTGGGCCTGGCAGCCGCCTTCGCTGGCAAGTGGCTGGAAGAAGTCGGACCGCGCAAGGTTGGCGTAGTATCAGCCTGCTGTTGGGGCGGCGGCTATCTGGTAGGTGCACTTGGCATCATGACCCATCAACTCTGGTTGCTGTATCTTGGCTATGGCGTGCTCGGTGGCTGTGGCCTGGGCTTAGGCTATGTCTCACCGGTTAGCACACTGATTCGGTGGTTTCCGGATCGGCGCGGCATGGCGGCCGGCATGGCGATCATGGGTTTTGGTGGCGGCGCCATGATCGGTGCACCGATGAAGGAGTACTTCATTCGACTGTTCTATCGCGCGCCGGAATACTTGGGCACGCAGTCCCAGATAGAACTCGTCACCGAAGCCGGCCGGCGCTTTGCCGACGTCAGCGGCGAACTCCGCGAAGTGGTGGTGGTAGGTGCCGCCGAAGCGCGAGACATGATGCTGCCTGGACCTGAGGGAATTTACCTTGTCGATACCGGCGCAGCGGGTGTGGCCGAAGCCTTCCTGGTCATCGGTGTTATCTACCTGCTGGTGATGCTGGTGGCGGCATTCTCCTATCGCCTGCCGGGCCCAGACTGGAAACCTGCGGGATGGCAGGAGCCAGACGCAGACTCACGCGGCGAGCTTATCACAAGCGCCAATGTGGACATCGACCAGGCCCTGAAGACCCCGCAGTTTTATCAACTCTGGATTGTGTTATGCCTGAACGTCACCGCGGGAATTGGCGTACTTGGCGTCGCCCGCACCATGATCACCGAGATATTTGGCACCACTCTACCCCAGGTCGTTGACACCGCCTTCGCCGCAACCTACGTGGTAATGATCAGCGCCTTCAATATGATCGGCCGCTTCATCTGGGCTAGCGCATCAGACTACATTGGTCGCCGCAACACCTACTGGATATTCTTCGTGCTAGGCTTAGTCCTGTACCTGTCGATACCCTGGAGCGCTCAACAAGTCAGCGCCAATCCATCAGTAGTTTGGCTGGTGTATTTCTATGCCGCCACCATGATTATTTTCACCATGTATGGCGGCGGCTTCGCCACCATTCCGGCCTACCTCGCTGATATTTTTGGCACCCGCTATGTAGGGGGCATCCACGGCCGCCTGCTCACTGCCTGGAGCACTGCTGGCGTATTGGGTCCATTAGCCATCACTTCGCTGCGGCAGAATTCATTGACGAATGCCATCAACGACCTGTCCAGTACCATCGATCCGACGCGCTTCGCCGAACACTTCGGCGCTCCCCTGTCGCAACTTGATGAACTGGTTGCGCAAAACTCAGTCACCATTGCCAGGCTTATGGAAATTGTGCCGAAAGGCACTGCCGATCCCACCAGCAGTCTGTACAACTCAACTATGGTGCTAATGGCGGCATTGCTCGGTCTGGCACTGGTCAGCAATGCCCTGATGAAGCCCGTGGATTCGCGGCACCATATGCGGGAAATCCAGGCGCAAGACCCGGTATAAAACCCCACAGAAAATCCCGAGAAAACATGACTCGGGGGCACGCTAAGTAGATAATACACGGTCCGTGAATTAACCAAAGCACAGTAGAAAAGCACAGCAGGATTGAGCAGTAGATATGGCGAACGAAATAAAGCGGCTTAGCATGACAGATCTCGAAAGCAATCGAGACGAATTTCTAAGCGAACTGTATACCGGCCTGAAAGAGTATGGTTTTGTGGTGCTGCGAGACCACAACATCAACCGCAGCAAGCTGGACCGCGCCTATGCCCTGCTACAGGAGTTATTTAACTTGCCGTTGGAAACCAAACTCAAATATGACAGTGGTGAGGGCGGCCACCGTGGTTATGTCGCCTTTGGTCGGGAGAATGCCAAGGGCAACCCCCACGCGGATCTGAAAGAATTCTGGCATGTTGGTCAGGATCTGACGGCGGCAAGCGACTACTTCAACGAATATCCCAAGAACGTCTGGCCCGAAGAGATCCCGGAGTTCGAGGAGTTCTTCAAAGGTTTCTATCACGACTTGGAGTTGCTAGGTAAAACTGTATTGGAAGCATTGGGTGAGGTCATGGGCCTGGAGAAGAATTTTTTTCGCGCCATGGTCACTGATGGCAACTCCATCTGTCGACTGCTGCACTATCCAGCGCTCAAGAATTTAGATACCAAAAATGCCATGCGCGCAGCAGCCCATGCCGATATTAATCTGCTGACCCTGTTGGTGGGTGCTACAGATTCCGGCCTTGAGCTATGGGACAAGGCCGGAAGCTGGATGCCGGTGGAAAGTAATGAGGATGAAATCGTACTGGATACCGGGGACATGATGTCGCGCCTCACCAATGACGTGCTGCCCTCGACCGTGCATCGCGTGGTTAATCCGGCTGATCAGGAGCGCTCACGCTACTCCATGCCTTTTTTCCTCCATCCTCACAGCAATGCCAACCTTAACTGCCTGCCGCAGTATGCGGAACCTGACGGCTGCGAGTATCCGCCGATTACCGCCGGGGAGTTCCTCGATCAACGCCTGGTGGAAATCGGTCTGACCAAATCCTGAATGAGGATTTAACCTGGCGATAGCAGTGTTTGAGACAGCGCGAGCAGATCTTAACCTAGAGAAAGAAAAAAGCCCGCAATCGCGGCACTCATCAGGTTTGCCATGAATCCGGCGAACACCGCACGCAGCCCCAACTCGGCAATATCCTTGCGCCGATCCGGCGCCATCATGCCGATACCCCCCAGCACAATGCCGATGGAAGAGAAATTGGCAAAGCCACACAGGGCAAAAGTCACCACCGCCTGAACACGCTCGCTCATCAATGCCATTTGATCGGTGAAGGCAACAAAGGCCACGAATTCGTTGAACACCAGCTTCTGGCCAATGAGGCTCCCCGCCAGCCGCGTCTCCTCCCAGGGCACGCCCACAATAAACGCCAATGGCTGAAAGGCATAGCCCAAAAGCAACTGCAGCGACAAGGACTCGAAGCCAAACATGCCGCCGATTGAGCCCAGCAGGGTATTCACCAGCGCAATCAAGCCTACAAAGGCCAGCACCATGGCGCCAACATTGAGCGCCAGTGTCATGCCACTGCTGGCACCCGCTGCAGCAGCGTCGATAACATTCACATGGGTTTCAAACTCCAGCTTAAATTCCTCGTCCTCATTCTTGAATGGTTCCAACTCGGGCAACAGGAGTTTGGCCATCAGGAACCCGCCTGGGGCCGCCATGAAGCTGGCAGCAAGCAGGTATTGAATCTCAACGCCAAGTAGCACATAACCAGCGAGCACTGAACCCGCCACCGTAGACATGCCACCCACCATGATGGCGAAAAGTTCCGAGCGGGTCATGTTCGCGATATAGGGACGCACAATCAGCGGTGCTTCAGTCTGCCCGACGAAAATATTCGCCGTAGCGGACATCGATTCAGCCTGGCTTGTTTTCAGCAGGCGCTGCAGCCCACCTCCAATAAAGCGGATCAGCCAGCCCATGATGCCTAGGTGATACAACACAGAAACCAGGGACGAGAAGAACACGATCACGGGCAGCACGTGAAAGGCAAAGATGAAGCCCATCTCAAAAGTGCCAATACTGCCAAAGACAAAATCGATGCCGTCCTGGGCATTATTAAGCACGCTGGATACGGCGTTAGATACCATTTGCAGAATGGCTACCCCCAGCGGAAAGTACAGTGCGATCCCTCCCAGGACAAATTGCAGCAGTAGGGCAAAGCCTACGGTGCGCCAGTTCACGTGTTGGCGTCGGGCAGACAGCAGATAGCCGACGCCAAAGAGTGTAGCGATGCCCAGCAGGCTAACCAGGGATTGCATTGCGTTTTTCTTCCTTATGGTTGTACTTGCGGTGCCAGGTGGCCTCTGCGCAGTAATTCATCTTTCACCTGGCCCACTGCATCACTGGATTCCTGTTCCCCGGAAATAGTGAGATGTGCATGGGCCCTGGTGGGCTCTATAAACTGGTGAAACATGGGCCTGACAGTTTCTTCGAATTGCGCGATCACCGACTCTTTGCTGCGCCCTCTCTCCTTGCCATCGCGCTGCATACGCCGGGCTAGGCAAACCTGTAGCGGCGTCTCCACATAGAGACTTAAATCAAAGTGCTGGCGCAGGCCAGTATGACTCAGCAGTAGAATGCCCTCCAGGATCAACAGCTGGACAGGCTCCAGCAGCTGGCTTTGCGGCGCCCGCGTGTGCACCGTGTAATCGTAGGTTGGTATTTCTATTAATCTGCCGGCCTTGAGTTCCTGCAGATGATGCAGGAGCAAATCATGTTCGAGGGCATCCGGGTGATCGTAGTTAAGCTGCTCGCGCTGCGCCAGGGGCAGATGCTCCAGCTTGCGGTAATAGGAATCCTCGGCAACCAGACCCACTGACAGATGCGGGAATTGATCCTGTAAATGCTTTCGCAAGGCATGGGAAAAATGGGTTTTTCCAGACGCTGAAGCGCCGGTGATTGCGATAATTCTGGTAGTCAAAATGGGTTCTCGCCGAGTCCCGCAGAAGCCTGAAAGCGCAATTATTTAGGGTTTAGTCATTCTGAGTCAAAGAGCAATCGCGAGATCTCTCCGGACTCTGGAAAGCGATTAAGCTTAAATTTGGAAAACACTTCACGACCATCGACTGTCACTTCAAATATGCCGCCGCTACCTCCAACCAGGTTGACTTCATGGACACCAGCTTAAATTATTTCTGCGGACACACGGTCCGCCTTCGGTCTGTAGTTTCAGGCGGTGCAGTAAGTAATGACAATATGCATAAGGGCTCTCAATAATAGGCTCAATGTAGCGGATATCCCGCTATAGGATGGGCTGCATTTTCCTGTAACATGATATCTGCATCATATCAGGTTCACATCACTCAGGTAGGATCAATGACTGGATCAATCGCAGAATCAACAACAGAAAAAGCGACAGCGGCAAACCGCGTCGCAATTACAAGTTCAAAGTCGGGCGCCCAGCGCAGCCGCGCGCGTAATTCTCTGCTGTTTCTCATGTTGCCACTAACCACTTCAGTGCTGTTTTCCTGCGTCAGCGCGCAGGAATCCCCAGAGACCTGGTATGACGAGGGGCAGGCAACAGTGACACGTAACCTTGCCTTGCGAACCAGCAGCAATGGCAGGGCTCGCAATATCATCCTGTTTGTCGGTGACGGCATGGGCATCTCAACCGTGACCGCGGCGCGCATCCTTGAAGGCCAGCTACGAGGCGAGACCGGCGAAGAGAATGCCCTAAGTTTTGAGAATTTCCCCAATGTCGCCCTATCCAAAACCTACAACACCAACCAGCAGATAGCCGATTCCGCCGGCACCATGACCGCCATGTCTACCGGCATTAAGACCAAGGCCGGCGTCATCAGTGTTAACCAGAATGTAATCAGGGGCGACTGCAGGAGTCAGGCCGGCAACCATCTGCTGACCTTTCTAGAGCGAGCGGAAATGCGCGGACTGGCAACTGGGGTGGTGACAACTGCCCGCATCACTCACGCCACGCCAGCGGCCAACTATGCCCATAGTATTGAACGAAACTATGAAGACGATGGCGACAGTGACATGGTAGTCAACGCCGGCGGATGTCCCGACATAGCCCGTCAGCTTATCGAATTTACTGCGACCAACCCAGACAGTGACGGCATCGAAGTTGCCATGGGTGGAGGACGACGCAGCTTTATCCCTCAGTCTATGGCAGACCCGGAGTACGGCAGAAATGGTGCGCGTGCCGATGGTCGAGACCTGACCGCAGAGTGGACCGCTGCCGCCGCTAACAGCCATTTTGTTTGGAATCGTGACCAGTTTAATGAAATTGACCCGGCCGATACCGATCATCTTCTGGGGCTGTTTGAGCCGTCCCATATGCAGTATGACCACGACCGACCGGTGGATGAAGCCGGTGAGCCAAGCCTTAGCGAAATGACCGCCAAGGCAATCGATATACTAAGTCGCAATGAGAACGGCTATTTTCTTCAGGTGGAGTCAGGCCGCATTGATCATGCCCATCACGCGATCAATCCGCAGCGGGCGCTGCTGGATACTATTGAATTGTCTCGGGCTGTCAGCACGACACTGGAGAAGGTAGATCTCAGTGACACCCTCATCATCGTGACCGCCGATCACAGTCACGTGTTTACCATCGCAGGCTATGCCACACGCGGTAATCCGATTCTGGGCAAGTCTGTCGGTAACGAAAACAATGGCGAACCTCGATCCACTCCGAGCCTAGCGGCAGATGATCTGCCCTATACGACGCTGAGCTACGCTAACGGACCCGGATTTCATTTTCTGCCGGAGGCAAATACAGCCGATGCGATTACTCGTGAAGATATCAACTTTTCACGCCGTGCCGACCTGACCGATGTCGACACTACCCACCCAGGTTTTCACTCCGAGGTGACGGTCCCGATGGGAGCAGAAACCCATGGCGGTGAAGATGTCGCTATCTATGCCATTGGTCCAGGGTCTGACCTGATTCGCGGCGTGATGGAGCAGAACGTAATATTTCACGTGATGATGGAAGCGAGCCAGCTGGAACAGCGCTAAGTTTCTACAAGTACAGCCAGCAACACTCCTTTAAAGCTGAAAATCGTACAAGCTGCCTATTTGCAGCAGCTGCGTCAATTCATCCAGCGTCGTGCGGCATTCGCTGAGCAGCGATGGATCCTGCAATTCGGCAGCCGCCAAATTATCCCGATAATTCCGTTCAACCCAAGCGCGCAGCTCTGAGTAAAGCGTCTCATCCAGAAAAATTCGAGGCGCAGTATTGACTATTTGATCGCCGCTCATAACCACACGCAAGCGCAAGCAGGCAGGACCGCCGCCATTATTCATGCTCTGGCGCAAGTTAAAGTAGCAGACCTCGTTGATCAGCGCACTCTCACTTTCTAGCCACTGTAGATACGCATGCACAGCCGCGACTTCCGCGCATTCGCCGGGCACGATCAGCGTTGCGCCCGACTTGCCCGGCACTGACAACAGTTGTGAGTTGAACAGGTAAGATCTTACAGCGTCACTCAAAGACACCTTCGTGCTCGGTACCTCTATGTAGGAGAGCTCTCTTCTCATCGCAGCATCTAACTGAGAATAAACTTCATCCCGGTTGGCGAAAGCCAATTCATGATGAAACAGTAACCCTTGATTGCCCACGGCGATCACGTCGTTATGGAATACACCCGCATCGATAGCCGCGGGATTCTGACGGGCATACACCACCCTCTCATGGCTCAGGCCATGGCTCCGGGCAATAGCCTTGCAGGCTGGTAGAGTCTGGCGCGCAGGAAATTTTTTAGGTCCCGCTTCCTTGTCTATCAAATCATCACCATAAACGAATAGCGCGACACCCAGCTCGCCATATTCATTACAGAAGCGCGTATGATTTGCCGCTCCCTCATCAGAGAAGCTGGGACCCGCTGGCAGCGGCGCGTGATGGACAAAACTGTCTTGATTGAACATTGCCTGCAAAACCCGACTGGTTGTTGGCGGCTCAATCGAGCGGTGGAACATTGAGCTGAGATTGGCCGGCGTCATATGGGTCTTGCCATCGCGCGTATCGGCGAAGGGTGAGATCGTGGCTGCGTTTGCGACCCACATACAAGACGCCGAGCTGGTTGCCGCCAGCAGCTGAGGCGATTCCTTTGCGACCTGTCCTAATACTTCTGTTTCCGAACCGCTGAAACCCAGATTACGCAAGGTAGGAATATGGGGTCTTTCCTGCGGAGGAATAATCCCTTGCTTTAAACCCATCTGAGTTAAAGCCCAGGCTTTTTCCAGCCCCTGCAATGCCGCCCGGCGCGGCGAAGAACTCTGACCACCATGACTGGAAGACGCTACGTTACCAAAAGAAAGACCGGCGTAGTTGTGGGTGGGACCCACGATACCGTCAAAGTTTACTTCCCACGCTTTGATACCCGGCATGACTACAGCTCGATCCCTGGCGCCAGCGTGGCGGGTAGTGCAACAGTGTCGCTATGCATGCTGGCCATGGGGTAGGCACAATAATCCGCCGCATAATAGGCGCCAGGGCGATAATTACCGCTGGCACCGACGCCACCAAATGGCGCAGCGCCGCTGGCGCCTGTGAGGGGACGGTTCAGGTTAACGATACCCGCACGAATGAGGCGGATGAATTCGTGCCAGGATGCATCTTTATCACTCAGCAGACCAGCTGACAATCCATAGCGTGAGTTGTTGGCAGCCTTAATCCCCTCTTGCAGGGAGTCAACCCATTCTACTTGCAACAGTGGCCCGAAACACTCTTCATCGTTGCGCTCACTCATGTCCGTCACGTCGATAATTCCTGGCAACACAATTGCCTGATCCGCATTCGGCCTTTCCACCGGCTTCAAGGTTTTTGCGCCAGCCTGTTTGAGTCCGTCAGCAAAAGCCATCACATTGTCTGCAGCTCGATTAGAGACAACTGGCCCCATAAAGCAATTATCATCGAAGCCCACTTTGATTTTTTCCGTCGCAGCAACCAGAGTGGAGAGCAACTCCTCATTCTCGGCTGATTTGAGCAGAATAAGTCGGCGCGCACAGGTACAGCGCTGACCGGCGGAGATAAACGCCGATTGGATAATGGTATAAACAGCAGCAGGGACATCTGCCACCGCATCGACTATGAGCGGATTATTGCCACCCATTTCCAGGGCCAGCATTTTCTCCGGATGACCACCGAAGGCTTTGTGGATGGCGTGACCGGTTTTGGAACTACCAGTGAATAACAGGCCATCGATATCAGCAGCAGCAAGCAGCTGACCGGTTTTAGCCTCACCCTGCACCAAGTTAAGAACGCCAGCCGGCAGGCCGGCCTCTTCCCAGCAAGCCACCATGCGCTCACCAATCAAGGCCGTCAGCTCCGAGGGTTTGAAGACTATCGTATTCCCCGCGAGCAAAGCGGGAATGATGTGCCCGTTAGGCAAATGCCCAGGGAAGTTATAAGGCCCCAACACCACAAACACCCCGATTGGGCGGTGGGTTAAAGCTAACTGAACGCCATTGGCCTTGGAATCGCGATGCCCGGTACGTTCCGCATAAGCCTTTTTGGACACCGCCGCCTTGGCAATCATGGTGCCAATCTCGGTTTGACTTTCCCACAACGGCTTGCCGGTTTCCTCGTGAATAATCTCAGCCAATTCGTCACGTCGAGATTCAATTACTTCAACGAACCGTGTGACATGGGCCTGACGCTTTTCGTAACTGAACAGGTTCCAAATATCGAACGCTTCTCGCGCAGCAGCTACAGCCTGGGAAACCTCATTGGCTCCCGCGGCGAGGCCTTGCCACAGCAATTCACCTGACACTGGGCTGGTGGAGTTGAACAGGTGTGTCCCAGCCTGAAGCCATTGACCACCGATAAAATGTTGCTGCTTATTTTCCATTGCTACCCGCCATTATTTCCAAGACGCGGACGCGGTTTCCCGCCTCTACCTCAATTAGTGTCGCTGCAGATTCTGGCAGTATTACCGCGTCAACGGACTGTAGCTTGACCGGAGTAAGGGTGAGCCGATAGTTCGACAGCTCGCCATTACTGACTATACAAAGCGCATCGGAATCTTCTTTAGTGAGCGCAGCCTCAGTAATAGCTGCGATCTTCACTTCGCGACTATTCGTCATAGACGCGATGTTTTCACGCCGACATTCCATCACCGGTCCCGCATCGAAAATATCGATGGTGCCATTAAACGTGAACCCTTCTTTCTCCAGCAGTCGCTTAGCGGGCGCCGCCTCATCGTGGGGCTTGCCAATAACTGACACAGCCTCCTCAGGCAAGATTTCCAGGTACACTGGAAATCTTGGCATAAGATCAGAAATAAACTGCGACCCGTTCACTGCGCTGATGAAATCGGCTTTAGCAAAAGGCAGATTGAAGAATTTCTTGCCCAGGTGTTCCCAGAACGGCGATTTTTCTGATTCGTCGAGATATCCACGAATCTCTGCAAACACCACATCACTGAAGCGCTCTGGAAAATCGCTCATGAACACGTAACGGCAGCGAGAGAGAAATTGGCCGGCATACCTGGATCGAAATTCAGGCAACAGAAATAGCGAAATCAGCTCAGTTTCACCGGTGAAATCATTAACCAGGTTGAGCAGGTTACTGGTTCTGCGGATGTCCAGCGCTTCGGAGACCTTAACATCCTTGCTCAATTTATAATTGTAGAACGGGTGGGTTAGCCCAACCCCCGCCACGACCCCGGCCGTACCGACGATACGTCCCGAGTCGGTATCTTCCATGACCAGCAAATAGACTCTCTCAACATCTAGATTCGGAGATTCCATGAGACTCTCCTCGACCACCGTAAGCTTCTTCTCCCAGGTGGACTTATCGAATGGCATGGAAGTCATGCCCAGCGGCAAGACTGCTGAAAGCTGCAACAGCTGATTTAGGTCGCTCGCCCGCGCGCTGCGGATTAACATCAGGCAGTCTCCTTTACATCGCTCAAATGCTCACCGTCGGCTAGGAGGCTTTTTAGGAAGCCGTAGGATTCGAATTTTTTCGACGAGGATATCAAACGCTGATCAAGCGAGGGTTTGCGTATTGAGCAACTGAATGAATCTGCGGCAATCACCGTTAGCTGGCCCGACCGGCAACAGCTTCGGCGATAATCGCCAGCGCCAGCTCCACATGCTTATCAGAAACGTTGAGGGGTGGCAGCAAACGAATCATATTGTCACCTGACCTACCCACCAGCAGCTTGTTGTCGCGCAACTCTTTCATCAATTCCACATTAGGCACTTCGCACTTCACTCCGATCATGAGGCCCATACCAGTCACCTTCGAAAGAACGCTGGGATAATTCGCAGCCATTTTTTCCATCCCTTTACGCAGGGTCTCACCCTGCTTCTGGACAAGCTCAAGCAGCCCGGGTTCCAGCACCAAATCCAATACCGCGTTGCCTACTGCTGCAGCCAGAGGATTACCTCCGAATGTGCTCCCATGGGTCCCAACCACCATATGCTGACCCACCTTTTCCGAGACCAGGCAGGCACCGATAGGAAAGCCCCCACCCAATCCTTTTGCCGAAGCCAGCACATCAGGCTCGATACCAAAATTCTCATGGGCGAACAGCTTGCCCGTGCGACCCACACCACACTGCACTTCGTCCAGCACCAACAAAAGACCGCGGGCATCACACAGTTCCCGCAAGTGCTTCAATATCACGGGGGTTAGAGGCCGAATTCCGCCTTCACCCTGCACAGTTTCGATAATGATTCCGGCAGTATGGTCCGTGATGGCTCCATCCAATGCACCCATGTCTCCCCAGGGCACGTGATCAAAGCCATGATCAGTTGGGGCAAAATTTTGCACATAGCCCGGATTGCCGGACGCTGCCACAGCAGCAATGGTGCGACCATGAAAGCTGTCGCTAAAACCAATGAGACGATGGCGCTCAGGTTTGCCGATCGCGGCCTGATAGCCGCGCACCGCTTTAATGCTGGCTTCAATGGCCTCAGTTCCGGAATTGGCAAAAAAAATTCGGTCGGCGAACGTATTCTCGGCCAGACGCTGAGCGAGCTTTTCGGCCTCAGGAATGCGAAAC
>MDTC01098951.1_pt1 | contig 28142 bp, 28 predicted proteins | sample 811181 | NCBI WGS metagenome assembly MDTC01 (sample SAMN05326644, study PRJNA326480) | marine metagenome | isolation source: seawater | place: Pacific Ocean: North | collected 2011 | reverse complement strand
TGGATGTGGAAGCGCAGTAATGTGTGAAGCTGACCAGTACTAATAGCTCAATTGGCTTGATTTATGCACTGAAAAAAATTTAAATAATTGATAAATAAAAATTTCATTCAAAAAAAATATTATCCCAATAAAGTCTGCATTTAATAAAAGATAAATAACTTTATTAAGAGTTTTTAATGATAAATAATAAAAAAAAAATTCTGTACTATCAAAATCTAAAACAAAAAAAAATTTATCAGCCAACATTATTTTGGTCAGAGCTTGTCAAAAAAAATACAAAATTTTTGGCTTTTAAAAGTTTAAACAACTTTAGATCTTTTAAATCCACTCTTATTGGCTTTATACCTTTTTATTCTCTAGGATCTCAGTATAAAGTACTTTCAGATATAAAAAACATAGGTAAAATAATTAAAAAAAAAATTGGAAATAAAAAAATTTTTTATAAATTAAATGATAGTTTAGTTAAAAGTGTTAACGGCAATGAGAAAGCATATTCTCAATACAGAATTTTATGTACAGATGATATAGAACCTAAACTTAGTGAGTTTAAAGAGAGTTTTATAGGCAAGCCATTTGAACAATTTTATTTCAATAAGAGTATTTTTTCCGCATCTTCATTAAATTATCTTACTGGATTACTTTTTTTAAAAAAACATTTAAAAAATTTTAATGGTAAAGTTTTTTTAGAAATTGGTGGAGGTTTTGGTTCACTCGGAGAAATTTTATATAAGAAATTTAAAAAGATTAAGTACATTAATCTTGATTTGTTTCCTCAAAATATTGTTTGTGAATATTATTTAAAAAAATCATGTAAAAATGAGGTATCAGATCATTTGAAATTTAAGAAAACCAAAACTATTAAAATTAAAAATTTAAATCGTTTAAGTAGTTTTTTAAATAGTGATATTGAAAAATTAAATGGAAAAATTGATGTATTTATTAATTTTATATCTTTTCAAGAAATGAGAATTGATGTTGTAAAGAACTATCTTAACCACATCCAAAGATTAAAGCCAAAATATATTTTACTCAGAAATCTTAGGGAAGGAAAGCAAGACTTAGCCTCAAAAAAATTAGGAGCAAAAAAAGCTGGGATAGCACACGTCGAAAAAAAAATCGAAGGAAAAAAATATATAAATTTACTTAAAAGCAAATATTTTTTACTAGATAGAAATACTGAACCTTATGGCAACAAAACATGGGATGGCTTTCATTCAGAGTTATTATTATTTAAAAAAAAATAGTAATTGATATATTTATAATTAATAACACGATATAAATATTTGATTATGAATTGCCCAATATGTCAGAAAAAAAGGATTAAATTTCTTCGAAAATTTAACAATTATCTACCAGTAGAGACAAAAACATTTAGTATTTCAACTAAACTTTCAAAATGTTTTGATTGTAATTTTCATTTTAATTCATTTAGAAATGATAGTTTTTTTAAAAATTATTACAAATTTGAATCATTAAGAAGTCACAAAGTTTTTAAGCATTTTAATTTTGATGATTATAAAAAATTCATAAACATAAAAGATAAATCAGATATTCTTGAAATTGGTGGCGCTGATAACTATTTACAAAAAAATTATTGTTCAAAAAATAAGATCAAAATTTATAATCTTGATATAAATCCTAAAAGCAAATCTAAATTACCAAAAAATAAAAAATTTAGTCGATTATTGCATATCCATGTACTTGAACACGTTGTAAACCTTCATGCTCATTTATCTCAAATAGAAAAATTAATGAAGGTTGGTGGAGAGATAGTTGTTGAAGTACCAAATATTCTTTTATATCACACAAATTTATTTTTATACACAACAACTCATATCAATCATTTTTCATGTGAAGATTTAGTTTATTTATTTTCAAAGCATAATTTTGAATATATCAAATCCAAATTGAAACCCACAAGAAAATTTGGACAAGTATTAAAATTTAAATATCTTGGTAATGCAAATACTACAAATGTAGTGTTAAAAAATAACAAGAAAAAAACTGATATTATTATAAAAAAATCAATCAAACTGATTAATGAATTTGAAAAATCAATTGTTAAAGTAATAGATAATCATAATTCAAAAAGTAACAAAATTGTTTTATATGGATGTTCAGAGTTTTTAACTCCTATTCTTAAAAAATTTAAATCTAATTACCTTAACTCAAGGACTCTTATTGTTGATATAAACGATAATAAAAAAAGTTCTTTAAAATTTTTAAAGCTCAATGTTATTTCACCTGCTTTATTAAAAAATTATTCTTTTAGAAATGTTTACGTAATGACACCACGAAAAAAAGTAGCCAAAATGGTAGAGCAGAATTTACTTAAATTAAATTTTAAAAAAAATTCTTTTAAAATTCACAGTATAGGAACAGGTAAAAATTGGTAATTTAACTTAAATTCGAATAGGAATATTATTACTATAAAGATATTTTTTAAGGTCAACTGGTGTAACACCAGTAAAATGGTAAATGCTACTTGCTGCTATCCCAGATATATCTGCTTTTTTCAAAAGCTTTAAAATATCCTCAAACTTACCTGCACCGCCTGATGCAATTATTGGAATTCTTGTTTTTTCTGCAATTTTTATGATAGTTTTGTAGTCATAACCTTCCATTGTCCCATCCATGTCTATTGATGTTAGCAATATATCTCCGATGCCCAATTGTTCTATATTTTTTAAATATTCAAATATATTTATATTGCTTGAAACTTTTCCTGAGTTTGAAAACATTACTATCTCATTATTTATCAATCTATAATCTATTGATATCACAATACTTTGGCCGCCAAATAAATTACAAGCTTCTTTTACAAAAGATAAATCTTTTAAAGCAGCGGTATTTATTGATACTTTGTCAGCACCTGCTCTAAATAAATTTGATATATCCTCCATTGTATTTATACCACCACCAAAAGTTAATGGCATAAAACATTCATTCGCCACTTCATTTACTAAGTCTAAATCAATCTTATATTTATTATTTGTGGCACTAATATCTAATAATATGAGTTCATCAACTTTTCTAATATTATAAAGTCTAGCAGCTTGGACAACCTCACCAACAGTTCTCCAACTGTTAAACTTTTTACCCTTTACTAATTTTAGGTCATTAAAAAGCAGAGTAGGTATAATTCTAGTTTTGAGCATTTAAACTAATGAAGTTTTCTAAAATTTGTAAACCATTCTGCATACTTTTCTCAGGATGAAATTGAACACCATATATATTTTTTTTTTTTATTACAGATGCAAAATTTGATCCATAATTTGTGTATCCATAAATTATTGAATTATCATAGGGCTTAAATTCAAACCTATGCACAAAATAGAAATCTTTATTATTATTAATATTTTCAAATAAATCATTTTTTTTGTAGTCTACAGAATTCCAACCCATGTGTGGTAGTCTAAGTTTTTTATTTGACAATTCTTTTACTTCACCATCTATCAAACAAAGTCCTTTTGTTTTCTCATTTTCATATCCATAATTTGCAAGTAAATGCATTCCTAAACATATACCTAGTATCGGTTTATTTTTGTTTATAACATTAAATCTAATGGTTTTTTCCAATTCATTTTTTCTTAAATTTTTCATACCATTGTTAAACGACCCAACACCTGGTAAAATTAAATGGGTAGAATTGTCTATGTCGACATTTTTTTTTGAGATTATACCTTCAAAACCAATTTTTTTAATTGCTCTTTTTACTGAACCAACATTACTAATTCCAATATCTATGATTACAACATTTTTAGTCAATGTTGTCATAATTATTTTTAATTAAATTACCTTGATTATCAAACATTAAACTTTTGTCTGGATTTTTTTTGAAAATTTTTTTATTTGTAAATCGTTCACATATATTTTTAAACTCTTTTTCTGTAAGATTGATATATAATAGAATTTCTTCTAAGCTTTTCCCAAGATAACTAACAGGATATTTACCACCATATTCTTTAGTAAGTCGAATACCTTCGTCTCTTGTCATTCTTCCTCTTCTGATTGCTAGAGATGACCAGTCAGACACTCTATCGTAACCATACTTTAAGAATTTGAAATAGTCATGAATTCGCATTAAATAATTATCTAGATTTTCATAATTTACTATATTCCCCTCAGTCCATTTTTCATAAGTTTGAAATCCATTTTGAATTGCAACTTCAGCATTTTTATGCCCATCCCAAGGCAGGTAGTGTCCTAAAAATATCCCGACTATATTTTTAGATTCAATTTCTGATTTTGAAGGATATGTATAAGGCATAAGATCAACAGGCTTTACCCCATCTTGATGCCAAGTATCTAGAATATCTGAACTTCTTAGACTACCAGGAACAGCAAACTCTTCAAACCATTTATGATCAACTCTTTGAATTACATTATCGAAAAAGTCTGAATTTTCTTCAGGCCCTCCATTTTCATTTTGAGGATTTTCACCCCAAATAATTAAAGGAATATCCATTTTACATGCTATTCTTGCTACAGAGCAAAAAATACCTACCTCTTCTGACCAAGTAGCATCACCAATAGTTTCTAATGTAAATTTGTTTAATTTACGCCTTATTTTTGGATTTAAAGAATATTCTATGTAATCCACACCTATACTTTTTAAGTTTTCAATATTTTTTCTTCCAATAGGTGTTAGCCAATCCGTTGTAATTGTTACAACTAAAGGATTCATTCCATATTCTAAGACTTTTAAAACTTGAAAGGTGCTGTCCTTTCCACCACTAGATGGGACCAGGCAATCATAGTAATCTTTTCTTTTATATTTTTTAAAAATCTTTTCGAGCTCTTTTATTCTTAAATCCCAATCAATTTTTTTTCTATGCTCATAATAGTTACATGCGCTACAAACCCCATCTTCATTAATTTCTGTATGAGGTCTAGTTTCAGGAATAGTACATTTTTTACAATATCTGATTAATCTTATATCGTTCATAAAAATCTATTTTACCAAAATGGAATGAATTTCTGAAATTTCATTATTTACATTTAAAAATCTCGAAACTTTATTGTCATTATCAAATATAATCACTCCAGTATCTGATGATACATTATTCATTATATTTCTTTGTTTACTAAATTGTCTATTTCTACTTTGGCCAATAAAATAATATTTTCCATTAAAATCCAAACCTCTTGAAAAGCCAGGAAACGTACCTTGCACAGTAAAATTATTTGTTAATAAATTACCATTCAGTGAGTCTAAAATATGAAATTTATCATTTATTAACGATATATTATGTGGCATTGTTAAATTCGATTTAATAACACCAATTTTTTTACCTGAAGGAATATCAAATTCAATTATGCCACCGTCGTAGGAATCATGCTTATAATTTCCTGAAATTGAAAAAACTGAAACGTACAAACTATTATTATGAACAAAACAATCATTGCAATGGTATTTTGATATTTCATCATTATTTGTAAGTTGAGAAATTTTAAATTCATAGACTATCTTTTTTAAATTTTTTTCAATCATCAAAACTTTATCTAAATTGGCGCAAGCTATAAAAAAGCAATCAAATTTTTTAGAGAAAGAGATGCCATGAGCCCTAAACAATGGATCAATTAAAAATATCTTTTTAGTTTTAAAATTTCTATCACAGGTAACTAGTCCTTTTTCTGAAGATGTATAAGCATATCCCTTGTTATAATTTATTAATGAATAACAGGGACCACTTAAGATTTTTTTTATATACCAATTATTTTTATTTAATTTTAAATAATAAATTCCACCACCTGCTTTTTTGTTATTTTTTTTAAAAGTTCCACTCGTGAAATACATTTCTGCTTCATAATTTTGAATTTCATCAATCGTTGATTGATCTTTTAATAGAGGGGTGACTGTATAATTTTCTCCAATAACTAACCCAATGTTTTTTAATTGTTTACTTACATCATTGTAAGATGAGGTTGTGATAATAATGTGGATATTTTTTTTTAATTTTTTGATTGTATTAGGATTAATAATTTTTAGTTTATCTTTTGTGACTGAGTCATGCAAAGTTTTTTTATTATCAAAAATTCCATGAACGTTGTATTTGTATCTTATTTTATTATATGTTTTTGTTGCAATATCACCATTGCCAAATAAGTAAATTTTCTTCTTATTTAAAGTTTTATCATTGATTTTAAAAAAATGTATATTACGCATAAATTATATATTTATTTTAAACTTTTTTTAACTATCAAATTAGTTTTAAAATAACAAATCAATATGGGCTATAAAGTATTAAAAAAAAATAATTACAAAAGACAAAATCTTGAATTTAAAACATTCTCAAATGCATATATTGAAGATATTAGAAAAATTAGAAATAATCAGAGAAAGATATTACGTCAGAATTCATTTATTACCAAAAAAGATCAGAAAATTTATTTTAATAATTTTATAAAAAAGGATTTTGATAGCGAAACACCAAAAACAATACTAAAATTAATATTCATTAAAAAACAATTAATTGGCTATTGTGGACTCACAAATATTGACTGGTTTAACAAGAGGGCAGAGCTATCATTTATAATAAAATCCAAATTTAATAATTCAGAAAAGTTTGATTTGATTTTTCTAGAGAGCCTAGGCTTTTTAGAAAATCTAATTTTTGATGAATTAAATTTTACAAAATTTTTTGCTGAAACTTATGCATTTAGAAAAAAAGTTATAAAATTATTATTAGATAATGGTTATTCAATTGAAGGCAAATTAAAATCACACGTTTACAAAAAAGGTGAATTTCACGACTCAATCATACTATCAAAATTTAAAGTAAAAAAAATTCTAAATAGGTGCAGCGTCTTGATTACGTCATCTTCAAATAAAACTCCTCTTGTAGACTTGGTAAAAGTAAGTCTAAAAGGTTTTGTAGAAAAATCCATGGTCTTTTGTTCAGATAAACAAAGTCAAGTTGTAACAAAATATATTACTAATAATTTTTTAAAATTACCAAATCTAAATGACAAAAATATAATTAAAATTAAAAATATTTTAAACAAGAACAAAATAAATTATATTTTGCCAACAAGGACAGAAGAACTTTTTTTTTGGGCGAAACACCAAAAATTTTTTAAAAAAAATAAAATTCAAATTTTTGTAAATAATTTAAATTCTCTTAATCAAACTACTGATAAATATATTTTTTATAAAATTCTTAAAAAAAATAATATACTTACACCCAAGACTTATCTTGGAGAAGTTAAAATTCCAAATACTATTATAAAACCGCAGTATAGTGCGGGTGGAAAAAATATATTTATAAAAAACTTTAAAGAAAAAGATAAAAAAAAAATAACTCAAGAAATAATTAAAGGCAAAGAGATAAGCATTGATATTTGGCGTTCAAAAAATCATAATTATTCAAAAATTTTAATAAGAGAAAGACAAAAAATTAATAATGGAGAGACTGAAATATCAAAATTTATTAATAATAAAAGAATTGAAAAAATATCACTTAAAGTTATTAAATTATTTAAATTATTTGGGATAATTAATTTACAAGGTTTTTTAAAAAACAAAAAATTCTATATATTTGATTGTAATGCTCGAGTGGGTGGTGCAGTTAATTTTTCATTTTTGCAAGGATTAAATTTTTTAAAATATATGATACTTGAGGATAAAAATTTTATTAATAAAGTTAAGCAAGAAATTTATGGAAATAAAGATTATAAAAATATTAACGCAACATACTTTAGAGTAAAAAAAGATTTCTCTACTAATGATTTTTATTTTTGATCTAGACGATACAATCTATAGAGAAAGAGATTTTTTTATTAATGGAATAAAAGCTATTTCCAAAAAATTTTCTAAGAAATTAAAAAAAAAATCTATATTAATACATAATCAAATTTTGAAGGATGTAAAAAAAAATGGAAGAAAAAAGTTTTTAGATAGATTCCTTAAAAAAAACAATATTTATAGTAAAAAAAATTTAAGAAATGCTTTAAAAATATTCAGGTTTAATGACCTAAAATTAAATCCCTACATAGATTTTCTGACATTTTTAAGCAATATAAAAAATGAAAAAAAATACATAGTTACAGATGGACATAAAATAGTTCAAAGAAAAAAAATTTCATCATTAGGTATTAAAAAATATTTTGATAAGATCTTAATATCAAGAAATTATAAGATTAGCTTTGAAAAACCATCGTTATTCTGTTTTAAAAAAATAAAAAAATTGCAAAATTGCAAATGGAAAAATATGATATATATAGCTGATAATCCAAATAAAGACTTTGTTAATCTAAATAAAGCTGGGTGTAATACAGTGAGAATTGTTAGAGGGAATTATAAAAAAATTTTGCCACAAAATAAAAATTTTGAAGCCAAATATAAATTTACATCTATGAATCAAAAATTTACAAAACTAATGTTATCGTATGCTAAAAAAAATTAACATAGGCCTAAATAAGCCTGTTTTTATAATTGCTGAAATTTCAGCTAATCATAATTCTTCACTTTCAACAGCAAAAAAAATGATTGTCGAAGCGGCAAAAACTGGTGTAAGTGCTGTAAAAATTCAAACTTATACACCTGAAGAAATGACACTTAACACATCAGAAGGAGGATTTTTCATAAAAGAAAAAAATAGTTTATGGAGAGGTCAAAAACTTTTTGATTTATATAAAAAGGGAACTACACCAAGAGAATGGCATGCTGAACTTTTTAAGACAGCTAGAAAAAATAATATAATTTTGTTTAGTACACCATTTAGTATTTCTGCTGTAGATTTTCTAGAAAAATTTAATCCTCCACTTTACAAGATAGCATCATTTGAGAATAATGATTACGAATTAATATCTAGAGTAATTAGAACCCGTAAGCCAATAATAATATCTCTCGGTATGGCTAAAGAAAATGAAATTATAGATATTGTTAGTTTTGCCAAAAAAAAAAAAGCAAAAAAAATTATACTACTTAAATGTACAAGTTCGTATCCAGCGCCATTTGAAGATCTTAATCTTTCTACTATAAAATATTTAAGAGAAAAATTTAATTGTGAAATTGGATTTTCAGACCATTCAATTGGTATTATTCCCGCAATTACAAGTGTAGCTTATGGTGCAAGTGTAATTGAAAAGCATTTTAAGATTAATGAAAAGGGACTAGATAGTAAATTTTCAATTAATCAAGATGATTTTAAAAATTTAATTTCAGGTTGCCGAATTGCAAAACAATCTAGAGGAAAGATTTTTTTTGGGATTTCAAAATCAGAGAAAAATAGTACTAAATATAAAAGGTCACTATATTTAATTAAAGACATCCAAAAAGGTGAAAAAATTACCTCTGACCACATAAGCGCGATAAGAGGCGGAATAGGCGATGAACCTAAAAATCTTTTTAAATACAGAAATAGAATAGCAAAAAAGAAATTACTTTCTCCTTTACCATTAAATCTATCGCTTTTTAACTAAATCTTTAAAAAGTATCTTAGCTAAATTAAAATCATCTAAATCGTTTATATCTAAAGATCTGTAATTAGGTATTAGGAAAGACATCATTTTTTTCCAAAAACCATCTTCACTCTTAAGAAAATTTTTCGTTCTCACTATAAAAAAACCTCCAGCATCAAAATAAATATCTTTAAGTCGGTTGGAATTTTTATTCTTATAATTAGGATATCTAAATTTTAAATATTTGTTATTTATATAAAGAGATCTCATAGGATTACTGCTATACTTAGATACAGATATAATTCCATTTGCATCTTTATTTCTTTTTAATTTTGCAAATGCTGATATTAGATCTTTTTTTAAAATCATAGGTGCAGTAGCATAAAATAAGCAATGATATTCAACATTTTGAGTTTCTAGTTCAAATATTGCATTTTTTAAAACCTTTTTGATGGAGATAAAATCACCAGAATATTTTTTCTTTCTCAAAAAAGGTACTGATGCATTAAATTTTTCTGATATTTTTCTAATATTTTTACAATCTGTAGAAACTATTACATTATCAAATATTTTTGAACTAAATGCAGTTTTAATTGAATATGAAATAAGTGGCTTTCCAAGAAAATTAATTATATTTTTATTTTTAATTCTTTTACTTCCTTTTCTTGCTGGAATTATACAAATAATGTTTTTTTTCATATTTATAATATAAAGTTATAAAAAAATTTAAAATGATTGCAATTATTATTGATCATCCAAAAAGAGAATTACCTTTCGTTGTTAAATTAGCTGAGGAGTTTTTAAAAAGATTTAATGAAGTTATTTTAATTCCAATGTATGAAATTGATGATTTCTTTTTATCAACAAAGTTTAGAGAAACTAAATTGATAATTTTTAATTATATAAGAAAAAATAATTTAGATAAAATTGAGTATTCTCACTTATCTGGGAAAATTAATGTTGTATATGATACAGAAGGTGCTCCCGGGCGTGATGGTTATGATTTAACAAATTTTCTAATTGAAGTAAAAAATTATTTAAATTTGATAGACTTATATTTGTTTTGGGGACAAACACAGGTCGATGATGTTAAAAAAAAAATAAATTTAAATTTTGATTATAATGTGGTTGGCTTTTTAAGACATTTAGGAAAAAATAATAGTCAAGATAAAAAAGAGAATATCCTTATAAATACAAATTTTGCCAGTATTAACCCTATGTTTTCTAACTCTGTAAAAGAAGAAATTAAAATAGTTGAAGGTTTAAAAAAAGCAAATGTAGATTTTTACGAAAGAAATTTAGAAAAAATAAAAGAAAAAAAAGAAATATTTAATTTTATAAAATATATTTCAAATAAACTTCCAAAGGAAAAGTTTTATATAAGACCCCATCCTTTTGAAGAAAAAATTGATTACATAAATTTATCAAATAATATTAAAAATGTTTTTATGGATACTTCTCTTACTTCAATTGAAGCATTAAGAAATTCAAAAGTCCTTATACATTTAGATTGTACAACTTCAGTTGAAGCATATTTTTTAAATGTTCCAGTTATCAACTTATCTTGGATTAATAAAAAATCTAAATATTCCTACTCCGTTGTAAAAAGAAATGGTTTTCAGGCAAATAATTTAGAGGAAGTTTGTGATTTTTTAAACAGAATAAATGATAAAGAAAATTTTGATCAAGATCAAATTTATGATGTCAAAAATATAAATGATTTCTTTGGTAATCGAAAAAATAATTTAGATAGCTTTATTTCTTATATATTAACTGTACTAAACAAAAAAAATAAAAAAAAAATTTTAAAACCAAGGTTAAGTTTGAAAGCTTACTTAAAATATTTTTCTAAAATTATTTTACCAGATAAAATACGACAGTTTATTTATACTATTTACTTTGGAAAAAAGGTTTATGAATCTCGAAAAAAAAAATATTTTCAAAAAGACTTAATACTAAAATACTCATCAAAATCTTTAAATATAAAAAAAATATCAAACTTTTATATAATTAAAAAAAATGTTTAAAAAAATTAATTACGGTTTACAACATATTGATAAAAAAGACGAATTAGAGGTCATAAAATCTTTAAGAAATAAACAAATTACACAGGGAGAGTATGTTGAAAAAATTGAAAAAAAATTTAATGAAACAGTAAGATCAAAATTTGCACTTGCTTGTAGTTCTGGCACAGCTGCCTTACACTTGGCTCTAATGTCATTAGGTCTAAAGAAAAATGACAATGTAATTATTCCATCGATAAACTTTGTTGCAGCCGCAAGTATATGTAAACTCATGGGAGCAAATATATATTTTTGTGATGTAGAAAAAGATACATTTCAGGCTAGTAAAAAAAATATTCTTGATTGTATCAAGAAATACAAATTAAAATCAATAAAGGTAATTTTTGCAATGCATTTGGGCGGTGCCGCAATTAATAGCGAGGAAATATATAAAATAAAAAAAAAAATCAAATGTGTTATTATCGAAGATGCTTGTCATGCATTAGGTGGTCATTATCCAAAAAATAAAAAAAATTTAGTTGGAAGTTGTAAATATTCTGATTTTAGTATTTTTTCTTTTCATCCAGTTAAGAGTATTACTTCTGGAGAGGGTGGCCTAGTCACTACTAATTCTGAAAAATATTTTAAGAAGTTAAAAGTTTATCGATCACATGGTATAGAACGGAAAGAAAACTACACTTATCAAATAAATGAAAACTTTTTAAACTATAGACTCAGTGACCTAAATTGTTCACTAGCATATTCGCAAATAAAAAAACTTAATAAATTTATTAATAGAAGAAGAGAGCTTACAAGATATTATATTAAAAAACTTTCTTCTCATAAAGAATATATTAAAGTAATAAACGAAAGATATATTTCATCATCCGCTTGTCATTTATTAATTGTAGAGATAAATTTTAATAAATTAAATTTAAATTACAAAAATTTTTTTAATAAATTAAAAAGTCGAGGAATTTATTGCCAGTTACATTATATACCAACTTACAAATTTAAAGCTTTCTCGTACCTTAAAACAAAGCCCCTTGAAAACTCTGAATATTATAACAGTAATTGTTTATCATTACCCTTATTTTTTAGTTTAACAAAAAATCAAATTAACTATATATGCGATAATTTAAAAAATATAATTTATAAAAACTTATATGAACAATAAAAATGTATTGCTCACAGGTGGAACTGGATCATTTGGAAGAGCCTATATAAAATTTTTACTCTCTAAATATAAAGTAAATAAGTTGGTAATATTCTCTAGAGATGAATTAAAACAATCTGAATTAAGAAATATTTATCCAAAAGATAAATTTCCACAACTAAGGTTTTTTTTAGGAGATGTTAGGGATTATTCAAGAATAAAACGAGCACTAGATGGAATTGATATTATTGTACATGCAGCTGCTTTGAAACAAGTCCCTATTGCAGAGTATGATCCATTTGAGTTTATAAAAACCAATGTTATCGGAGCTCAAAATTTAATAGAGGCCTCCTTAGAACAAAAAGTCTCAAAAGTAATAGCTCTTTCTACTGATAAAGCTGCCGCACCAATAAATTTGTACGGAGCTACAAAACTTTGCTCAGATAAACTATTTATTGCAGCAAACAACATTGTCGGAAAAAAAAATATAAAATTCTCTATTGTTAGGTATGGAAATGTCTTTGGTAGCAGAGGATCAATAGCACCATTGTTTCTCGACCAACTAAAAAATAATCAAATAATAACAGTAACTGATAAAAGAATGACAAGATTTAATATTTCTTTAAATGAAGGAATAAAATTAGTAGATTTAGCATACAAAAGAATGCTTGGAGGTGAAATATTTGTGCCTAAAATACCAAGTTTTAAAGTAATTGATTTTGCTGAACTTATTGCAAACAAAAAAAATCTTAAAATTAAATTTATAGGTGTGAGGCCTGGGGAAAAACTTCATGAAGAAATGATCACATCTGCAGATAGCCACAATACTTGTGAAAAAGACCAATATTATGTGATATTTAATCCTGGATTAAAAAGTCATAAAAAGTATTTTAAATATAAAATGTTTCCTAAAAACAAATCTTATAACAGCCTTGAAAATAAAAATTTTTTATCCAAAAAAGATATGGAAAAAATTTTAAAAAATTATCTAAATAATAATTAAGATTTTGATTTTCTATATTTAATAATTTGAATTAGGTGTGATACAAGTCTGTGTATTCAATAAAAATATATGATTTTCTTTTTTTTGATTCATAAGCTTTTTTGAATTTAGAGAATATTTTTTTTTTGTTTTTAAGCTCTACTATTTCAACTTCAGTACATATACTTTTAAGCATTTTTGTATAATTTTGAGTGTGTTGAGGTCCACCATCCAATGGTTTTTTTGCACCAACAGCAGTTCTTATGATTACTCGAGGGCAAAATTGATTTTTTGACATATGTTGTATTTTGTCTAAATGATTAATTAGCTGATTCATAGCAAGCAATATAAAATCAAACCTTGGAAAACAGGAAATCGGAGTTAATCCATTCATAGCCATTCCCATAGACATCCCCATTTGTACATCCTCCATTACAGGCATTTCAATTTTTTTTTTTTTAGGGATATTTTTCAAAGTTCCAAAAATAGAGTTACCCGAATATTGCACTGATTGACCTATAAAAAATGTATCATTTTGCTTTGCCAAATAAGACATCGCTTTTACTAATTCATCGACGTATTCCATTTTAAAACATAATCCATTGACCAGTGCCATGGTGAGGAAATTTTCTTTTATATTTATAGTATATTATATCCTTTGGCGTTTTTGATTTTTTACCCCATGCTTTTTTTGTTGGAGTATTTGTACTTAAATCGTTGTCTTCCACAACGAACTTAATTGGAAGTTTAAAATTTTTAGCATACTTATATGTTTCATGAAATACTCCACACTCAAAAGTCATATCTCCAATAAATACCCATACTTTTTTTTTACTCTTTCTTTTTTTTATTGATAAAGCTACACCTAAAGCGACAGGCAAAATACCACCAACTATTGACGAAGAATAAAAATTTCTTTTGCTATTAATTATACCCATACTTCTTCCATTTAAAATTTCGTTTAACAGCCATTTTTCATTTATGCCATGTAGTAGTGCATGATAGTGATTTCTCCATGATGAAAAAACCCAATCAGATTTATCCACATTTTTAAAAATTTTTATTAATTGTTTTTCGTTATTTCCTGAAAGATGTATAGGTGCTGAGATTTTCTTATTTTCATATAATCTCTTTACTTTTAACTCGAATTTTACTAGGTCTTTAGCAGTTATTACTTTTTTCATTAAAATTTATCTAATTAAATAATCTGAATTTTTAACCTTTCTTCTCCAATAATCTAAAAGATCTTTCATTGTTTTTTCAAATTTTATTTTAGGTTTCCAACCTGTCGCATTATAAAATTTTGTTGTATCTGGAATTTGTAAATCAGCATCTATTGGTCTAACTCTTCGTTTATCTACCTTAATTCTTATTTTTTTTTTGATTTTTGAAATTGAAATTAAATAATTAAGCATGTCACCAATCGTGCAACTAAAGTTTCCACCTATATTATAAGATTCACCATTTTTTAAATTCGTATTTAATAAAAGATAATAAGCTCTAACTGCATCTCTAACATCTGCAAAAGTTCTGAGTGACTTCAAATTTCCCACATAAATAATTGGTTTTTGTTTTTTGTTTTCGATCATTGCTATTTGTTTAGCAAAGCTACTCTCTGCAAAAACATCGCCTCTTCTTGGACCAGTGTGGGTAAACATTCTTGTAATAAAAACTTTCATATTAAAGGCCTCAGCAAAAAATTTTCCAATTAAATCTGTTCCAACTTTTGAAATAGCATATGGTGAGGCGGGATGAAAATTATTTTCCTCAGTAATTGGTATCTTGTCCTTAGGCACTCTACCAAAAACTTCTGAAGATGAGCAAATATGTATTTTTGGTTGCAAATTCAAAATTTTTAAAGCTTCAAGCAAATTATATGTGCCAAGAATATTTGTGGACAAAGTGTTTATTGGTTCCGCAAAACTTACATTCGGGAAGCTTTGTGCTGCAAGGTGATATATAAATTTAGGTTTTTCTTTTTTTAGAACTTTAATTAAAGAACTAATATCGTTTAAATCTGCGTATTCAAAAGATAATTTATCTTTTCTGTTTGCCCTAGAAATTAAATGACTAACATTTTCTAATGAACTTCTCCATCTGCAAACTCCAATAATATTTGATTTAGTTTTTTTTAGCAAAAAATCCGCCATATGGGAACCAACCATCCCCGTTATACCTGTAATTAGCACTTTATTACTCATTTAAAATATTTTATAGATTATTTTCTAGTAAATTAAATAACAAAATTAAGTTTCATATTAAATTTGAAAAAAATGGTAAAATTCTCATCATATAAAAAGGATAATATTAGAATATCTAAAAAAAATAGAAATTGGATAAATTTACAAAAAAATTTAAAAAAGATATTTCACGATACACAAAAAGAAATCAAAAAAAATAACAAAATAAAGTTAATGGAACCAACCTATGGTGTTGAAGAGATATTGGCTGCTAATGAAGTTTTAATTTCTACCAATGTCACAATGGGAAAAAAGGTGAAGGAATTTGAAAATACCTATGCTAAAAAATATAAATTTAAATATGCAGTAAGTTGTAACTCTGGTTCATCTGCCAATCTCTTATCATTATCAGTTTTGACAGATAAAAACCTAAACTTTTTGAAGCCTGGTGATGAGGTAATAGTCTCAGCATTTTCATGGTCAACGACTATTTGGCCAATTATACAAAGAGGGCTAATACCAGTATTTGTAGACATAAATTTAAATACATTAAATATTGACTGTGAAAAGATATCTAAAGCAATAAATAAAAAAACTAAAGCAATAATGATTGTTCATGCATACGGCAATCCATGTGAAATGGACAAAATAGTAAATATTGCAAAAAAAAATAAACTAATTTTAATTGAGGATTGTTGTGAAGCGATGGGAGCTTATTACAAAAATAAATCGGTAGGATCTTTTGGTGATATATCCACATTTAGTTTTTACTTTTCTCATCATATTACTACTTTAGAAGGTGGAATATGTTTAACAAATTCAAAAATTATAAGAGATTATTTAAAGATCCAACGTTCTCATGGATGGATCAGAGAAATAGATAACAAGAAAAACTTTAAAAAATATTTGACTAAATTTGATTCAAAATTTTTATTTACTAGCGAAGGATATAATTTAAGACTGACAGAACTTCAAGCAGCAATAGGTATTTCACAGATTGCAAAAATAAATAAATTTGTTAGTTGGAGAAGAAAGATAGCTAAAGAAGTAAAAAATTTTTTAAGCAATTACAAAGATATTATTTTTACTCAAGAGGAGACAAGTCAATCAAAAAATTCTTATTTTGGGATTGCAATCATTGTAAATGAAAATAAATTTTTTAAAATAGATGAACTAGTTAAGTATTTAAATTCTAAGAATATTGAAACAAGGCCTATAATTTGTGGAAATTTTACAAGACAACCTGGGGTTAAAAAATTTAAATATAAAATAGTTGGTAAATTAAATAATTCAGACTTTATAACAAAAAACTCATTTGCGATAGGTTGTCATCAAAATATCACGTTACAAGATGTTGCCTATTTAAAAAATACTTTCAAATTTTTTCTAGACAAAAAAATTTTTTAACATGATTATATCTAAAACCCCATATAGAATTTCATTTTTTGGAGGTGGTACCGATTATCCATTTTGGTATAAAAAAAATGAAGGATTGATTATTGGAACATCAATAGACAAATATTGTTATATAACACTAAGGTCTTTACCGCCTTTTTTTAAAGATAAACACCGATTAGTTTGGTCTAAAATCGAAACAGTAAGTAAATTTTACCAAATAAAGCACCCTGCGATAAGAGAATGTTTAAAATTATACAACATTAAAAAAGGTGTTGAAATTCATCATGTAGGCGATCTGCCGGCAAGAAGCGGAATAGGATCAAGTTCTTCATTTGCAGTAGGTCTTTTATCTGCATTGAACTGTTATACAAATCAAAAAGTTTCAAAAGCAAAATTAGCTAAACAAGCTATAGATTTTGAACAAAATATTCTTAAAGAAGTGGTTGGTGTTCAAGATCAAATTTTTGCTTCACACGGAGGATTCTTATCAATTAAAATTAAGAAGAATTCTGATTTTCTTATATCTGATTTGATAAAAAAAAATGATAAACTAAAAGAATTAGAAAATAATATGACTTTACTTTATACGGGGAAATCAAGATTTGCATCAAATATAGCAAAGAATCAAAAAAATAATCATAAAAAAAAAATTAGTTCCTACAGTACCTTATATCAATTAGCCCTTGAAGCAAAAAATATTATAGAAAAAAAATATTGTGTGAAAGATTTAGGACTTATCATGAATGAGTCATGGAAAATAAAAAAAACATTGTCTGATAAGGTATCAAATATTTTTATAAATAATATTTATGATGTTGCTGAAAGTTGTGGAGTATATGGAGGAAAAATTTTAGGTGCAGGTGGAGGTGGTTTTTTATTATTTCTTACAAATAAAAAATCAAAAAAAAAATTAAAGTCCAAATTAAAAAATTTTTTGGAAGTTCCTGTTAAATTTGATAATGAAGGTTCAAATATAATATTTAATTCTGGAAATGAATATATTTAAAAATAAACGCATATTAGTTACCGGTGGCACAGGTATGATAGGTATATATCTGATTAACGAACTAATTAAGCTTAAACCAAATAAAATTATATGTGTATCTTTAGATGAAAAAGTTAAATTTCCAAAAATCGTTAAATTTAAAAAAGTAGATCTTCGAAAATATGAAAACTGTTTGTCTGTAACAAAAAATATTGATATTGTTTTTCATCTAGCTGGTGTTAAAGGTTCGCCAAAAATGGCAAATGAAAAACCAGCGAGTTTTTTTGTTCCTACAATAATGTTCAATACAAACATGATGGAAGCAGCAAGAGTAAATAAGGTTAAAAAATTCCTTTATACTAGTTCAGTTGGTGTTTATGCTCCTTCAAAAATATTTAAAGAAGATGATGTTTGGAAAACCTTTCCTTCACCCAATGATGTTTATGCAGGGTGGGCTAAAAGAATGGGTGAGTTGCAACTTATGGCGTATCAAAAACAGTACAATTGGAAAAATCTTTATGTGGTAAGACCGGCAAATGTTTATGGTAGATACGATAATTTTGATACTAATAACGCAATGGTTATACCCTCACTTATTGCAAGGGCGATTAGAGGAGAAAATCCTTTAAAAGTTTTAGGTGACGGATCAGCTATTAGAGATTTTATACATGCAAATGATGTAGCGAGAGGGATGTTGAATGTAATAAGAAAGAATTACAACAAACCAATTAATTTAGGAAGTGGTAAAAAAATATCAATTAAAGACATAGCTATAGAAATTCAAAAAAACATTAAAGATTTGAAAATAGAGTGGATAAAATCAAAGAATACAGGTGATAAAATTAGATTGATGAGCACAAAAAATTTAAAAAAAATAGGTCAAAAAAACAAATTTAATTTAAAATGGGGAATTAAAGATACTATTGAATGGTATAAATTAAATCAAACAAATCACAAAAAAAAATATAATTCATTTATTGAGAAGTTTTAGTGAAAAAAATTTTAATCACAGGTAGTAAATCTGGCCTTGGAAAGTTTTTAGCTAAAGAACTGAATGTAAATAATAACAAGCTTTTTTTTTTAAACAGAAAAAACTATAAAGTCATAAATCAACAAAGTTATGATTTTATTATTCATTGTGCAGGCAAGAGACCAATTTATTCTGAAAATGATGAAATTTATAGTTACTATAAAGATAATATAAAATTAACTGAGAAAATAGTTAACCTTAGACACAAAAAAATTATTTTTTTGTCAACAATAGATGTTTATGAAAGTAACTTAGAAATTAAAAGAGAAAACAAAAAAATTAATATAAATAAATTAAAAGGAATATACACATTAACAAAATTAATTTCAGAAAATATCATATCTAAAAATTCAAAAAATTACTTAATACTTCGAGTGCCAACATTAATTGGGCATACAATGAAAACTACCTCCATTTATAAAATTTTAAAAAAAAAAACAGATTTCATACCTTATTCAAAAAAAAGCACTTTTAATCTTGTAGATTATAAGACCATTCTTAAAATAATTAATTTTTGGTTAAAACGTAATTTGAAAGGAGTATTCAATGTGGCTAGTGAGAAAAATATAAAGATTTCAGATATAAGTAGAGGAGTAAATTTATTTGGAAAAAATGATTATGATGTTGGGAATATATGTATAAATAAAATTAAAAAGGTAAATAAATCATTTGTAGAAAATTCAATTGATGTAATAAAGAGGCACAGTATATGAAAAATTTACTGATATGTGGAGCAACAGGCTTTATTGGAAAAAATTTAACCTTACATTATTCTAAAAAAAAAAACTATAAAGTTCATGCGGTTTATTACAACAAAAAACCATTCAAATGTAAGGGAGTAAAATGGATCAAATGTGATTTAAGAGATGAGTCTAAGGTTTCAAACTTAATAAAAGATAAACAAATTGTAATCCAAGCAGCAGCCACAACATCTGGTGCAAAAGATATAATTAATAAGCCTTATATTCATGTAACTGATAACGCAGTAATGAATTCATATATTTTAAGATCATGTTACGAACACAAAGTAAAAAATTTTATTTTTTTCAGTTGTACTGTGATGTTGAAGTCACAGAAAAAACCTCAAACTGAAGATGAATTTAACTTAAACAATAAAATTTACCCAAATTATTTTGGTGTTGGGTGGACAAAAATATTTATAGAAAAACAATGTGAATTTTATTCCAAAATATCAAATACAAAATTTACTGTTATTAGACATTCAAATATTTATGGACCACATGATAAATTCGATTTAGAAAAAAGCCATTTTTTTGGTGCTACAATTAATAAGGTTTTAAATAATAAAAATGGAAAGATAGTAGTTTGGGGAAAAGGCAATGAAGAAAGGGATGTTTTGTATGTAGATGATTTAATAAGGTTTGTAGATTTATCTATAAAAAATCAAAAAAAAAATTACGAACTTTTTAATTGTGGATATGGAAGATCGTTTAAAGTTATAGATATTATAAAAAAAATAGTTAAATTTTCTAAAAAAAGAATCGTAATTGAAAATGATTTATCCAAAAAAAGCTTATCTACTTATCTCTCTTTAAATTGTGCTAAATCCAAAAAAGTTATTGGTTGGGAAAAAAAAAATTCGATAGATGCAGGTATATTAAAAACTATTAAGTGGTATTTAAAGAATGAGAAAAAAAAATTATAAATTTAATTCTAAAAAGTTAATTGCTAGGAATAAGAGATTTAAGGTTTATTTTGATAACTTAAACATTGAAGGCAAACCTATAAATGATTTTTTAATGATAAGGCCTATTGTTCAAAAAAAAAATAAAATTGTAGGAGTGTGTGTATTACCAGAACACAAAAAAAAATATGGACTAATGCGAGTTTGGAGGCATCAGTTTAATCAATTTTTATGGCAAGTGCCAGCTGGATTTGTTGAAAAAAATGAAAATATTACATTTACGGCAATCAAAGAGCTAATTGAAGAGACTGGTCTAAAATGTGAAAAAAAAAACTTGAGATACATTGGTGAAATGATACCTGATGCAGGATTGTTACAAGGTAAAGTGGCCTTGTACTTAGGATTAAATTGTAAAAAAATAACCAGTAAAATTACACCAGAAATTGGTGTTGATAAAATATGTTTCTTTTCAAAATTAAAAGTTCAAAGAATGTTGAAAGAAAATAAAATCCTAAGCGCAAGTAGTTTTATAGCATTAACTAAAGCTTTAAATTATGAAATCTAAAAAAATTATTATCACAGGTGGCTGTGGATATATAGGCACAGTGCTTTCAGAATTTTTTCTAAAAAAAAATTTTGAAGTTACCTCTGTCGATTTCTTAAAATTTGGAGATGCTGGACTAAAACATTTAAAAAATTATAAAAAATTTAAAAATATCAATGATAATTATGATAATTTTAAAAAATATAATGAAATCTTTAATAACTGTGATTATGTAATTCATTTGGCATCAGTATCAGGAATGCCAAGCTGTAAAAAATTTAAGAAAGAGTCAAACTATATAAACTATATTGCAACAAAAAGATTTTTTACTTTCTTAAAAAAATTTGACAATATAAAAAAAGTCATTTTAGCTTCGAGTACCAGTGTGTTTGGTAACAAAACATCAACGAGTAATGAGCTTAGTAAATGCAAACCAATTTCAGAATATGGATTTCAAAAACTAAATTGTGAAAAGTTTGTTAAAAAAGATATAAATGATAAACGTTTTTTAATTCTTCGATTTCCAACCATTTTTGGTTACTCTCCCAGGATGAGATATGATTTAACGATTCATGAATTTGCAAGATACTTAAAATACGATATATCTTTTGATATATTTAACTTCAATTCTGTGAGACCTTATTGTGAAATAAATGATCTTGCTAATATAATTTATAAATTTATGTTTCAAAAATATAAATCAAAATTCAACTTATTCTGTGTTGGACATGAAAATTTTAATTTATCAAAAAAAAATATCCTTCATATTCTTTTAAAAAATATTAAAAAATCAAATAAGAATTATAAGATAACTAATAAACTAGGAAAAGATAAAAGAAATTATTATGTTTCATACAAAAGATTTAAAACTACTAAATTGTATAAATTTAAAGATAAGCCGAATAAAAAATTTTTTAAATTATTAAAAAATATCAAAAAATTTAATAATTTAGATGAAAAAAAATTGACAAGTATTTGGTATTAAATCATGAAGATAACTGATTATATTGCAGATAGTTTAATTAATCTTGGTGTTAAAAATGTTTATGCAATAACTGGTGGCGCGGTAATGCATATTCTTGACTCCTTTAAAAAAAAAAAATTAAACATAATTTTTTGTCATCACGAACAAGCAGCTTTACTTGCTGCTACTAGTGAAGCGAGAGTAAATAATACAATTGGCTGTGCAGTAGTTACGCAAGGACCAGGAGTTACAAATTCAATTACAGGTTTGGCAGCCGCATGGTTTGACTCAGTTCCATGCATAGTTTTTTCAGGACAAGCCAGAACGGATTTGTTCACAAAAAAACATTTGAAAGTAAGGCAATTAGCACCGCAATCATTTAACATAAACAGCTTAGTAAAAAGCTTAAGTAAAGAGATATTTTCCCCAAAAAATGTTCAGGATTTTGGTAAAAATTATCACAAAAAATTGTTATCTTTAACAGATTCAAGACCTGGTCCCGTATGGATCGATATTCCAGTCGACATTCAGTGGTCAAACATAAAATTATCAAATATTAATAAACCCAACTTTTTAAAAGAACAAAAAAATGTATCGAAAAATAAAATCAAAAAATTTGTTGATTTAATTTATCAATCAAAGAAACCTTTATTACTTATTGGTTCCGGTATAAAATTATCTCAGTCAGAAAAAGAATTTATAAGGTTTTATAAAAAAAATAAAATGCCTGTAATTTCATCTTGGAACGCTGCAGATATAATTGATAACAATGAAAATTTATATATTGGCAGACCTGGAATATTTGGACAAAGAGGTGCTAATTATATTATTCAACAGTCAGACCTAATTATTTGTTTGGGAACAGGATTAGGCGCAGGTTTAACAACATATAATTTCAAAGACTTTGGTCGAAATGCAAAAAAAATATTTATCAATATTGATGCAGATGAACTAAATACTCCAAGATTTAAAATTGATCTAAAGTGGAAAATAGATTTAAAAAAGTTCTTCAAAATATTTCAAATTAAAAAAATTGTTAATCTAAATACAGCTTGGATAAAAAATGCAAAAAAAATAAAAAAAATGAATTTATTAACTTATAAAAGAAACTTAAAAAAAGATGGTAAAGCAGATCCATATTTATTTTGTGATCAGATATCTAAATTGAGTAAAAATAAAAAAACTATATTTTGTGTTGATGGAGGTGGCATTATAACACAAGTTGCTCCTCAAATGTTGACGCTTTCAAAAAATCATAAAATGAATATATCAGCTGGAATATGTACAATGGGATGTCTGCCAGAAGCATTAGGAGCCAAAATTGCAAAAAAAAATTATGATGTAATTTTTTTGAGTGGAGATGGGAGTATGATGATGAACTTACAAGAATTACAGACTATAAATCACTACAAACAAAATATTAAAATATTTATTATAGCAAATAAAATTTATGGTCTAATGAAAATTGCACAAAAAAGTTTTTTTAATAAATATTATGTAGGCTCTACAAAAAAATCAGGAGTTTCATTTCCTGATTTTAAAAAAATCTCTCAAACTTTTGATTTTACTTATTTTAGGATCAATAATAATAAGGATATTTTAGAAAAATTATCTCATATAATGAAACATAAACAAAAATTAATTTGTGAAATTAATGTTAGTGATGACTTCAAAATGAATCCGTTATTTTCAACAAAAATTATTAATGGAAAAAAAATTCAACCCACCCTTGATGACATGGAACCTTTTTTAAAAAACAATGAAAAGGTTTAATTTTGAAAAATATATTTATTATTTCAGCTAATAGCGACATTGCAACGGAAATTATAAAATATTACAAAAATAAAAATTGGAATATTTATGGTACTTATAGAAATGATAAAAGTCCTTTTCTAAAATCACTTGACAAAAAAAATTTTGTTAAAATTAATCTTGATAAAGACAAACTTAATATAACTAAGTTAGACAATTTTATAAAAAAAATTCCTAAAATAGATATATTTACTTGTTTGTCCCAAACTCAAAAACCATTTGGTAAATTTTATAATAATAACTTTATTCAATGGGAAAATTCATTTTATGTAAATTTCATTAACCCAATTAAAATTCTACATAAGATTTATCGAAAAATGTCATATAATTCATCGGTAATTTTCTTTACTGGAGGAGGACCAAATAAAGCTACAGAAAATTTTTCGTCTTATGCTTTATCAAAATTTCTTTTTATAAAATTTGCCGAGCTCTTAGATAAAGAAGATAAAAAAGTTAATTTTGCCTGCATTAATCCAGGCTGGGTTAAAACAAAAGCTCATGATATTTTTATAAAACAAAGAAAATTGAAAAATACTAAAGATTATAAAAAGTTACTAAAAAAAATTAAAAGCAATAGTTTTGTTGATCCAAAACTTACATCAGAATTTTTTAGTTGGTTTTATGAAAAAAAAAACAAGAAATACAGTGGTAAATATTATGTTGTGGACTTTGATAAATTCAATGATATTGAGTTCGAAAATAAAATCTTAACTAAACCAGATATATTTACAATGAGAAGAAAAGAAAAATAATGATTAATTGTGGAATAATAGGAGCTGGAAACATAGCAACAGATCTAATGTTGAAAATATTAAAAAATAAAGATTTTAATTTAGTTTGTATTTTTGGAAGAAATAATTCAAGTCCAGGAGTTAAAATTGCAAAAAAAAAAAATGTTCACTTTTATATAAATAAAATAAATGAGTTAAAAAAATTAAAGAATAAATTAGATATAATTTTTGACGCATCGAGTGCTGAGTATCATTTAAAAAACTATAAAAAATATAACACTAAAAACTTAACATGGATTGATCTCACTCCATCAGGCATTGGCAATGTATCTGTTCCTTTTATATCTGGAAAAAGTAAAGTATCGAATAACTTTAGTTGCATAACATGTGGTGCTCAAGCTTCAATCCCGATTATTTATGCTTTAAAAAAGCATTTTAAAATCATTGATTATATTGAAGTAGCATCCACTATTGCAGCAAATTCTGCCGGATTGGCAACAAGATTAAATATTGATAAATACTTAACAACAACTGAAAAAGCTATAAGTGAAATCACAAAAACAAAAAATACAAAGAGCATATTAATAATTAATCCAGCTAATCCACCAATTGATATGATGACTACGATAAACATTGAAGGTAATTTAACCCAAGGAAAACTTGTTAAACAAACAATCAAATTTGCAATCAATACTGTAAGAACATATATTAATAACTACAGCCTTATGTATGAACCAATAGTAGAAAAAAACAAAATAAAACTTTGTCTAAAAGTGAAAGGTGCTGGAGATTATCTACCAAGTTATGCTGGTAATTTAGATATAATAACTGCGGCAGCACTTAAAATTGCAGAACAAAATAAAAGATGAGAATTTTAATTAGTGACCCCACTTTAAGAGATGGTAACCATGCGGTAAAGCATTCTCTTAAAAAAGAAGATATAAAAGCATATTGTAAAATTGCAGAAAAAATAGGAATTAATATTGTTGAGGTTGGTCATGGTAATGGAATTGGCGCAAGCAGTATTCAGGTAGGTCTTTCAAAACTCAGTGATAAACTTATAATTAAAACTGCAAGAAATCATTTAAAAAAAACAAAGTTAAGCGTTCATTCAATTCCTGGTTTTTCATCTATAGATAATAATTTAGCACCTGCAATAGACCTAGGAGTAGATATTGTAAGAGTTGCTTCACATTGTTCAGAAAGCAATACTCAATTTAAACAAATAGAATATTGTAAAAAAAAAGCCATTAAAGTCCATTCTACTTTAATGATGTGTCACATGATTTCTGAAAAAAAACTTTTAAAAGACGTAAAAGAGTTAAAAAAAGTTGGTACAGACGCAGTAATTTTGATGGATTCTGCAGGATCTTTATCTCCAGAGGAAGTTTCATCAAAAATAAACATTTTGAAAAAAAATATAAATATTAAAGTTGGATTTCATGGTCACAACAATTTAAGTTTTGCAGTCATGAATTCTATAAAAGCAATCCAAAATGGAGCAGACATTGTAGATGCAACAACTTTTGGTTTTGGTGCTGGTGCAGGAAATACCTCTTTGCAAACATTATTTTATGCACTCAAAAAATATAAGATTAAATCAAGTATAAAAGAAGAATTCATTTCTGAGCTAAATTTTGTGAGTAGTAAATTTGCCCATGAACCATCAAGTAGTTATGACTCATTATTGTCTGGATATTACGGAATATTTTCTGGTTTTAAAAATCATATTATTAGAGAAATAAATCAAAATCAAATTAGTAAAGAGCAACTATATAAAGAAATAAGCAAATATAAACCAGTTGCAGGGCAAGAAGATATTGTAATTACTGCAGCAAAAAATTTAAAAGAAAAAAATGAAAAAAAATAAAACTTCTGATGTTATGGACAAAACATTAGAAAAAATAAAAGATGAAAAGGTATATAAAATAAACAAAAAAGATATTTTTAAAAAAAATTCTTGTCCTATTTGTAAGAAAAAAAAATCAAAAAAAATTAGTCAAGTAGAGGTTTATGATCTGATATTAAATCAAACTGTAATTTGTTTATATTGTGCAAATATTTTTAGGCAAGTATCACCAAAAAATAAATGGTTCGAAAATTGTTGGAAACAGATTGAAAGTAAAAATCCTAAGGAAATAAGTATAAAATTAGAAAAATTAAGAAAAAAAAGATATGAATTTTATTTTCAAAATATAAAAAAAATCGGCAAATTTAACAAAATTTTAGATATCGGTTCAGCATTTGGTTCTGGAATTGAAATCTTTAGAAAGAAAGGTTATACAACACACTGTGTTGAACCAGAAATAAATAGATTTAAAGTTCTACAAAAAAAAAAATTTTACTCATTTAACTCTACTATTGAAAATTTAAAAACAAGAAATAAGTATGATTTAATAATTATGTCTCATTCTCTGGAGCATTGTGAAGATATTAATAAAGCAATAAAAATCGTATCCTCTTTACTAAAAAATCATAATTCATTACTTTATATTGAGGTTCCTAATTCACCTAAATGTATAGATTTTTATGATAATTTTTATCTGCCTCATCGAAATAATTTTAACATAAATAATTTAAATTACTTTTTAATCAAACACGGTTTTGAAATTATTCAGACTAAAAATCTATATTTTAGCGATGAAGGTCATTCCATTGGTCTAGTTTTAAAGAAAACTTATAAAAAGAAAAGATTAAAAAAAATTAAATTTACAAAAAATCATTTACTTAAAATTGAAAAATTATACCAAAAAAAAATACCAATTAAAATATTCAAAACCCCATTAAGTATATCTATTGATCAGATAAAAAACTTTTTTTATATTTTAAAAAAAGATCAAGGTAAATTTTATACAAAATCAAATAATTTATATTTTAAACATATTTAATTATGAAAAATACAAGGGGCATGATAAATCAATGTATAAATTTTCATAATATACAAGAAAAAGAATTATTTAAGAGAAATTATTTATTAGAACATAATCTATTTAATAAAGCTAAAGAGGGAAAAAATTTTACTTATAATAATAACCAAACAAACTTTAGATTAGTAATATCTAATTTATTAAAAAAAAAATATCCATATTTGAAGTCTGAAAAATTTCTTGAAGATAAGTTAGAAAAAATACATAAATATTTAGATAAGAGCTTATTTAATTATGAAAGTTCCTCTGAGACAAATCAAATAATTAGAGATTTTTATGATACAGATATAATATTTAAAAAAGAATATGAAAAATTTTTAAAAAAAGTAGTAAAACCAATTATAAAAGAACCTTTCTACTATCAAAAAACACCTACTATT
>MDTC01021739.1_pt1 | contig 28154 bp, 21 predicted proteins | sample 811181 | NCBI WGS metagenome assembly MDTC01 (sample SAMN05326644, study PRJNA326480) | marine metagenome | isolation source: seawater | place: Pacific Ocean: North | collected 2011 | reverse complement strand
CGTCAAGCGCTTTCGACTGTCAGTAATAACATTGCGAACTTAAGTTCGGATGGGTATTCGAGACAAGAGGTGCGAGCGGTCGAAAATACGCCGCAGCAGCAAGGCGTCAGTTACATGGGTACGGGAGCAAACTCAAGGGGAGTATTTCGCTCTGAGGATGAGTTTGCGACGGCCAATCTTCGCGTAGCAACCAGTAAGGTAAATGAACAACAGCCCCTCGTTGCATATACGGATAGATTACTTGATCTGCTTGGCTCTGACGAAGGAGCATTGTCCAATGGCATTAATCGATTCTTCACATCTGCCGCACAGCTGAGCAGTAATCCGGCAGAGACTGCTTATCGGCAGGAATTTTTAGCTTCAACTGAATTTTTTGTAAATCGTTCTAGGGCGATAGGAGCTGAGCTGGAGAGCATGGATATCGAAATTCAGCGAGCAGTCAAGGCCGAGTTCGATGAGTTGAATAAGCTGTCGAAGAGTCTATCGCTTGTTAATCGTGAATTAGCTAAAACACCTCTTGCCGGCAAGCAACCGCCGGCATTGCTGGACCAGAGAGACTTCCTGCTTTTAGAAATGTCGAAATACGCGAGCCTAGATGTTGCTGTTGATAGCAGTGAGAGGGTGTCGGTTAAGCTAGAGGGTGCGAGTAAAAGCACAACTTTCGTTGATCAGACCAAGTCTTATAACCTCGATGCAAAATTTCCTGATGTCTCTGGGGGAGCATTTGCGGTGGTTTTTGATAGCTATGGTCAGAACCTGAATACTGGAGGCGTTAAGAGAGGATCTATTGGGGGACTTCTGAGTTTTAAGAACCAGATTTTTGAACCTCTCAGAGATAATTTAGATATTCTTGTTTCTACTGTTGCGGAGTCTATTAACAACATTCATAAGGAGGGATTGACCCCGACTGGGAAAGTTGGCCTTAAGGTTTTTGATCTAACCCCGAAGTATCGTGCTGTGCAGGCTGATGGAACGCTTGCAAATGCGGTCTTAGCGGAAGCACCAGAGGGAACGGCCGATGTTAATATACGGGCATCTTGGAACGCTTCAAAGGGTCAGTGGAGGGTTCAGAACCTCGCAACTGGAGTGAGCTCCGATGTCGCCGTGACGGCAGGAACTACATCAAATTTCGCTTATAACGGGCTTACGGTTTCCGTTAATAAGACTCTTCAGGATGGAGAACAGTTTGTTATCAAGCCAAACTTGCGGGGTGTGGATAACATTTCTGCATTATTGAAGTCGACACAATCAATTGCTACGGCGGACCGATTACAAATCGAGGGTGCTATTGCGAATGCGCAAAAGATCGACCCTTCTATCGCATATAGTCAAAGATCCGCAGCTCTCAGTCAATTCGCTCAATTTGATGCCTCACAGTCATTGAATAAAGCGCAAACTAGGAATTTCCAAACGAATCAAGCGGAACCCGCACTTTTCATTCCGCGAAATGTTGAGGGATTCTCTATTAGTATCCAGCCGCCCGTCGCCGATAATTATGCATTGCAGTTAGTCACCTCGGAATATAATCACATTGTGGGCACTAACACTCTGCCCGGTTCAATTTCAGGCGGGGCTAAGCAGTCTATAGTATCTGGAACGAGTTTGGTTAATACATATTTAAACAAGCAAGGTGCAACTGGATACAAGGACACTTCTATTACAATCGGAAGCTTGACTGGAACGTCAGGTAAAGAAGGTTCTGGAGTCCGGCGCTCGTCTGTTATTCCTCTGCAAACGAATAGTACCGGCATACCACAGACATTAATCGCAGCTAATAATGTAAAGCTCAATGGAACAAATCTTGGGGCCCTAACGCTAGCAAACTCAGCGACACTATCTGCACGGGATATTGCAGCGTGGGTAAATGGAGTTACACCAACACCGAATGTGACTGCTGTTGCGGATAGCACGAGATTTTACAAATGGGCAGATATAAATGCCACCGGCGGCCTGACAATTAATGGCACAAATGTGATAGGAGGTGGCATCGGGGCTCCAGCAGACATACGTGGCCTGATGACGAAGATAAATAACCAGACTGGTTCTACAAATGTTGAAGCCACATTGATGCCAGACGACACACTTCAAATAAGTAACACTGATGCGCATGTTGGCAAAAATATTACCCTTGGTGGTGGTGGCGTTGGGAATAATTTTCTTGGAGAAGCAGACGGGATCAAGACCGGTCGCGTGATTTATACCAGCGACAATACTGGCACTACAACCAGAAATGATGGAACGGTGAATTTTGAGTTCGTTAATTACGGTGCGGGTGCTGGCAGCGCAAGAGATTTAAGTCGCATAGGATTAGCGACGACGATTACTTCTAATACGACATTGGACGATGACCTTCTTTTGTACGTCACCGGATCAGCGGCGGCTATTGATGTTCGTTACGACGTTCAAAAGAAAGCGATTTTACCGGATGTTTCCATTGAGCCTGCGTTCACCTTAACTTTTGATGGTGCGAATAGGAATTTAGTTTCAGTTACCGATACGGCGACGAGTACCGTGCTATCAACGAAGGCTTATGCCTGGCCAAACGGTGTTTTAGTCGGTGATGTAAAAGTTTTATTTGCCGAGCCCCCGGCTGCAGGAGATGTTTTCACAATTGAGCCTAATTCAGGGGCTTTAGGTGATAATGGAACAATTAATCGTGTGTTAGCCGTGCGGGATACAGGGGTCAACGGTGACCAAGTACCCATCCAGAATTATATTTCTTTAGTCTCTGATATTGGTAATAAAAATAATCTAGCTAAGCTTTCAGGCGAAGCGCTCCAAGTTGTACTAGACGATGCTGAAGCAGTTTTAGATAACACTGTGGGTGTGACCCTCGATAGCGAGGCTGCTGACCTCATCCGTTATCAACAGTCATATCAAGCCGCAGCGCAAATCATCAAAACGGCTAGAGATTTATTTGACACCCTCATTGCAGCGTCCCGAAATTAACTAAAAAAGAACACTAGCCATGAAAATTTCAACAAGCCAATATTATAAGACGATGAATGACTTGATGACTGACCAGCAGGGGCAGATCAGCAAGTTGCAGTCCCAACTAGCGAGTGGCGTAAAAAACGTGACCCCGAGTACAGATGTTAAGGCTACGACTACGTCATTAAAACTAAATGACGTCATTTCCAAACAGGATGACTACCTTTCTAACTTAAAAAATTTAGATGTGGGGTACATTGAGGAAGAAACCGCGATGAGCGGAATGGTGGAAATGATTCGCAAGATGCAGGACATTGCTATTCAGGCACCGAGTGGAACTTACTCAAATAATGAGCGAGCAATTTTTGCAACCGAGGTAGAGGGGTATCTTAATGATATTCGCGGGTTGGCAAATACCAGAGATCAAAACGGTCATTTCCTTTTTTCGGGCAGTACCGTTACAACGATGCCGTTCACTAAAAATGGGGCAGGGGACACAGTCTATAATGGAAATCAGACTGAGATAAAACTTGAAATTGATCAGGGTTATAAGCTTCCTCTAAATATTTCAGGTGACAAGCTGGCCGGAGTGATTACGAAAGCGGACGGCACTGGCAATAAGGTCGATATGTTTGCCGTGATGACAGACTTTGTAACAGCGCTCGAAACTAACAATATAACTAATATTCAAAGGGCAGCGACTGAGTTAGATGAAGTCGCTAAAAATTTGGCTAAAAACTTGACCGATAATGGTCTGCGTCAGCGTGTTGTTGAAGAGCGGCAAATAATTGCTGAGGATAAGAAGCTTGTCTACGAAGGTCTCCTCTCAGGTTCGCGTGACGTCGATTATGCGACTTCAATAACCGAGTTATCAAGTCACATGCTCGCCCTTGAGGCGGCTCAGAGCACTTTTGCTAAAGTCTCGCAACTGACTTTGTTTAGTTATATCCGATAAAAAATGAATCTTAGGAATCCTTAGGTAATGGCGGTAAGCGGAACTGACAATATTGGGTCAAAACTCATCAACTCGATGGATGTTGGTTCGGGCGTGAATATATCCGAACTTGCGGAATCTCTTGCGCAAGCCGAAACTGCTGCCATGATTTCCTCAAAAACAAAAAGGAAGGAGTCTGCGACAGCCACAATTTCTGGCTTGGCAATATTCAAAGAAAGCCTGAGTATGGTTAAAGCATCGTTGGAAAAGTTAACTGATAAGAGTTTGCTTGTGGATAAAGCTGCAAGTTCTCAAGACACCAATCGTGTTGAAGCAAAGGTCACCGCACAAAGTAAGGCACAAGCCGGTACCCATAAAATTCAGTGCCGAACACTTGCAAGGGCACAGATAAACGAATTAAAAATGGGTTCAGGCTCATTCACTTCGGAGTCACAAGCTCTAAATGGCGGAAGCGCTTTTAACTTAAGTATTGCCTCACCTGCTGGTGGATCAGCTACCACGGTTGCAGTAACAACTGCTACGCCTGCTGGCATTGTCGCCGCAATTAATGCAGCGGATGTCAATGGTATCCGTGCTTACACAATGAACATGGCGTCAAGTGGTACAGCCGTCTCGATAATGATAGAGGGTAAAACCGGAGAAGCGAATACTTTCACCGTAACGGACGCCTCGTCTATAACCGATCCATCGACACTAGTGACTCAGAATACGAGTAATGACATTCAGGCTGCCCAAGACTTAAAGCTTGTGGTCAATAAGGCTTCAGATACTACCGAATTCGTTTATCGCGCTACTAACTCTCCGACAGATGTTATAGCTGGCGTCCAGTTAAACTTTAAGACTTCAGATAACTCTGATCCTTACACAACGACGAACATAATAATATCTGAGGATCGATCAGCCTTCACCACTGCGTTAACGAACATTCAGACAGCTTATAACGCTCTCGTTGATACCACAGGGGTATTAGTGGGCACCCTTGAGTCTGATTCAGACGCGGCCGGCGACCTTAAAAAAGAGCGTAGCATGGTCGATCAAATGGTTAGGAAGGTTAGGGAGGGAATAACAGCGGAGTCTTCAACGCCATCCTCGCCAATAACATCAGTGAGGCAATTAGGGGTTCAATTTGATATCACTGGCAAGATGACAATAAACAAAACTACGCTTGACGCCGCTGTATCAACAAATTTTTCTGATATAACCAAAATGCTTACGGCAAATACTGATAATCAAAGCTATTTTGATAGCGCTGCCAAAGGTTTAGCTCAAGACGCAGCTAACATTATTGAAGACTTCGTTAATGATCGGGGACTGATTAAAAAGACGAGTGATGCGCGTTCAACCGATGTTGCTCGTTTTGAGGAAGACTTAACTAAGCTTGAACAACGCTATGAAGCGGCAAAAAAACGGTATTTGTCGCAGTTTGCAGCGATGGAAACACTCGTGGCAAAAAGCAAGAGTACTGGTGAGTATCTTACTGGGCAATTTAAGGCAATGCAGGGTGGCAATGACTAATTTTATGGGTATGCTGTAGAGTAGTTTAAAAGCTTACAATTGTTTAGCAAGTGGAGAAGTCAGATGTGGAGCGGCCAGACGGAAGACTGTGAAATTTGTAAGATAGTAAGATGGTACTTAATGATAGGGGTACCTCTCGTCATTTTGCTATGGTCTCGACCGGACATTGAATATTTACGAGGATTCATGCTGACGAACATAGTGGGTTCAGGGATTACTGTAGCGCTGGTTGTTGTTGTTGGGTGGAAGTACTATCAAGAGTTTTGGCGGAAATAAATCGGTGGAGAGTAAAGTATCTGCTGAGAAAAGTTGCCACTCGTGCAAAAATTTTTACATAACTTGGGAGAAAGAATTTCCTTATGGTTGCCGCGCGATGGATTTTAAGAGTGCGCGACTGCCGAGCTTAGAGGTAGAAGAAGCTGACGGCCAGGAGTGCTTGGCTCATGAATTGAAGTCTGGTTTAGTCAGCGGTGTGAAAAAAAAGAAGGCTGCCAGAAACCAGGTTAAAGCGAAATCAGTGAAAGTAAATATAGAGGTGTAGCGAGACTAGAAAAGGTTTCGGTCTCTGTCTAAAACTAACATGAAGGGGTGGGGAAGGTCTTTTGGCTCTAGACATGATCGTCTGCCTTGATATGTGTAGTAAGCGCAAGCGACTCTGGTTCGGGAGGAGTTTTCCTCTGAGGTCCAATAATTGTCAACGTCGGCACTTGGAAATACGTTGAGGTTGATGGCCGGATTTATGCAGGCTTTCTCTGTAATTGACGCCATCTCTTTGCTGGTAGGTAGGCGGATTGATTGACCTGATTTATTGGACAGCTCTTTGGCATAGGCTTGAGCTTCCTGAAAAGTTAGCGTGAGGGGCGTGCCTGAGCAAGTTTTTGAGGCTTTGAATTGGGTCCCAGCGGGGCATCGGGCCCAATCGATCGTGTTTTTCCCGTGTGTAGCGAGCCCTCCGCTGCGCAGTGAGAAACCGGAGAGTGAATCGGGGCGACTCTCGAAAAATTTTGAGCAGTCTTCGGGGGCTCTGAAGTAATCGCAACTAGTGACGATTGGAAGAGAGATAATGCATAAAATAAGTAAGCGATTGGTAAAAAATTTTATATTAGGGCGAATCATTGTAGCTTTGCCTCAAAGTATTCATCCGTAAACTAGAATCAGCGTATTATATATTTAAATATGTTTTGAGACGCAACGGTTGGTGAATTAAGTAGGAGTATGACATGGATATTGCAACTATCGTAGGGCTTATTGGTGCGGCTATTCTTATCGCATTGCCCATGATTTCGGGTGGTGACCCTATGGCGTTTGCTGATGTGCCGTCCGTCCAAATCGTAATAGGGGGGTCAATAATGGTCGTATTGCTTCGCTCTTCTCTGGGCGAATTCAAGAATGCGATTAAGGTTGCTGGGAAAGTCTTTTCGAATAAACTTGAAACCCCCGAAAGTTTAATAACTCAACTCGTGGAGTTTGCGACGATCGCCAGAAAGGACGGAATGATTGCGTTAGAAGGGCAAGAAATTTCAAACCCCTTCCTTGCTAAAGCGATTGCTATGCTCGTTGACGGCGCTGAAGAAGAAATGATCAGAAAGTCTTTGGCGCGAGATATAGAGATAATGAAGCTCCGTCATAAGCAAGGAGCGGCAATCTTTTCGTCTTGGGGGGAGGTTGCTCCGGCAATGGGTATGATAGGCACCTTGGTGGGCCTCGTTAATATGCTTGGGAACATGTCCGACCCCAAATCTATTGGGCCTGCGATGGCAATTGCTTTGCTGACAACAATGTATGGCGCGATTTTAGCGAATGTATTCTGTATACCGATTTCTATGAAATTGGTTAATCAATCTGAGATTGAGGCTTCTAATTGCGATCTAATCGTGGAAGGAACGCTGTTCATTCAAGCTGGCGGGAATCCACGCATATTGACCGATTTATTGATTTCGTTTGTTCCACCTCAGAAGCGTACTGAGTTGACTGAAGCGACTTAAGTAGGTGAGTTGTAATGGCTGAAGACGAAACAGAGTTAGAAGAAGTTTCTGAAGACCCCATTCAGCAAGAAGCGGATTCTTCTGGAGTTGAATCCGCTGCAGAGCGGGCGGTGGATGCTTCCGATATCGGTCCTAGCGTGGTCGTTGATGATGACGAAGAGGGCTGCCCTGAGTGTAAGCAAGGCGCTCCCGGTTGGATGGCAACATTCGCAGATATGGCTACTCTGTTAATGGCATTCTTCGTTCTGATTTTGTCTTTTTCGGATACGGAGCTCCCTAGATTTGAATATATAAACGGAAATATTCAGTACGCATTTGGAGTAAAGAAAATAGTACCAAAAATCCAGATTCCAGCTGGACGAAATATGATTTCAGAAAACTTCACACCGAACCCAGCGGAACGGACAGTGATAAATGATCCAACTCAGCGTGAAATAGACTCTACATCGGAAAACTTGCTTCGCAGAACGGATAAATCTCCGGAGCGCTTTGTTGAGGAACTGGAAGCCACTAAAATAGCCTTAGCTGAGCAAATTGCGTCTGGCATGGTTACTGTTTCGGCGGACGGTCAACAGATAGTTGTCAAAGTAAAAAATATCGAGGCGGTTGGTGAAGAGTTTGGTGTTGACGGCTCAACGGATGGGTCAGCGAGCCAGATTTTAATCGACACAGCAAGTATTGTGGCAGATGTGCAGGCAAGTATTTCAACTGAGATTGGCGTATTCTTGAGCACAACTGAAGAGGAAGAGTCTGAGCTCCCTGAGGACGAGGCATCATATTCGGGACAAATAGCTGAACAAGCTGAAAGTAATCGTCTAGAAAGCTTGAGAGCGGATCTTCAGACAGAAATCAGCAATGGTTTGCTTGAGGTAGAGAAAGAGGGTGATGACATTGTGGTGCGTATAGCAAGTCAAGGCTCTTTCAATTCAGGAAGCGCTAATTTTGCCCGTAGCTTTACCGAAACTTTGGATCAGGTTGGGCTAGCAATTGGTTCAGATGTTGGAGGGGTTCGTATCGAGGGTCACACCGATAATATTCCGGTCGCGTTCAGTGATACGTTTAATTCTAATTGGGACCTCTCGGCTGCGCGCGCAGCTTCAGTTGCTTCATATTTAACCGATCGGTCGGTACTTGCGTCAGAGAGAGTAGAAGTTATCGGTTTTGCAGATACTGTTCCCCTTGCTTCGAATGATTCAGCTGATGGCAGAAGTCGTAACCGTCGGATAGAAATTCGGATACCAGACTAAGATTAAATTACGTTATTAAAAGTGGTGAAAAATTGAGCGAAGATGAAGTTAACGAAGAAGCGATCGATCTTGCAGACGACGCGGACTTGAAAACAGAGCCCGAAATGGACGAGGCTGAAGAGCTTGCTCATAAGGAAGCTTTGCGCGCTCAGTTGATGGAAGCCAAGCAGAAAGCCGAAAAAGAGAAAGCCTTGAAGTCTGAAGATTGTCCTCCTTGTAACAAGGGGTCACCGGCTTGGATGGCGACTTTTGCCGATATGGCGACGCTTTTGATGGCTTTTTTTGTTTTGATACTTTCGTTTGCCCATGTGAACGTCCCAAAGTATAAAGAGGTTAGTGGCTCAATGAGGTCGCGCTTCGGCGTCCAAGTTACAGTTCCGATCGTAGAGGCCCCGACCGCAGATAACGTGGTCATGCAGCAATATCGTCAAAGTAGAACCCAGCCGACAGCCGCTGATGTTGTTGAGGAACAGCGGAGTCGGGAGGAACAAGACCCAGACGTCGAGCTTGATCGAGATAATGGTCCAGGCGAATCAGATACAAATGCTAGGGCTGACGAAGTCGAAGAGATTCTTAGAAAGGAAATTGCAGAGGGCATTGTATCGGTAGCTGTTGAAGATGGTGTAGTAGTTATTGAAGCTCTTGAAAACGAGTCTACGGACGATGAAACAGGTAAGATTAGCCAGGATGCTATCTCCTTGCTTTCTAAAGTTTCTGATATCCAAGCACAGCTTGATGGATTGGTCCGTGTGGAGGGTGCGCAGTTTGCGGTTCATGGTCAAAGTAATTTAAACGATGACAATGCAATTGATGGCGCGTCAAGTCGCTCCCAAGATCAGCTTGAACAGATTAGAGCGAATTTATCTGACGAAATCGATCAGGGGTTAGCTGAGGTATTTCGAGATGGCGACTTAATTGTGATTCGTTTGGCTGAGAGAGGTAGCTTCCAGAGTGGTTCGGCTTCATTACAGGCAGACTTTACGTCGTTGCTAGACAATGTTGGGGCGTCACTCACAGGAGCTTCGGGATTGGTACAAATTGAAGGACATACCGATAACGTTCCGATGAGTTTTGGCAATAGGTATCGCGATAACTGGGATTTATCTTCAGCCCGGGCGGCGAGCGTGGCTGATTATTTAATGGAGACCGGGTACGTAAGTTCTGGGAGCATGGTGGTCAAGGGTTTAGCAGATACAAAAGCGATAGCGTCAAACGATACGGCATTAGGAAGATCAACTAATCGTCGGATTGAAGTCGTTATTCTGCCAAATTAAGGCATTCCTCAACCCTCCGGGCAGACTGCGAAAGCGGTCTTTATACATTCAGCGATAGTGTTTTCTGCGTCGACAATTTCTTCTGCCTCTAATTGGATGCTCGCGATCGATGTAACGTCAATAGCAGCTTCTAGTCCGTTTTTTTCCGCAATCTTTCCCCAAATATAGGCCAACAATGAGTTTGATCGATCTCCTTCACCCGCCTGTAACATGTAGGCGTACATCATTTGCGCCGCCGCATAGTTTTTTTTTGCCGAGCTCAGGAAGAGTCGCCTCGCCTCGGCATAATCAAGGGAGGATCCGTTTCCGCTCTGATAGGCTAAACCCAGCATATATTCGGACTCTCTTAATTCCTTCTTGGCTGCCAGTTTGAACCACCTCACTGCTTCGATAGCGTTTTCTGCAACGCCATATCCGTTGTTGTAAAGAAGGCCAATGTTATGTTCGGCCTCAGCGAGCCCTCCGGTGGCAGCCCGGCGGTACCATTCCATTGCTGTCGAATAATTTTGTGATACACCAAACCCCTCTTCGTACATGTGCCCAATATTATTTTGAGCTTCTGCGTTTCCAGCTTCAGCCATTGGGAGCCACGATCGAAGCGCTGTCGCGTAATGTCCGCGCTCCTTGGCTGCTAATCCAGCCTCAAAGCGATCAGCCTGTGCAAAAAGGGGCTGCGAGCAAAAACCCATTAAGATTATGGCGGTTAAGAATAGTTGGTAATCAATTTTTAAATCTTGCATGATTCTGCCTCTTGTTTTGCACCAAATGTTACTTGATCTCAAAAAGAATTTTAAAAATCATATTCCCAAAAAAAATTCAAATAATTATTCTTTTATCTTATGTTTGAAAATTTAGGATACTCCTCAGCCGGTCGTTTAAGCAAATTCTTATTTCGTAAAACAAGCAAAGTGATAACTAAAAACCGCCATTATTTAGGTTTAAAGCGTCTCTAAATGACTAGTTAGGACATAAATTGAAGCTTATCTGTTCAGTACCGATATAACTTTAAAGCAAAAAATGTATAGATAATCATATAGTCATAACGTGAAACCGATTTGCTTAGTATGTAGCTTGATACAGATTGTCCTGCGATTTTTAAGCATAAGACTAATAACAGAGAAATAAATTGCTTGGTCAAGTGTAAGTGCGACCTATAAATTTAGCGAATGAGAAAAATGGCTCTTCAAAAAGACAATATACTTGACCACTGTAGTATCGAAGAGGTCATTAAGTTGGCGCGCCGGAAAATTAAAGATGGCTCAGTTCCAGAAGCGATTTCGCTATGCCAAGATATTATTCAGCGGTTTCCTCACAATAAAAAAGCCAAGGATCTGCTCAAAAAATTGCGTTCCCAACACACCTCTATAACGATTGCAAATCAAGACCCGAATCCAGTAGAGCTCAAGTCAATTCTGGCCTTATACGAACAAGGTCGATTGCAATCCGCACTTGAAGAAGTCCAAAAACTGCAGATCGCTTATTCTCAATCTAAAATTCTTTTTGATCTATGCGGTGGGCTCGCAAAAGAGTTGGGGCATATTGATTTTTCTATAAAACAGTATGGAGAGCTTCTTAAAATAGATCCTCAAAACGCAGAAGCGTATTTTGATCTTGCTGCTGCGGTTAAATTGAAAGGTGAGTTGCCGTTAGCATTTAACTACTATGAAAAATCAAAAGAAATCAATCCGCTGCGCGCTGAAACTCATTATAATATCGGCAATGTATTAAAAGACATGGGCGACTTCGAAAACGCAATAGTGAGTTATGAAGAAGCCATAAAAGTAAAACCCGATTATGCTCAGGCCTTTAATAATATGGGGATGATCAGTGATGAAATGGGCGATAAAGACGCGGCTGTAAAGAGTTACAAGCAAGCTTTAAAAATAAAGAAAGATTATTATCTTGCAGCAAGAAACTTAGTTGGAGCGCCAAGAGGAAGCTTAGATTTTGAAGCTTTAGAACTTGTGAAGCCTTTACTTTATGGGGAGAAGCGATTAGCTCTTGATAAGGTTGTGTTTAAATTCTTTGAAGCTAATTATATAAAACACACTGATGATTTGGAGTCGGTTTTTGAAAAATTTACTTCCGCAAATAAAAATAAAGAAGAAAAAATAAAATCTGAAATCGATCTAGAAATTTCAAAAAATGAATCTTGTCGGCGTAATTTCCAAAATTGGATCCCTGTGAGGCAGAAGAGAAACAATAGTGAGATAAAGAAAGTCTTCATATTGGGGCCTTCGCGGTGTGGCAAATCTTCGTTAGAAAGAGCAATATTTAGTCATAAAAAAGTAAAACCCTTTTTTGAAACTAATAAGTTATTTAGGACTGGCGAAAAAACTCCGTCACTCACAGCGATGGCACGCGACAAGTTTCAAAGCTTAACGTTTGAAGACGTTTTTTATCGGGATGAAGAGTGGTTAATCGAAAATGATTACACCGTTATTACGAGTACAGATCCAACGTTAATGTACAATGTAAAAGAGATTCATGAAAATATCGCCGATTCTTTTTTTATTGTTGTAAATAGAGACAAGATTGACTTAGCAACTGAAATATTTATGACTGATTACGTAAATAATAATTATTACTCATACTCTCCAACTTCAATTATGAAATTTATAGACTCCTACTATGCGTCTTTAGCTGTAGTACAAGAAAGGATTCCTGATCGCGTTTTGATGGTTTCTCTACAGGAGATTTGTGAAAAACCAGATGAGGTTATTGTAAAAATTGGCCAACTCACATCGATGGATTTCGAGCTCGGGGCTGATTGTTCTTTACCTAAAGTTAAGCTTCAACGGAATCAATTTAGGAAGTATTTTGAAAAACTTTTGTAAGCTTTTGATCTTTATAAGCGGTGAATGAGGTGCCAATGGGTGTTGGTGAAAAAACAAATATCCTTGACAGTTTAAATATTAAGGAAGCTCTTAAGCTAGCGAAACGAAAAGCTAAAGAAGGGCAATTTACTGAATCAATCAATATTTGTAACAATATTCTTGAGAGATATCCTCTCAATAAAGATTGTAGAGTGTTCATTAAAACACTTCCTTCTCAAGAAAAACCGCAATTAACCGGTCGTCAGGATCCCTCAAGTTCGGAATTGAGCTCGCTTATAGGGTTTTATAAAGAAGGTAAGTTTCAGTCAGCGCTTGAGGTTGTTCAAAGGTTACAGAAAGTCTACACGTGTTCGGTTGTGCTAAATGACTTAGGCGGTGAATTTGCTTCGGAGTTAGGGTTTTTGGATACCGCAATTGAGTATTTCAGTAAGTCTCTCGAGATTAATCCTAGCGCTGGAATGACCTTCTACAGCCTTGCAAATGCGCTAAAAAGAAAAGGCAATTACCGCTCGGCTATATCTAATTTTCAACAAAGTATAGAAATTCAACCGGGACATGTCGAATCTCATTTCAATCTCGCCAATACTTTTAAAGAGCTGGGTGATCTAGAGTCAGCCATCAAACATTACCAGAGGGCTATGGAAATAAATCCGAGTTTTGCTGGCATTTCTAATAATATGGGATCCGTATATGCGCGGATGGGTCAAATCGATTTGGCAATTGATACCTACTCAGCGGGACTTGATTTACGCCTGAATGACGCAAATCTTTATAATAACCGAGGTGTCTTATTCCATAAGAAAAAGAACTATGACCAAGCGATTAATGATTTTAACGCTGCATTAAAATTAAACGAGGGGCTTGCTGATGCATTTAATAATCTCGGTTCGTGTTACAGGGAAATAGGAGAGTACGATAAGGCGCTTGATAACTATAAGCGAGCAATCGAACTTAACAGTGATTTTCCTGATGCACATAATAATGTTGGTGTCGTTTTAAAGCATCAAGGCAATACTGATGCGGCGTTGAAGCACTTTAGTACAGCAATAAAATATAACTCCGGTTTTTCTGATGCTTATAACAACTTGGCGACGATTCATGTCGATCGAGGAGAACTGAACGATGCCCTATCGTTCTATCAAAAAGCTATCAAAAACGAATCTCGTTCTGCTAATACTTATAGTAATTTAGGTCTTCTTTTAATCAAAAAAGGAGAACTAATAGATGCTATAAATTGCTTTAAACTCGCAATTGAAATTGACTCAGAAGATGCTCGATCTTGGGTTAACTTAATTCCGTTGTTGAGAACTTGCGAGTCAAATGCTGAGCTAGAAACTCATTTAGAGTTTCTTCCGTTCAAAGATGAGTCTCAGGGACACGTAAACGCCAAAATTTCAATGCTTAGGCTCGCAGCCAAATTAGGCACGGAGTCTGCGATAGACGACTTAAAAGCCGCGCTTGAGTCATTTGGTGCACTAGATCATTCAGTGCTTAAGAGCCCTGGAGCAGATGAGAAAGTTATTAAGGGGCCCTGTACAGGTGAGAAATTAGTTGCGCTTGTTCATTTTGGGAGGAGCGGCACGGGGTTTTTACACAGTCTCATCGATGGTCATCCAGAAGTCTCTACCCTACCAGGTATTTATCTGAGCGAATACTTTGATCATGCTACTTGGAAGCAACTTACTGCAGGTGGGTGGGATGGAATAGTTGATCGGTGTCTTGATTTATACCGAATTCTTTTTGATGCCTCAGATGCGATGCCGGTTCTGACAAAACATAAAAGTTATCTTTATGAGCTTGGCAGGACAGAGGGGCTTACTTGTGTTGGGGATCAGCAAGATGAAGTTCTCAGTATTGATAAAAATCTCTTCCGTAATGAGTTAAAGCGATTAATGAGTGAGTACTCAGAGCTTAACTCATTGAGCTTTTTTCAATTAATGTTTAAAGCCTATAATAGTGTGATCGGAGATAAAAATAAGAAAAGTCTTATCTTTTATCATATACATAATCCCAGCTTGCTGGCACAACTTAATTTTTTGAGTTTAGCTCCCAGTGCTCAGTGGATAACTATGGTGCGTGAACCTCTGCAAAGCTTAGAGTCATGGGTGTGTATTTCGTTTAATGAAAATAAGTGTTATGAGATTGCTGATAGAATTTTGTCGATGCTTTTGCAGATATCGGACGTCAGTTATCCACGAAAGAACACCGTTGGAGTCCGGTTAGAGGATCTCAAGCGGCGTCCGAAGGAAACCATTCCGGCGTTGTGCCGATGGATGGGTATTAAAGAGCATGAGACGCTCTACGAGATGACAGCTCAAGGGAAGCGTTGGTGGGGAGATCCCAATAGTCCTGATTATAAGAAGGATGGGATGGAACCTTTCGGAACTAGCGCTATCGACCGGGAAGTTGGCGCGGTCTTCAGCGACAGTGATCAATTTATTTTAAGAACTTTATTTTATCCATTTAGTTTACGCTTCGGTTACGCAGAGGAAAATGATAATCAATTCAAGATTGACTTACAGAAAGTTCGGCCTTTGTTAGATAACTTGTTTGATTTTGAAAAAAAGATTATTGAACGTACTAAGGTTGTGAAAGAAAACTTTATAAAGTCAGGTTCATATGTTTGCCTAAGATCAGTCTTGGTTGAGAGATGGGATGTATTGAACACTTATGGAACTTATCCGAATATGCTAGAGCCGTTATTGACGTCTGAGGATTAGATGGCACCTGAAGAGAAAAACGTGTTGGACAGCCTCGGCCTAGAAAAAGCAATTAAACTAGGACAGCGAAAAGCAAAAGACGGTCTGGCAACAGAAGCGCTGGATATCTGTCAAGATATTACTGAGAGGTTTCCTCATAACAAGAGAGCCAGGGAATTACTTAAAAAAGTGCTTGCTCAAGTAGCTTCTCAAACGACGCCAAGTCAAGATCCTACCTCTGTAGAGTTGCAGTCAATCATCAGCTTATATGGTCAAGGCCAATTTCAATCTGCACTCAGAGAATCAGATCGGTTGTTGCGGCATTATCCAAATTCGTCAGTTATATACAATATTCTGGGAGTTATTCATGTAGCACTCAAGAACAACGATGTTGCGGTTACCCGTTATGAAAAAGCGATTGCTTTAAAGTTAGATTTTGTCGAAGCCTACTACAACCTAGGTATTTGCTTTACTGCAATTGGAAAATTTCATGCGGCGATCGTTGTTTTTAAGCGAGCGATTTTAATAAATCCCGATTATGTCGATGCGCACACTAATTTAGGTAACGTTTATAATAGTCAAAAAAGTTTTAATGAGGCTATAGCCTCGTACAAGTGCGCACTTAAAGTTGATCCAAAAAATACTGACGCTTTAAATAATCTAGGAAATGCCTTTAAAGCAATCGGTGAATTAGATCTCGCTATCCAGAATTATCAGCAATCGGTTAAGCTCGACTCTAATCGATCTGATTCCTTAAATAATATGGGCAATGCATTTAAGGAAAAGGGTGAGATAGATCGTGCACTAAGCTATTACCAGCAGGCAATCAGGATTAATCCAAAATATGCTGAGGCCTACAATAATCAAGGAAATGCTTTTAGAAATATTAATAAAATTGATTTAGCAATAGATAGTTATAAACGAGCATTGGATTTAAAGCCAAACTATACAGAAGTTTACTTAAACCTTGCTAATGCATTTATCGCAAAAGGTGACGTATCTGATGCAATGCAAATTTTTGAAGCATCCTTTCTCATAGAATCAAATGATGTTGACGTTTATTTGAAAATTAGTGCGGCATTAAGCGAAATGGGCGAATTAAATCTTGCTGTAGATAGTTTTGGAAAAGCGCTACTGATAAACCCGAATCGAGATGATGTCTATCATGATATGGGTTGTGTGTTTCTATTAAATGATGACTACGATGCGGCAGAGATAAGCTTTAAGAAAGCGATCGAACTTAATCCTATATGCGCCTCAGCTTATAGCAAGCTTGGTGCCGTTGCAGTTGGCAAAGATAATTTCGAAATAGCCATAGAAACCTTCAATCGAGCAATAGAATTAAATCCCAATGACATCGATGCATATCAAGGGTTAGCATCCTCGTTAAAACAAATAGGTCAAGTAGATGCCGCGATTGTGGCTTTTGGTGCGTTACTTGAAATCGATCCCGACTCTGCTTTGGCGTATTCGGAGACCGCTTTTTTATATTTTCGGGAAGGGGAGCTTCAAAATGCGTTAGACGCTTTGAGAAAAGCGATAGCAACAAAATATAAGAATCAGCCAGCATTAGTAATTAATGTACTTGACTCTCTTTTTTGGATGTTACAAGCGCTGAAGTATGAAGATTTTGCTTCAGTAGAAACAACGTTATCGTACTTTCTTGATGAGATATCGGGACACGAAAATCTATTAGCGGCCTCCTTATTGCAATTTAAATTGACGAGATCAGGTGCGTCGCAGGATTTATTTTTGGGTAAGGTTATAAAAAGTTTCTCTGATAATATAGATCGAGTGATTGAGAACCCCTGGAATCAGGAGGATCAAAAAAAACATAGCGACCACGCGACTCTGGTAGCGCTGATTCATTTTGGGCGTTCCGGAACGGGATTTTTGCATAGCTTAATGGATAGCCATCCGGATATTTCGACTTTGCCTAGTATTTATTTCAGTGAATTTTTTGACCATAACACTTGGGCTCATATTATTGAAAATGGGTGGGATGGAATGATTGGTAATTTCATGTCGATGTATGAGGTTCTTTTTGATTCCCGTTCGAATAAAGGCGTTGCTTCAATTAGTGGTCAAAAATTAGTGAGGCTGGGCGAAAAAGAAGGAATGACTTGTCTTGGTGAGAATAAGGATGAATCACTTCAACTCGACAAGTCGCTCTTCCGTGAGAAGCTCGCCGCACTGATGAAGGGTTTTCATGAGCTAGATCAACTAACTTTTTTTAGGCTTGTTCAGGAGGCCTATAATCATACAATTGGCGATATGAATAAAAAGAAAGTTTTGTTCTATCACATACACAACCCTGATTTTTACGCGCGCCTCAACCTTAGGGCGCATGCACCTGAAGTGAAATGGATCACTATGGTTCGCGAGCCTATTCAAGCTTGTGAGTCTTGGGTGCGAACTGCCGTGGAAACTGGTAAGTATCAAACAGTTGTTAGTTGTATTACGTCAATGTTTATGCAATTGCAAGATAACAGCTATTCAAAAGCAAACACCATCGGCGTTCGGCTCGAGGATGTGAAGCAGTATCCTAAGGAGACGATTCCGGCTTTATGTCAGTGGATGGGGATACAGGATCACGAGAATGTATATAAAATGACAGCGCAAGGGAAGCGCTGGTGGGGTGATTCTCACAGCCCAGACTATGAAAAAGATGGGATGGATCCGTTTGGAACAACCTCTATAAGCCGGGAGGTGGGATTGGTTTTCAGCGAGACCGACCAATTTATTCTACAGACGTTGTTTTATCCGTTCAGTGTTAAGTTCGGTTATGCGAAGGAAAATCAAGCGAAATTTCTGCGCGATTTAGCAGCAGTTCGGCCGATGCTTGATAAAATTTTTGATTTTGAAAAAAACATAGCCCACCAGGCACATCAGATTAACGGCACGATTGAGAAAATTCAGACTGGTGTTAGTTCTGTTTTATCTCTAAGCCAAGAGAGAGATAAAGAAAAATTCATTAATTTTGTTGATGATTTTGTTTCCGGCGATGAGTATGCTGAAGAAATAGATTTGGCACACTTTAAGAAGTCAGGTTATTTTAGTTTTTTAAGATCTGTGCTCGTAGAAAATTGGCAGATACTAAATGAATTTGGAACTTACCCAAATTTAATTGACCCATTAATAATTGAGAAATAATAGATGACTAAACCATATTTGGAGAGAGTTATCTGGCTGACCGGTCTGTCCGGCTCAGGGAAAACGACAACAGCTAAGGTTTTAAATAGACGTTTGACCGAGAATGGTCTAAAAACTATTTGGCTTGATGGTGATGAAATGCGACGAGCGCTAAATGGCTTCAGAGAAATGATGGAGTTTGATAGGGCTAGCCGATTAAAAAATGCATTCACGTATTCACGGTTATGTAACATGCTCTCGAAGCAGGCAGATGTTCTTATTGTTTCGACAATATCGATGTTTTCCGAGTTATATGGATTTAATAGACAAACCCTCGATGATTACTTCGAAGTATTCCTAGATATTCCGGAAGAAGTTCGCAAGCGGAGAGATTTCAAAGAAGTGTATAAACCCACCGAACGGGGTGGAATTAAAAATACCTGGGGTGTGGATTTAAAGGTTGACGAACCCGAGGGTGCAAACTTCAGGTATAATTATTGTGAGGGAGAGTCTCCAGAGGCTATTGCCTCAAAAATATTGAGCGCTATGGAGTGTCATTTTCAGGTGTCGCGCGAGGACACCGTTTAAGTTGACAGTGAGATTGAGCTTCGAACAATATCAGCAACTACTTCTTCGTCAATTTTTAATAGAAAATTATCTGTTCTTTCTCGATTTATCATTTCTGGGATATGGTAGCTAATTTGCTCTGTTGTTACGTGTGCCAACATTTCATTTTTGAGATTAAGTGATATCAGCAGAGACTCTAAACTTTTTGTCAAATTAGGATCTTTTAAAAGTTCCAATCCTTCTTTTTTTAACCTTTTTATGAGCTCTAGCAGTGTAAAACTGCATGCGAGTCCATGAGGGACTCCGTGGTGGCCTGTAAGCGGATATGAAATCGAATGCGCAATGGCGGTTGTCGTCCTACTAATAGCGATACCCGCAAGAAAACTCGCCAGTTGCAACGGTACTCGGTGCTTAAGCGTGCAGGGTTCTGCTAACGTTCTGGGGAGATTTTCAATAATGAGCGCAATTGCAGATTCAGATAGCGCCTTAATGTCTTCCGTCGTTTTTTTGTTCCATATGGACTCTAGAGCGTGAGACAACGTATCCAGAGCCGTATAAAGTGTCTGTTTTGGTGGGAGGCTAAGTGTAAGTTCTGGGATTAATACTGCGTTTTTAGGATATAAGATTTTATTCGTCAGTGAATATTTCTTTCCCGAGGACTTATCCCATAAAGTGGCAAACGGTGTGGCCTCTGATCCAGTACCGGCGGTGGTTGGAATTGCTGTTAATGGCAAATATTTTTCTGATTGATAGTTTTTCCCTTGGGCTAATATTTGTGATATCGATTTTTGTTCTTCAATATTTAACGTTATTGAAAGTGCCTTTGCAGTATCGATAACGCTCCCTCCTCCGATGGCAACAATGTGTTCAAATGAATCTTCTATCAGCGATAGAGTACTTTCATTTATAGATTCGATTTCCGGATTAGGTTCGATCGATGAGCAGATAGTGAATTTCTTAAGGTTTAAAGCGCTCAGGACATTTTTTATATTTTCTCTTTTTAGTGCGGATTCAGTGACTAAAACAAGCACATTTTTTCTTGAAAGATCTTTCGTGACTTTCTGTATTCCATCATAATTAAAGGCTACCTCGACTTCTGACAGCTTAATCATCTTTTTATATTTTTCAGGAATCATCAGAAATCGAGCTCATAAAAAGTTTTTTGTTTGTTAGAGGTGAATCAGCAGGACGGGTTAAATTCGCCCGAGATGAAGAATTGATGTTTATGATGAGCATGGTCGGGCCTTGCGCTGAGTAAATCGAATCCCATCTCTCTGTAAGCTCGCTGATGGTGGATACTTCGCAGATGTGAGCGTACTGTAACGCACTCGCCAATGTCAGAAAATCGACTGAATGGCCAACTGTTGGTTGTCCACCGACAGATTCGTGCGAACCATTATTGAGAATTACATGGATCAGATTTTGCGGACCCACAGACCCTATTATAGATAGGGCTCCCAAGTGCATGAGAGCAGCACCATCGCCGTCCAGGCAGATCACCTTCCGGTGATCCGCACCCAATGAAACCCCAAGTGCTATTGATGACGCATGCCCCATCGAACCGACGGTAAGGAAATCGTGATTCTTTTTACTTTCTGCTTTTCGTATTTCATTTAGCTCGCGAGAACACTTCCCAGTTGTCGCCACAAATAAATCGGCGGAGGAAGTTAGTTTGACAAGTTCCTGTATGGCCTGTTCACGAGATAAATCGAAAGTCTGTGGTGGGTTATAAGGCAGGCTATAGTGCGAAAACGTATCGGGTTTCACTAGGATCGCGAGAGGGCCTTTCCTTTCGCTTAATATGTGCGCGCAGTGTTTAAGTAGTACACGAGTATCCGTGCTTGAGTCCATTGCAAAATATTGAATACCCAAAAGTTTCAGTTGGTCAGGAGTAATTTTCCCTTGGACATTGTGCTGCGGTTCATCTTCCGTGCCCGGCTCGCCTCTCCAACCAATGATCATTAACATAGGGATATTATAAATGTCAGGGTGCGTGAGCGAGGCAAGTGGATTTACGCAATTTCCTAAGCCAGAGTTTTGCATATACACCACTGGTATTGTTTGAGTAGAAAGGTGGATTCCTGCGGCAATTCCAATCGCATTCCCTTCGTTTGCGGCAATTATGTGATTATTTTGATGGGATTTTGAGGTGATGCAAGCACACAGGTTTTTAAGGAGGGAGTCGGGTACTCCAACAAAAAAATCAAACTCTCTTTCATGAAGTTGATCAAAAAATATTTCTGGATTAATCATCGGATGAGGGCACAAGGTTTAGAATTTCTTTTATCGATATCATATCTTTGTCCGCTTCTAAGGATCTCTGATTTTCAAGTATGGATTCTGCTGTTTTAAGCATGGCAGGATATGCGCTACGTAATAAATGGTTAGCATAAATTATCACATTAACGCCTTTTTCCGACAGCTTGCTCTCATAAATCGAATTAAAACTGGTCGGTACTACTACAAGTGGTTTTCTATCTACAAAAGTATTGTATCTATCACAAAACTCGAAAATTTCCTCTCCGTCTTGACTACGGCTATGGATCATTATGCCGTCAGCGCCTGCCGCAATATATTCTGCTGCTCGCGTTAACGCATCTTCGAGTCCCTTCTCTAGGATTAGGCTCTCTATCCTCGCGATAATCATAAAATCGTCTGTAAATTGAGCTCGTTTACCTGCCCGGATTTTTTCACAAAAGTTATCGACCGTGTCTTGCGTTTGATTCGCATCAGAACCAAATAATGAATTTTTTTTCAGTCCGATCTTATCTTCGATAATTACCGCTGATACGCCAAGCCGTTCTAATGTCCGCACCGTGTATTGAAAATGTTCTTTGAGCCCACCGGTATCCCCGTCATAGATTATCGGCTTCGTTGTAACCTCTAAAATTCCGTCTAAAGTATTAATTCGTGATGACACATCGACTGCTTCAATGTCGGGTTTTCCTTTAGCAGTTGAGTCGGTAAGGCTGCTTGCCCACATCCCATCAAATTCGCGGGTTGAGGCCTCAACGCCAATTGACATTCTCTCCACGATTAGCGCAGATAAACCGTTGTGTATGTCAAGAAATCTTAGATATGGCTTTAGTGCTAGTAGTCTCTTTAATGACCTTAGTCGGATATCAGGTGTTGTTCCTGCCCTTCTAATGGCTTTACTCAAGGAGGTTGAATTGATATCAGATGTGTATGGAACATCGATTAATTCCCCACCCCATTGCCGAAGGGTTTCAATTACTTCAGCGCGAATGCTTTCTAAGTGCCCACTTTTCCAGTCATCGCCGTGGATAACGTATCGGGGTTTCACTTTTATGAGGTTCTCTCGGTAGCTTGGACTATCTTGGGGGATAACACGTGTGACCCCTTTAATATTTTCAACGATTAATTTACGCTGATCATAGTTCAGTAATGGAAGCCGTGTGTACTGGGCTATAGCTTCGTCAGTCATTAGACCAACGACCACTTTTCCAAACTTGGCCGCGGTGCTGAAAATATTAATGTGGCCGTGATGCAGTATATCCGCAGATAAAGCGACGTAAACTAGGTCTTGGTTATTCTTTTTATTAATTTTTTGCTCTTCTCTCATAAATCTGTTTCGCTGTTTCCAAATCATTTGGATAGTTAACGTTAATCCAGTTAGCTCCATCGATATCTTTGTATTGAAGCGTTATCGAACGATTAGATTCGAGGAACGGCTCTATAGTTTGTTCCCAGTTTAATGCTTCTTTTTGACCAATAAGAAATTCGGATAAAAAAATAAAGTAAGAGTGCATAAAGTCTTTTGACCAGAAATTAATGCCTAAGGACTCGCCGGCGACGTTATTTAACGGGGTCCCCCCTTTAACTACCGCCTCGACTTTATTTTGTTTTCCAAGAACGACTTGCTCATCGTTAGTTATATTTTTGAAGTTAGCGTCGATAAGTAAGCAATTCTCTTGCGGTGCTGTATTGTCCAAGAAGTTCTTAAGAGTCTCGTCCCCGTACAGAATGTCGGCATGAAGGAGTAGGACTGGACCTAGGAAAATTTGCCACTTCTCAAACGAACTCAGCAGGCTGGCAGCACTGCCTGTTGATGCGTAGTTCATATTGCTTACATACTGAATGGATATGGGGCCGAATTGTGATCCAAGTAAGGATATTATTTCTTCTCCTTTATAACCTGTTACCACCACAACATTATGAACACCAAGTTTATTTAGTATTTCAAGCTGAATCTCGATGAGTTTTTTATCTTTATCGATGTTCAATAAACATTTCGGAGAATTATGGGCGGTGTCTTTGAGTCGCGTCCCTAAACCTGCTGCTAGTATGATCGCGATAGCTTCTTTTTTCATTTTCAATCGAACCACGGTGAGTTTTCTAGGACTCTCGATTTATTTGCGAACGACGATAGTTCCTTTTGAACTTTTAAGTCAATCAGACTCGGAGCTCTAAACAGAAACACCGCCCCGTCTGAGTTTGAGCTCCAAAATTTATGTTGGATATTTGGAGGAAAATAAACTGAATCTTCGGAGCTTATGATATCGGACATCAATTTTTGCTTGTGCTTCCAAAGTATATGAATTGGATTATCTGTGTAGTTGTAGATAAAGGTATGGAGAGTTGACTCAAGTAAGCTAGCATGATTTTGGTCATTAGCTAAAATCTGAATATTGAACCCATTGCATTCCGGCATGTATGGACTTTTAGCCAGCTGGGTTATTTTATAGTCGATCAGTTCTTCATCATAAAGATAGCTGTCAGTCTCGGAGTATCTCTTAACGACTATTTCTTTATTCGGATGAAGCGTTGGTAAATAAAAAGTGTCCTCGGGTAATTCGAGGAAGTCTGATAGCGCTCTTAAATCACTTGTAGATTTTGGTTTTTCTTCATTCATTAGAGCGCTGAGGTCGATGTCAACGTTATTCGCTTCAAGTTTCTTAATTAAAAAATTGGGGTTTAGCATATTATTTTTTAAAACTTGTCGAATAAGCTGTGCTATTGCTTTTCTTTTGTCCTCGCTATCAAAAGCGAAATTACTGACTGAGTCGCTGCCTAGGGCATATAACTCAGACCTTGCGCGGCCGACGCTTCCTGAGAAGGTTACGGCGATAATATACGCGTTTTTACTGGAGTTCCGTGAGGCAAAGCTATGCTTCCAGAACGGTGATATAAAGTTTGAGTCCCCTGTGCTCATCTCTTCGCAATACTTTTCGCCGTTTATCTCCCAATAAAAGTTGACCGGGCCGACAACTGCGGTCATTTGGTGCAAGAAATGACCATTGTTGTATGCGACGTCAGCGTTTTTCGGGTCCGAATCATTAACGAATCTAAGCTCTTTAATCCACTCTGGCTTAAACGGGCTGAACTTCGAAGTAGCCGTATCTCTGTATTCATAATAGGGTGTTCGTTGGTTGTCTTTGTTTTTTCTTAGATAGATGCGACTAGAGTCGTGACTTTGTTCAGATCTCATTAAAATCATCGAATTAAAAGTGTCATCAGAGTCAATCAGAATGTCGCCGATTTTCACCGGATAACTCTGTGCAAAGCAATAAGCAATATTTAGTGTTTCGGAGAGCTCTGTTTCGCCGGTTTTAATTGAATCAAATTTACCGTTGGGTAGCCCCAGCTCCCTTTCGATGGTCGGTACTGTTCTCTTCAGGTCATTGGCTTCGGCCAGTAAGCGTTGGCCGATGAGCTTCACTTGATTTTTTTCAAAAGCATTCATATTTAATCTTTTTCGATTTTTCTTATGGTGTTTTGGATGTCCAACACAGCCTGAAATATATTTCCTTCGGTTAAGACTGTTTTTAATTTGCTGGTCTCTGTCGAGATTATTGGAATACTTTCTCCCACGAAATCGGTAATTTTATGCATAGCGTGGTGTAAAGAGTCTGATTCGCAGAGTGAAAAAGGGTTGTGATCGATGAATTTCAAAATTGCTTCGTCGTTAGCTCTTACTGCATCATACAGTGTTAGTTTTCCAAAAAACTTGTCGTCGTCTGTTAAGACATAGGCCTCAACTACGCCGGCGGTTTCCATTAGCTTATAGGCATCAACTCCGGCGGTATCGACTTCAAGCCGAACAAATTGAGTGCCCTCGCACGAACTCACTTTGGTTTTGTGCAGTGCAATAGACTCTCGTCCTAACGCCATATTTATCCCTCGATCGAGTAGTTGCCTATCAAAGAATGAGGATCCAAAAACGCGATTTGTAATTAGTGAAGAGATTACTACTGCCATCATTGCAGCGATGGCGTAGTCATATGATCCAGTCAATTCTAATACAATAATGATAATAGAAATCGGAGCTCCGATGACCGAGGCGCTCACCGCCGCCATTGCAGAAATAATAACGACCTGTTCTATCCCAGCCTGCCCTAATTGAGAAAGGAAAAAAGTCGCGACTGAGCCAGTGGTCACACCGATAAAAAGAGCCGGAGAGAAGACGCCCCCAAACAAGCCAAAACCAATACACAGGGCTGTCATACTGATTTTAGCAACGAGGAGCGCAAAGACGTATTGAATCGAAAATTGGTTTGCAATTATTTGGTTTATTGGCTCTATGCCAATTCCTAAGATTTCGGGGAAGAACGTGCCAACGATTCCGCAAATTATTGCGGCTATAAATGGGAGGTACGATCGAAGCTTAACGGAACTGCTGGCAAAGGCGCTCATGAAACGTAGTGACACCATGAAGACGATTGCGATTAATGAAAAAATAGGACCGAGTATGAGAAAGATTGGAATAATTTCTCCTAGAGCAGGTACCGTTTGCGAGAGGTTGAATATGTTATCAGTGGCTCCAAAGAGGGACTGGCTAAAGGCGTTGGCACTTATTGATGCGATGAAAATTGGAGCAATGGCTCGCAAAGAAAAATGTCTAAGAATAGCCTCGTGAGCAAAAATTACCCCTGCAAGCGGCGCATTAAACCCTGCTGAAATTGCGGCAGCGACCCCGCATCCAATGAGCACATCGTTGTTTAGTCTGTTGGTGACTATTTTTTTAAAAAGCAGTCCAGCGGTAGAGCCGAAATGAACTAAAGGGCCATATTGACCGACAGATCCCCCGCTGCTTGCAACGATAAAAGCTGAGAGAGTTGAGCCAAACCCTTTCTTAACGCTGAGTTCTGGGTTTGGGTCGTGGGCCGCATAAATAGAATCTGCAGGACCACCCCAAGCGTCAATTTTTAAAAAGACTTTTAGCAGTTTCAGAATTAACGCAGCGAGCAATAAAAAAAGTATACCGGAGAAGGAGTAAGTCGATCCTTTGAAGTCAAAAAGCGCCCAAGAGCTCGATACTCGGTATGCTGACGCAACGTTAACGCCCTCTATGAAAGCATTTGCGGCGATGGCTAGCAACATTCCGATTGCAAGTCCGTAAACGATCATAACAAGCAGTTCAATAATGATTTTTCGGTACAAGGCTATCACCTGCAAGACGAAGCATAGTGTAAAAATGGCTTATCATAATGAGTATATAATAAGCCATTTTCATTTTTAAATTTAGACTTTTAAAGTCTATGATTTTTCGTCATTGAGTGTCATCAAAAATCAATCCTTTTAATGACGCTAAGTTATCCGACAGCTTCAAAATTTCGTCAGCAGGTATCTGCTGAATCACTTTGCCGTCGGATAAATCAAGGACGGTTACTACCGTCAGACCGGTCGCCTTATCGACGTTGAACGTTATCTTGCGATTACGTTGGATCATTTCACTATTGAGATAGGAAAGGACTGCATCCACGCGCTCTTTCATGTCTTGAGTTAGTGTAGCAGATTTATCTCGAGACGACTCAACACCCTCTTGCAGCGTTTTTAGCGTTGCACTTTTTTTCGAGGATGTTGGCGGTTCCGTAGTTTTCGCTGGCTCGCGAAAACGTTCAACGGCTAACTTAGACTCAGTCTTGGTTTTAGCAAACTTTGCAGCCTCAGCCCGCAATTGGAATAAGGCAGCATTGTTTGATATTGAGCTTGAGTCGCTGTTTTCCATAGAATCTCCTCCTTATTATGGGCCTTTCTCTGTAACAAAAATTAGAGTACTCAATACTAATTAAGATCGCCAACCTTGTCACAGAGAACTAACCCTCGTTTAACTTTTTACTGAAGGAGTGCCAAGTCGGTCTGTTTAACAACCCCGGCCTGCGCTACCATCGCGTTGGCCGCTTGTGCTTTTATTTGAGCCGATGCGAGCCTTGCTGTTTCAGCCGCAAAATCAACCCCCGCGGCATCAGCCGATGCAGAGTAGCCCGCAGACTTATAGCCTGATGCGAGACTGATAGTGTTAAACACTGTCGCGGCTTCGGCAAGAGACGCTGTTGAAGCTGCGATATTATCTACTTCAGATGTCAACGCAACGATCTTTCCTGCTAAGTCACCCGCGGCATCAACGTCCCCTATAACTTCGAGAGTCGCTGTACCAGTGACACCACCCGCGCTTACTGTTGAAGCGGATCCGATCGTCCACGCGCGCCCAATCGTAGTAGCGGCAAATGTCGAGTATCCAGCGCCTACGGTTTCAGTCTTTACCGCACTAAACGCGACTTGGTCGCTGTTAGCTAGCGCGGGTGTGGCACTTAATTGACCGCGATATGCATCAAGCGTAACGTACAAGGCACCGGCCGCCACGATCTCAGAGGTATTGTATCCAGTTCCTGAGTATTTGGTCGCCAGTTCAAGCATTTGTTGTGTTACCGACATAATCGCGTTGCCGTTAGCGGCGTACTGTTCGTACCTACCAGCCATCATTGCGACATTTTTAGCGCCTTGTGCGTATCCATTTGCTCGCGTTTCTGCGGCAAAAGCATTACTTCGGCTTTGGTCCTTGCCATCGGCAAGGTTTGCAATGCTGCGTGTTGCAGCAGTTGCTGCATATCGAGAGTTTGCTATCGCCGTAGCTGCCCCGAAATTTACGTTTACTGTACCCATAGTTATATTCCTATTAAATTAAACATTAGTTTTGACCTCTAACCTCTAACCTCTAACCTCTAACCTCTAACCTCTAACCTCTAACCTCTAACCTCTAACCTCTAACCT
>MDTC01065843.1_pt1 | contig 28169 bp, 24 predicted proteins | sample 811181 | NCBI WGS metagenome assembly MDTC01 (sample SAMN05326644, study PRJNA326480) | marine metagenome | isolation source: seawater | place: Pacific Ocean: North | collected 2011 | reverse complement strand
GGCTTGTTCCTCCCATGCTTCCGGTGTCGAATATCGCTGCCACCATGCATCGCGAACTGCCGGGCTCCAGATAGGCAGGCTTGCTCCGCTGCCGGCACGGGGCGAAACAGGCGTACTCGGCCGAGCCAAACGACCTGTCGCCTGCCTTACGTAAGCTTGGTCGTCCAAGGACAACAAGTTCAGCGGAAAAACAAACCTCTGCTGGTCACTTCGTTCTATGGTGACCTTTTCACCATCAAATCCAAGCATTCGAGCCTGCAGTTTAGCTCCATTGGCACTAATCCAAGTTCTATACTGTTGCTGCGCCGACAACAACCCCGCGCAAAAAAGAAGGACAACAAGAGTAAAAAAAGATCGGAAGTAAAACAAAGGCGCTCGCATGTTATTCCGAAAGTATAGTCTAAATACTGATTATAATATTATTCATTTTTGCCGAACTTTGCTTGGACAACGGAGATTTTTTAGCAAAAAACATGGATAAGGGCTATTACAATAATCTCAGTATTTTGTAATCACCCGATACCTTTCATGGGATAAAGGAGTAAAGCCTCATCCGACTACAAGGTCCTCAGATAAGCAGCCAGTGCTGAAATTTGACGAGATGTTAGACCGCCGCCGTCGGGATGACCGGCGGTATCGAGAACTTCCATAATAGAGCCGGCAGAACCGTCGTGAAAGAAGTGGTCGCGCTGACTTACGCCATGCAATGTAGGTGGATTGAACTTTCTTTGCCCCGATTCATCTTCAAGACCCACATCATATTCGTCAGGTGAAGTGAACAAGGGCGCTCGATGGCATTCATTGCAACCAAGCTTGTTGAACAGGAGTTTTCCTCGCAATATCTTTGGGTCGTGAGGTTCCTCACGAGCTTCGGAAAGCGGCGGGGGCAGCGGGAATGTAAAAAGATACGCAACGAGGGATTCCTCATCCAAATGAGTAGCCAAACCCACCTTCCGGTCACCATTGCGCATGGTGGTAGCTAAGGTTTGACGAACTTGAGTAGTGAGCGAACCTTGGAGTCCGTTCCAAGTCCACGGTCCCGTCTCGGCAGTTCCGAGAAGCGAAGGGATCCTCTTGGGCGTACCGATGGTGTAGTCGTCCAAATTATCATTCAATTGCCCGCTGGTGTGGCCTCCTGTGTGGCAACTGTTGCAACTGTACCACCCATCGAGGGAAAGGTTTGAATCATGAAAAAGAGCTTCTCCTCGCTGGAGCAGTCCGAGCTTCGGAGTAGGACCTAAGGAAATCGAATCGACCAAGGATCGAGTTTCGACGTCGACGACTTGAACGGACTCCCCGAACTGGTCGGCAAAATAAGCCTGTTTCTCATTCCAACTCAGAACTCCGGAAACAAGCCTCTTTCCAACACTAATTCTAGTCCAAGGTTCACTTAGAGAATGGCTAATCGCAACTTCTCCAGTACCACGAATAGCGAGAATAACTACACCTGTCTTCGTGAAAAGGATTTCACCAGGTTCCCCGGCCCCCATCCCGTTGGCGCCAACGGGATAGAAAGAACGACGGGAAAAAGAACCATGCGAATTCCGAGCCGTTCCGAAAAGTTCGGAAAAAGCCACTCCCGTAAGACCGTTCTTCATCACAGTGCCCCAAAAAACGCGCGGTTTCAGGGTGGGGGCGAAAGGATTAAGAATTTGATGAGAAAACAAAAGCTGTTCCTCTTTTGGCCCTCTGGAGATTCCTCCGACGTTATGACCGGGTAACCTGCGAGCGCCGAGCAAGCGTAAATCGGGCAGACTCAGTATGGCCACTTTGTCGGCGAATGCGTCGCAAACGACTAATCTTTTCCCCGCGCCGTCCATCCACTGCAGACGAGGAGGAAAAGGGAGATCGGCAACGCGCTCCCGCCGCAGGGTCCGACGAGCAGGATCAAAGCGGAAGAGACTCACCCGTCGAGACCACAAAGAAGTGACGGTCATAAAAGCCCCAGACTTTGCCACCTCGACGCCGACCGGTGAATGTGGAGTAGACACTCGCCGATGGACTATGAGTTGACCTGCCCTGCCTTTGGTTTCGAGCAAGATGAGTTCATTCGATTCCTCATCCGTGGCAACCAAGTAAGGTCCTCCCGGGATAGTCCTTAGATCGCTAACCCCAAGCCCGACGTCTTTTTCGAAAATAACTTCTCGTTTGGGAAGATTAATTAGAGAAACGGATCCGGAATCACGATTGCCAACGGCAAGCATTCCGTTTTCCGTCAAGGCAAGGGCAACAGGTCTACGAAACTTCTTGTCCGGTTCATAGGCATGTAGGCACAAACCTCCTATACTCAGAAGCAACGCGAGGAGCGAGGGGAGTTTATTAACAGTCAGGTTCACCCGGACCGTTAATCAACCGAAGTAGGACAGTTCCTACAGGCTCCAACCTTTACGGTACTCACGGCGAACATACTGCTCGGCTTCGGATTCGCTGGGCTTCATGGCGGGCCCGTCCCAATCGATTTTCTTTCCCGTACGAACAGCGAGATTCCCAAGGAGAACCGTCTCGGTAAAAGGTCCCGAGTGGGCAAAATTAGAGAGCGGCGTAGGACCACCCTTGATGCCCTCCAGCCATTCGTAATCCTCGTCCTTAGTGCGAGGCACGAATTTAGAAGTATCATTCTCAATTTGGGCAACTTCATCCCCATCGCGTCCTGTGACTAGAAATTTCGTACGATTACGATTGAAGTAAAGCTTGCCCTTATCGCCAACAAGAAGAGATCCGTAGCCCTTTAGGTTTACACCTTCGGCCAAGTCTGCATCGGGCAGGTTGGCCTGTTTGTTTTTGCGACCATCGTACCAGACGAGCTTTACGGGTGGGTCATCGCCTCGTTTTGGAAATTGATAAGTAATCGTAGACCAGTTGGGAGCAGATTCCACGGTGTTGCCGCCTTGCTTAGCCTCTACTGAGTCAGGATACTTGAGACCCAAAGACCAGTACGCCATGTCCATTATATGACAGGCCATGTCGCCTAATGCACCCGTGCCAAAATCCCACCAACCGCGCCATTTGAATGGCAGATAGGCGGAATTGTATTCACGTTCAGGAGCAGGCCCAAGCCAAAGATCCCAGTCAAGACCAGCGGGCAACTGCTGCTTGGCTAGACTCTTGCTCATTCCTTGCGGCCATATCGGCCGATTGGTCCAAACATGGGCCTCACTCACCTTGCCGATGATACCGGCCCGAACGAGTTCAACTGCTCGGCGGATTGGCTCACCCGCGTGAGCTTGATTCCCCATCTGGGTGATTAGTTTGCCCTCAGCGGCAGCCTCGGTAAGCATACGAGCTTCGTAAATGGAATGAGTAAGTGGTTTCTGACAGTACACGTGCTTACCCAATTTCATAGCGGCCATGGCGGCAAAAGCATGGACATGGTCCGGTGTACTGACGGTAACGGCATCAATGTCCTTCTGCTTTTCCAGCATTACCCTGAAATCCTTGTAACGCTTGGCCTTGGGGAATTTCTTGTAAGTTCCCGCTGCCCGATTATCGTCCGTATCGCATAGTGCGACAATATTGGCCCCATGGCCGGCAGAACCGGAAATGTCGCTCGCTCCTTTGCCGCCGGCTCCAATGCCCGCGACGTTCAACCTGTCATTGGCACCCCAAACATGAGATGGGACGAACCGGAAGGCGAATGCCGTGGAGACGGAAGCCCCTAGGAATTGCCTACGGGAATAGCGATAGGTTTTCTTCATGAAGCTTACTTTGAGAGAAACCACTCCGGATGCAACGAGAATGACGTACAATATGGAGTAGTCCAAGGAACAATCGTCAGAAACAAGTTACGGGAGCTTGACTCAAGCTCTCAAGGGGAAATAATTAATATATGCTGAGAGGATTCGAGAATTTTCGTCGCTTAAGTTTAATGGGCTTCCTGACCTTTGCTTGGGCTTTCCTCTCTTTGGACGTAATGTGCGCCAAAGAGTCCAACGCGACTGAACCGTTTCCCATAGACGCCGAAAAACGCGAGGCCGATGCCTTCGAAAAATTGGCAAAGAAGGTGAAACCCTCCATCGCTTTGATCGAAAGCGTTGACCGAATAGGACGTGATGGCGGGAGAGGAACGGGATTCGTTGTCAGAACAGACGGGGTGGTCGCTACTAATTTTCACGTGATTGGAGAGCATCGAGACTTTCGCGTTCGATTCGCCAACGGTAAGAGCTACGAACCACAAGCGATACTTGCCGTGGATAGGGAGCGGGATCTTGCCCTAGTAAAAATCGATGCCGAGGATCTGCCGGTCTTGGAGCTTGGCGATTCCGACAAACTGAAACTCGGGCAAGGCATTCTCTCTCTAGGCAACCCTTTGGGCTATGCCTACAGCGTGAGTCGAGGGGTGGTCGCAGCGTTGCGTGAACTCGAACCCGGGGACGGGAAACCGATGGTTCAAGTGGCCATCCCCATTGAACCCGGAAGCAGTGGCAGTCCAGCCCTTGATCTAAAAGGCAATGTCATTGCCGTGCTCGCCATAAAGTCGGGCGGCGCAATGGGATTCGGCGTTCCCGTAAACGCACTCAAGCAACTGCTTGCGAACCCCAACCCCGTATCAATCAAACACTGGCTCACGATAGGCGCTCTCGATGAGGACGAATGGGAATCGATTCTTGGAGGAAACTGGCGTCAACGAGCAGGCAAAATCATGGGTTCGGGAATGGGCAGTGGATTCGGAGGAAGAATGTTGTGTCTATCCAAGGAAAAAGCTCCGGCAGTCCCCTATGAGATGGAAATAGAGGTTAAGCTTGAGGACGAGAGCGGCGCAGCCGGACTGGTTTTTCATGGAGACGGTGGTGAAACCCACTATGGGTTCTACCCTACCAACGGTTCACTTCGCCTAACCCGTTTCGATGGCCCGACAGTCTTCAACTGGACCATCCTACAATCCGTTCCGAGCCAAGCCTACAAACCGGGCGAATGGAACCGTATTCGAGTGAGTCTCGGGAAAGGGGGACAATTGGCTTGCTCGGTAAACGGCAGCATTGTCATTGATCTAGTGGACAAGGCTTTGACCAAGGGCCGAGTCGGACTATGTAAGTTTCGCCAACCGGGAGCAGAGTTCCGAAGATTTCGAATCGCTAAAAGTATACCCGAAGATGAGATACCCGAGGGGCTTGCCAAGCACGTAAAACGTATCGTTCGTAATTTGGAAAATGATGAAAAGCTTGGCAGCAAAGACTTGAACTCTCTGGTATCTATTGGAAAACCCGCATCCAAAGTTTTATTGGAAAAAGCTGATGCGCTTGAGAAAGCTGCCTACCGTGTTCGGATGTTGGCCAAAGAAGTCCGCGAGCGGGCAGTAATCGAAGAACTAGCTTCCTCTCTTCAATACGAAGACGAAAAATCAGTAGACCTCTTTCGTTGCGCCCTGCTCATCGCCCGCCTCGACAACGAGGATTTCGATCCCGAAATATACCTCCGGCGGATTGAGCGGATCGCCCTAAAAGTCAAAAAGAGCTTTCCGGAAGAAGCATCCGGTGACCAAAAATTGAAAATATTGGTACGCCACCTTTTTGACGAACTAGGTTTTCACGGAAGCACTTTGGACTACTATCACAAGTCCAACAGTTACCTCAACGAGGTCATGGACGACCGCGAGGGTTTGCCGATAACTCTTTCAGTCGTCTTGATCGAATTAGCCGAAAGACTCGACCTTCCCGTCACCGGCATAGGAATACCGGGACATTTTCTAGCCATGTATCGTGAAGAAAAAGACCTGAAGAAACCCGATGTAAAGACCAAGGAAATCCTGATCGACGCCTTTGGCGGAAAATTCGTTACACGCGAAGAAGCTTCGAAATTAAGTGGAGCAAGACTTACGGAAGATGATTTCGAACCTGCCAGCAAACGTTCCATCATTACGCGAATACTAAGGAACCTAATCAGTGTATCTGAACGCGAACGCGACTCAATTTCACGCCTTCGTTACCTCGACGCCACCATCGCCATCGAACCTAAAGACACTTATTTAAGAGCCATGCGGGCAATGGTTCACTACGGAGAGGGACGCTTTCAACAAGCCCTCACCGACATCGATTTCCTAATCGAGAATAACCCCGACAGCCCCGAAATGGAACCCCTACGAGAAATTCGCGACCGTTTGAGTTCTCAGGCAAAAGAATGACCTACTCTATGTTGTCCGCGTCACTCTCTTCACCTTCTAAACCGTCTGGACCGAGAGAGTAAATTCGAGCACCTGGTCTTCCGTCTTCTCGAGGGAACTCGTAAACATATTCGTTGCCCCAAGGATCCCTAAAAGCGACGTCCTTTCCTAAGACTTGAGCAAACCAAACCAGAAGCGCCTGTTTGTCCCCATGGCTAGCCTGAGGAATAGTAGCAGGATCAAAATCCGGTAATTCATATTCAACTAGGCTAGGATTCAAAGTAGGTTTATACGGCGGAATCTGCAAACCTCCTTTCTCATTGTGAAAACCTGCCAGAGATAAAAAGAGGCATTCGCCCTGTGTGCATATTCCCTCAGGGCATTGAGGGTAATCACCGTGCCGAGCCTTGTAATCAACAACCGAAGCAATCAGAAGCTCAACATCCACCTTGGCCCTTTTCCGAGCTTGGTTATCCATAACGTATGAAGTCGCCCCGAAAATGAACCCTAGCAAGATTCCGATAATCAAAACAACCACCAGCAACTCCATTAAAGTGAAGCCGTTTCGACGATTCTCAGTCTTCATTGGATAAAGGTTCCGAAGAGAAACCTTGCTTAAGAAGAGTCTCTCGTATCTCGACTAAATCTTCATCAACGAGAGCCAATTTCTCATATTTAGCATCTAGTTCCACAGCAACCAAAAGATAACGAAGCGCCTCCTTAAGTTCACCCTTTTGGCAAGAGTAACAAGCTAAATTGTATTTAATGCAAGCGTCCTCAGTATGTCTTTTTGCTGCATCAACAAGAACCTCGCGAGCAGACTCGAGAGATTCACTGCGACGCAATGCATAAGCCTCGGCAATACACCATTCCGAAGCACCTGGGTATTGGCGTCGAAGTATACGAGCAGTTTTCAGCATGGAGGTCCAGTCCTCCGCATCCTGCCGAACGGCCAAATGCATAGTGAGAACATCCCGTTTCAATCGATCCTCGTGAAAAATTTTCGATAATTCCTCTTCCGCGTCCTCGTACATCTCGAGGATACGAAAACCATTGGCTCGTTGCATGCGAACCTTTGTACCAATGGGAGAACGAGTCTCATTGCCGTGGATATTGGCTTGGTTAGGTTCATCAATCATATATTTAATTCTTTTTAATGTAAAACAACATCCTCGGGCAAGGAGTAAGACGAACCATTGTCTTCGCTTTGACACAAGCAATAGTGTGTGACTGAATATTAAATTCATGAAAGCGGATTCGCAAGGCAGGTTAGCTATTATAATCTTGGCAGCAATGGTCACTGGTTGCGAAAGACGGACTGAATCCCCACTGAACTCGTTAGTTCTCAAAAACGGTCAAAACCCCAGCGATACATCCGAAGCTAACGCAACAGGTCAAAGCGATTCAAACACCACGACCTTAAGCAAGGTGGAACAAAGGAAAGCCCTCGACGGGATTCTAACTCATCTGGATAAAGCCAAGGAACGAGCAGGTCTCAATGAGGAGAAGCTACCCACTTTCGGCTCAGTAAACTATGCAAATGGGGGTAAATACGTCGGAGGGTTCAAGAACGGAAAGCGACATGGTCTCGGTTCTTTCATATTCGCAAACGGCGACCGGTTCCAAGGTCATTATACGGAAGGGAAACGTGAAGGCTACGGCACCTACGAGTTCACTTCAGGAGAACGATACGAAGGTTATTTTCATAACGGAAAGTATCACCACTGGGGCCTTTACTTTTTTAAGAACGGCGACAAATACTTCGGGCAATACCGGCACGGCACGAGGAACGGAACAGGCACTCTATCCAAGAAAAACGGTGAACGCTACGAGGGGGATTTTTACGAGGGCAAAAGACAGGGGTTCGGTTCTTGCGTATTCGAAGACGGATCTCGCTACTCGGGAACATGGAAAAACAACGAACCCGAAGGCTGGGGCACTTACGTAATTGCTCCAAGTTCAACAACGGGGGAAAGTTCAAAAAAGTTCCAAACGAAGGGAAAGGAAGCACAAACCTCTACTGATCCTTCAGTGGAATCGCTTGCGGGTGAATTCCACGAACAGATCAATCCCATTCCGAGCAGGCGAGATTCTTCCGACTTAGCATCGATGGACTCTCTTGGCATTGACGACATCAAAACCTCGCGCTCGTCGAATGAAACGAATTTTCCTCAATCCATGGAAAACAAATCGGGTAGTTTGCAGGGCGAATCCACCGATGGTTTTCTAGACTTCGAAAACGGAGACAGATACGCCGGCCAAATGCTCAAGGGACTACCACATGGGCAAGGAGCCTTCCTTTTTTCCAACGGTGATCGCTACCTTGGCGACTTCCGCAAGGGTGCTTACAATGGGCAAGGCTTATTTGCCTTCAGTGATGGTTCTCGTTACTTGGGAAAGTGGAAAAATGGATTGTTCCATGGAGGCGGTATTCTCTATGGTCGGAACGGGAAAATCAAGTTGGAGGGAGAGTGGATTAATGGTCTACTTAATGGCAAAACTAAGCCTTGAGAACAATGTGTAAATTCTTTCGCGATTCATTTTCTTGTGAAACCAAAACGCTTTTCACCTCAAATGTTAATGAGAACGCTACAATCGAGCTTGATGAACCTGAGTTTTATAAGTTTTTAAATACAGCGTATTCACCCTCGCAATCCCTTCCATAAAAGTATCAAGCAAGCTTGCTGCAAAGTTTCGACTAGATGCAAAGAACGATTTACGGATCGCCAGAACCCAGCCAAGAATCGACGAGCAAGGCGTCACTAGTTGCTCAAAAGTCGTCGCAGAGATTAACGAAAGAATAGCAGTTAAAGCAAAGAGTTCATCAGCTCTCGGTTCATCCCTCTGGCATGAACCAACAAGGCGGCATTACTGTCCAAAAGAATCCGGGACTTAGCATTGGAAATTACATTCTCCGCAATGTCACCTTCCATTCGATTCAAATGTTTTGCTTCCGCAGATAGGGCGAGAGACAGTCTATCGGCAGAATGTTGAAGCTCGTTCATACGCACACCCAACTGACCCCGAGAAGAAGCTAAAACATCTATCTCGTGAATAATCTTATCAGCTGCAGCTATAGCGTTTTCAAAGGTATCCACGGAAACATCGTATAGAGTGGAAAACAAACTAGGACTTATCTTAACCAATCCCTCTCCAGTAGGAACATCTAACACATCCTTGCTAAGCGCGGCACCGTAAATGGCACTGGCTTGAAAAAGAGATCGCGACTCAACGACCACGGTTAGGCTCGTCTGACCAGAAACAGCCTGATTGGTGATAACTGATTCGCCCCATCGATTTTCAACGTAACTACCCCTATCATTTTGATGAAAGGAAGCATTATCGTCGATTCCATCTGAATCCGAGTCCAAGGAAGAAAATTGATAAGTGGTATTTTCGCCTGGAGAGTATTCGACTACGAACTGGTCTTTATCGCCGTTGTAAGCATTACCTGAAGTTTCCCACCAACCTGTGTCAAAAATCACGTTACTGTTGCCCTGTTTTAAATAGTAACGCTCTTCGCCCGTTCCCGAATTCACCTGTAAAGTAACCTTACCTCGATCATAGCGTACGTCCTTGATAGATGTCCAACGCTTGATTTTCTGCCCTGTGAGATGTCTTTGGTCGGAAGAATATATATTGTCATTATAACCTTCGTAGGTAGCAGGAAATTCGGGAGTCGTATTTTTTTCGTTCAAACCACTACTGAAATCGATACTCTCCTGGAATAAAAAATGTCCTTGAAAGTCAGTCGACTGGAGACCATTGAGGGACTCCTGCATATCCCTAAAGTCCTCGATCAACAATACTCGTTCAGAACGCGACAAATTCGGATCTCTTGCTTTTACCGCTATTGCTCCCATGCGATCCATTATCTGCCCGCCAACCTGCAATCCCGAATCTTGCAATTGAAGGTATGTCATAGCTGATTGCACATTCTGCAGTTCCGTTTGTTTTTTCTGGTTTAGACTTCTCAGTCTCGTGGCAAAAGTATGTTTTCCGCCGTCACCTTCAGCTAAAGCTTGCGCAGTCGGTTCATTCAACAGCGAACGCTGCAACCCTGCCAAGGCTCGACTCGTAGCAGAGGCGAGGTTTCCAAAAACTGGTGCGGTGGGTGAAAGCATGAAAGTATCGGTGAAGATACCGGGGATCCACTTCCATGCGGGACCTCGGATGACGAGAAATTTTCTTGAGTGCCTCCGTGCGTACGAGAATAATTTTGAGCAGAGCGGCTCTTAATGTCAAGTTCACGAACAAAAAGAATTTACTTTTTATTATTCCACATAAAAGCCAAAAAGCTGCCTAATATGCAGTGAGTGACCGCACTTAAAGCACAAGGCGCAACCGTCATTGGCAGATTACCGAAATGCTTGATAGCCAATGCAGATCCGAGTCCTGAATTCTGCATCCCGACCTCAATGGATGCCGTCCGGCAAACCGAAGCGTCAAACCCCGAAATTTTAGCAAAAAGATAACCGAGTGAAAAACCTCCTATGTGTAAAAGAGCAACGGCGGCGGTCAAAATACCAATATTATCTAAAATTCTATCCCGATTGGCAGCCATCACGAAACCAACGATGAGAATGATAAAAAGAACGGACACGAAAGGTGAATAAACGGACACTTGCTTAGCGGCCTTGGAAAAGAATCGATTCAAGGTCACCCCGGCGGAGATGGGTAAAATGACAACGAGGAAAATGCTCTTCAACATCGCCCAAGCGTCTACAGGTACGTACTGCCCGGCGTAGAACTCTGTCAGTAAAGGCGTTAGGACCACTGCCGACAAGGTGGAAATCGCCGTCATGCTGACCGACAACGCGACGTCCGCCCGAGCAAGAAAAACCACTACGTTGGAGGCCGTTCCACCCGGACAGCAAGACACCAGAATCAATCCTACCGCCATACCCTTGGGAAGACCAAAAAGATAGCCGATTCCCCATCCGAGCAAGGGCATGATTATGAACTGAAGAACGACTCCGATTCCAATCGCCTTCGGATACTTTAAAACTCGCAGAAAATCATCAACCGAAAGCGTCAAACCCATCCCCAGTAAGATCACTCCCAAACCGATGGTGATGGCATCTTTGCCGAACCAGAGAAAAGCCGAAGGCGACCACAAGGCAATTAAGGCAACCAGCACCGACCAAAATGGAAAAAGGTTGGTGCCCATACGAAAACAATTTGCAAGCATGTGAATCAAGAGACCTTGCCACCATCTCCATGGCAAGTAAAAGTCGACAAAGGAAACCCGAATCGTCTTTACTTCAGGCATTCGGGAAAGAAAGATGTGTGATGAACAACTTGCCTTTCCCAGCTTTGAAATTGCCGATTCTTACGACCCTTTTCGTATTTTCCTTCACTCGCTTATCGGGCGATGAGCGATTCGGACAATGGCGTTTCGACTCCACGACGTTGCAGGAGAAAACGCTTAAACCCACGGTGGGATCGTTGGTGGGAAAGGTTCTCGGATCAGCCTCGCTCACAAAAGAAAAGCCTTTGGCGCTGGAAGCTTCCAAAGAGTTTCGAGGAATCATCCTCTCCGAAGACATCGAGAAGGCCAATCTCCCCGCCAAGGATATGAGTGTAACAGCTTGGGTGAGGGTAGATAAACCAACCGAATGGGGTGGCATTCTGGGGGCCATTCAGGACAACGGTTCCTTCGAACGCGGATGGCTTCTCGGATATGTAAAAGATTCATTTTTCTTCGCGATTTCATCGGAAAGTAAGAAAAGGCTAACCTACCTAAAAACCACACTCCCCTATTCAGCCGGATGCTGGTACCACCTAACGGGAACATACGACGGCAAAGTCCAAAGGATCTACATGGACGGGAAGCTTACCGCGGAATCGAAGGTCCAAAACGGGCCCATTCTATATCCACAGAAAGGGCGTTTCGCGTTAGGCGCCTACCTCGACGAAAACGAACACTATCCCTTCGAAGGTCGTCTGGAGCAAGTCACTTTATGGGATCGCTCGCTGGAACCGAAGGAGGTCGCTGACCTATTTGCCGAACGCAAAAAAATATTCTCCTCGATCGAGGCCGTCGCAAGCCTGAAAGCAACCGAGGATTGGCCCACTTTCCTACACGACAACGAACAGTCGGGAAAAGGCGCAGCGAGCATCGAGGGAGAACTTTCTCTCCGCTGGACACACCGACTCCGCATGCCGCCGAAACCTGCATGGCCTCCTCCCGCCAAGCAGGATTTCTGGCACAAAAAGTACAAGCTCAAACCTCGGGTGATTTTTGATCGGGCCTTCCAGATCGTCGGGGCGGGCAATCGTCTCTATTTGGCATCCTCGGCCGATGACCAAACCCGCTGCCTGTCTCTGAACGACGGTAAAGAATTATGGAGCCATTTCGCCGAGGCTCCCATCCGCCTTGCGCCCACTGTCTCGGGCGAAAAGATTCTCTTTGGCGGGGACGATGGTTACGTTCGTTGTGTAAGTGCCTCCGACGGCAAGCTTTTGTGGAAAACGCGACCGCCTGAATTGGGAGATCGTCGCATCCCAGGCAACGAGCGAATCATCCACCAGCGCCCCATTCGGACCGGTATTCTCGTAGACGGTCAAACCGCATATTTCGGAGCAGGGCTCTTTCCAACTCAAGGAACCTTTCTCTTCTCTCTCGATATCCGCAACGGACGAATCTTGGATCAAGAGACAATAAGCATTTCGCCGCAAGGCTACCTCTCTCGCAAAAACGGAAAACTATTCGCACCCACGGGACGCGATCCCGCCGGAGCCTTCTTGGGGCACTTGTCTCGAAGAGGAAAACCCGCGACCATCCCGGCCAAGTCGATACCCGATAAATATCCCCATGCATTCATTGAGGCGGGCGACTTCAAATTCGCCGGCGGAAATGGTGAAGTGGCTGTCTTTCGTAGCGACGGTTCCCTTGCCCAAACTCTAACCGTTACCGGAAAGGCTCACTCGCTTGTGATCATTCGAGGACAACTTGTAGTCAGCACCGAAATGGGCATCGTCCACTGTTTTTCCGTGGGTGAAAAAGAACCTATACACGTTAAACCCGCCCCCCCGTCCTCCTTCCCGAAAGACGATCCACTCGCCAAAAAAGCTCTGGCCACGACAAAAGCGACCAAAGGCTACTGCTTGGTAATTGGGAGCAAGGATGCTGCCCTCGCGGGTTCGATCGCACGATTGTCCAACCTACGAGTAATCATCTCCACGAGCAAAGCGGTAGAAGCTGAAAAGCTGAGGCGCGAGCTCGCCGCCGCCGGCCTCTACGGCAACAAAATCGTGATCCACGAACGCAAGGACACCGCCCTGCCCTACGCCGATCATATCTTCAACCTGATCGTAAACCCACTCCGGAGCATCCCCGAGGTCGAACTTCTTCGACTTCTTCAACCACGTGACGGAGTAGCCCTCCTTGGCCCGAAGCTGGAGAGGCAACTATCCAAGCCTCCCATCGAGGGTGGCGGCGAATGGACTCACCTCTATGCCGGACCCGGCAACACCGCATGCAGCCAAGACCGGAACGTAGCGGCCGATCTTTCCATCCAATGGTTCGGGCGACCCGGTCCGGAACGTCTGCTCGATCGTCATCACCGTTCCGTCTCCCCACTCTGGAAAAACGGGTTTCTCTTCATCCCGGGCAACGAGAGAGTGTTCGGGGTAGACGCGTATAACGGGGCGGTCCTTTGGGAAACCGAAGTGCCAGCATCCCGTCGCATCGCCATCATGCGCGATTGCGGTTCCATGAGCGTGGACGATGATTATATGTTCGTCGCGAGTGGAGCCGTCTGTCTCGCCTTGGACGTTCTGACCGGAAAAGTCGTTCGGCGCCTAAATATTCCCGTTGCATCCAACACCGAGAACCACGAATGGGGATACGTCGGCAAAGTAGGTGATTTTCTCTTGGGTTCGGCCGTAAAGAAAGGGGGCATTCGACGAATATACGGGCACGAAGGAATCCGCGAAGCCTACTGGGACAATCGTCCTCCCGTTTGCAGCGACAGCCTCTTTGCCATCGCTCCGCGTACCGGCAAACCTGCTTGGACCTACCTGCCTGCCGGTGGTGGATCCATCGTGAACTCGAGCATAGCGGCCGGTTCCGAAGGCTTGCACTTCATAGAAAGCCCAACCCCCGCTAATCAAGGCCGTGTCACCTACGAAAAGATTTTTGGGGAAGGAAAGGGCTGCCTGGTGACCCTCGACCTCTCATCCGGAAGAACTATCAGGCGCACTCCCCTACCCGCGAAGAAAGCCGTGCAGAACCTTTACGTAGTTACCGCAAAAGGAGTTCTTGCCTTGGTCAACTCGAGAAACGACAAAACAGTGCGATACGACGTCAGCGCCTACGACGCAAGCAATGGAAAGCTACTCTGGGAACAGTCGCAGGACAATCGCCTCAAGCTGAACGGTGACCATGGCGAGCAGGATCGACACCCCGTCGTCCTCAACGACGAACTGTACGTCGAGCCCATGATCTACAACCTCCGCACGGGCATACCGGTAGAAGGCAGAAAATTATCAAGAGGCAGAGGTTGCGGATCCCTATCCGCATCCGCCAATGCTCTCTACTTTCGCTCTCAAAACCCCACAGCCTACATTCCATCAACCGGTAAATTCAAAAAAATCACCACTGTCAGTCGTCCGGGGTGCTGGATAAACGCGATACCCGCCGGCGGCTTGCTCCTCATACCCGAAGCAAGTTCCGGTTGCACCTGCGCCTTCCCCATCCAGTGTTCCCTCGCCTTTGCTCCTCGCAAAAAAACGAAGTCATGAAACCTGCGCGCAAACTCAAGATCACCATCGTTCTTTCCTTCTCCATCCTCCTAAACGTATTTTTACTTTGGGAGTTAAAACGTTCCAACGATTACTCGAAAGCGCTCGAGCAAAAGGTAAAGAAACTACAAGTCGAGAAAAACTGAGAGTGGCGAATCCGCCCGGAACAAGCCGGCAAAAGCTACCCCATTCAAGGTGCCTTTACGATACTGCCGTTGTTCCAACTGGAGTTGCCGTCGGGGCAATCCGTAGCGGAAGCTTGATGGTCCCAAGGATAACCGTCGGAAGTGCCGTCGATGCCTGAGATCGACATAATGGTCCAAAGTTCGTCGTACCCCTTCCGGCTGAGGGTAAAGCCCGTGGTGGTTACGCCGTCGGGCATCTTCCCGTCCGTGGGGCCATCGAAACGGTCCTCACTCACGTAACGGTATGTCCCGCTCGCTCCGATAGGATAGCCTTCGGATGGCCAAGCGGAAACGTCCACCTCGTAAACTCTACTACAGGTTACGAAGGTACCGTTTACCTCGGAATCGTAAATATCGACGGAACCGGACTGCGATCCGACTTCGGAAGAACCGGAACCCCCGACCGAGTCATCAGGAGGACCACAGGAGACGAGTAAGAAGAGGAAAGAAAGTAAAAGAAGATGCATATGCGCTTTGGTCATGACTTTGAAAGGGTGAATGTTGGAAACAATCATTCCCCAACCATACCCTTGACAAAGACCTTGGCAACTCTACATCTCATTCCTTCTCCGAACTCCTGCTGAATCACAACTACGATCAAGTGAAGAAGTTTTCTTCTTCCGCAGTCTCTGTTTCCTCGGACTGTTCAGACTGTGAAAGAACGTTGCCTTCGCTATACTTCCCCCCTTCTACGATGTCATCCTAGGAAATTTGTTCTGGTTGCTTCGGTCTAGAAAGGCTTATCCGAAGGGTGTTACAAACCCGTTCCTTAAAGGAATTAGCTAATTCGGCTTAGTTGGTGATACAGGCACTAGTATCTAGTTCCGATTCGATACCCGGCGCATTGGTAGTAGTTTCTTGGTACATATCTGCATTTGAATAAATTAGGATGCTCCTGCGGTGCAAACTCCCAACGATTTCATTATTAACTCAAAGGGAGGTAAATTTGTACCTAAATTCCCCAAGTACCAAAAAGCCTCCTTGACCTCAACCGCTGCGAGTGTTGGATGAAGGGATGAAATCAGTACAGGCTACAATTCTTTTACTAACCTTATTTTTGTTTTCCTGCGGAGAAAACGTGGAAACTCCTGTGACCGATGATTCGAACGGTTGTTGTGATGCTAATGAAAGCTGTTGTGATACAAACGAGACGGACGAAGTGAACTCCTCAATTGATGGAAATCAGTCCGCTCCCTAAAGTACCCCGGAAGCTTCCCGGTATTACCTAAACTCCACTTGGTCTAACAACCAGATGGTGTTTGAAGGAGAGAGGTGAGAGTGTTACTATTCGCAATGTTATTCGCATCATCCGATGCTTAGATGCGGGGAAGACGAATCGCTGGACCAAGAGACCGCCGGCAAGACCAAAGAGCGGGAATTTGCTACGATAATTCCGAAGGTGCCAATTGTGGTCTAGAATGACTTGACTACATCACCTCGTTGGGCTCGTACTTCCCCTTGCTCGCCGGGTTCCATCGATAGAACTTTGCCGTGGCAAAGTTAAGCTTCCTTCTGTGGAACCAAATAAAAAGCATAGTGATTGAGGATTTCCACGGCTAGGTAGTGGCACTCTCCAATAGTATTCCTGCCAACACTTTCAATGTAACGAAAAGGAAGGTGGATTTGGAGCTAAATCCTCAAAGTACCCCAAAACCCTCCTTGACCCGAACGGCGTCGAGTGTTGGATGGGGGGGATGAAGAAACTTCTGACTGTTATGTTCGTTGTCATGCTGATTGCCGGGTGTGGGGCTGATACCCAAAAGCCGGGAGGACATAGTCCCGAATCCAATCAGTCGTCCGAGCGAGTCGCCGATATCGACTTGGACGATCCTGAAATTCGCAAGAGGGTAATCGCCGAGGCGATTGCCGTGGACAAGTTTCAGAGGAGAGACGAATCAGGCGATGAACTTGCCTACGCCCCGAATGAACAAAAACCTTATTCGGGATGGGAGAAGGAAATGCACCGTAATGGGAGGATATGGTGGTTGAGCCAATGGAAGGCCGGCAAGAAGAACGGACTGATGAAGTTGTGGCATGAGAACGGGCAAAAAAGCATGGAAGCAAACTATAAGGAAGGCAAGCGAGACGGACTTGCGACGGAGTGGTTCGAGAACGGGCAAAAGGAGTTAGAAGCAAACTATAAGGACGGTAAACAGGACGGGCTTGAAACGGGGTGGTACCAGAACGGCGAAAAGGAATATGAAGGAAACCACAAGGACGGCAAGCAGCACGGGCTTTGGGTTTTCTACAACGAGGAGGGGACGGTAAAAAGTCGTATTACCTTCAAAGACGGCGAAACAGTCGAAGACTAAAATAGCTCACGGGGTCACATCCAATGAAGGGATGTAGACTAATGCAGTGAAAGAACATTTCTTCCGCTAATTCCATCGGGGGGGGTGTCAATCCTCACTATTCCTAAAGAACAACCTTTTTTTAAAGCGGTGAAAAGGGCGAGAAAATCACGATGGAGTTAGACAAATCGGGCGAGCTCGCCCTTCATGCCTTCTTCCTGTTCGTGTTCGAAGAGGTGAGATAAAAATCCAAGTGAAAGGGTTGGCTTCCAAGGAGCGTCGAGAAAACCCGAGCAAGCAGTGTTGCGGGCAAGGAGACGCCCCTGCATGAGGTCGACGAAGGCGGGCGAATCTTTGGAGCCAGGACCCGAGCAGTTTTTTCACGATGTACCCCATGGCTGATAAGCCTGCAGATGGAGGCGAACGATTTCGACTGACAGACCGGATTATCACGGAAAGGCGTCGTGCCTGTCCACGGCGAGCATGAAGGAATGAAGGAATATCAGGGGATCGTCGATAATGACTGACCTTTAGCGGAATCTCGGTGAGTTGGTGTACGCACAGTTAAGATTTAGATGAGAGCGAAGGGACCACAAATTTCGGCGGAAGCATCAGGCTTGCCCTCTATGGAATTCATCTGCGGGCAACCTCCATCAAGTGAAAGTGGATACAACCTTGAGAGAAGAAACAGAAATGACTAGTGATCAAACACTTAGGAAAACAATCCTACTGATCCCGACGTTTCCTTCTAAAGTGAACTTCTCTAAATCTCACCTACTTCTTGACTTCCCAAAATTCCACTTCGCCCCAGAGATTGCCCCAACCTTGAAAATTAGGGGTGAGACGAAAATAACGGGCTTTGATCGCTTGCAAATCCATTTCAGCCCATGTTCCTACACTGCGTTCGCCGACAAAACCGGCATAAGTGTTGAAATCGACGTAATTCACGCCGTCGCGACTAACCTCCACCTCGACTTGAGAGAGTTCGTCGCTACGATCCCAAGGCTGAAAAAAGACACGTATAACGCCAATAGTCTTTTCGGAACCGAGATCAAAGGTGAGAGTGGGATTTTCCTTGTACCAAGCCGTCCATGTGGAACGCCAACCGTTTTCGGGAAGTTCTCCGTCGATCAGTTTTTGAGGACCCAGACGACGAGCCTCCAAAGTAGGGGGTCTGGTTGACTCCACCTTGGCGACAGGAACCGAGGCATACTTGCGAGGATCACCCTTACGGGAACGATCTTGAGAGAAAGCGATTCCCGTAGCGAGAGCAGTGACCCCTAGAAGCAAAAAACTACGAATATTTTTTTTCATATAACGAGTATTAAAAATAAAGCCGGCACCGGCATGGGCGCAACCCTTCAATCGGAAGGCAAGGGAGTACCGCCACACAGGTTTTGACTAAGGAATTCGCCGTCCAGATAAACGTCGGCCACCAAGTAAAACTTATCTTTACCACGTTCAAGGCGACGAAGCTCTATCTTTTGGGCGTTCTCGAGAAGCTTGCGCAACTGACTCCATTGGCCGATGGCACTCGGAAGATCTTCGGCTCTCGCAGGAGGTAAATCCAACGCATGAAGACCCCGAATCCTTACAGGCATGTTCTCACCAAACAAGGGATGAACGCCGGGAAGGGTTACTAAGAAAGTCTTTCCATCGACCACACGCCCGACGTCGCGAACATTTATAAGCTGAAATCGTTGAGCAAAATGTCTCGCTCCGGATGGATGTAAACGAAGAGCTTTATCCAAGTCTGCATTTATCTTGTTGATGGCCGAAACGGGTGGCTGAAAAAAGTCATACGATTGGGATTGGTCCGGCAAAGATTGCGTGGAGTTACGACAACTAGTGAACAAAAGAACACATATCGTCATGAGAAAGTACAAACATCGAATGAGAACATTCATTAAATCCAGATTGGCGAGGATCGCCCTCAAGTCAACTCAGCTAAACGGGAAGGGTGAATAGAAAATCCTAAACCTGCCTGAATCGTGAGGTTGACCATACACATGCAGCAGACTTTTTCTTCGCTGCGTAAAAAATTTTCCTAGGCCTAATTTCAGGCTTCGTCCCTTACGTGTACACACAATCAAGTCCAAGTGATTTTTCGGCCGGAAAGACCCGAATTCGCCAGTTCTTGGGTTTCTACTTCCTTTTGACTATCCAACCAGCAAGAATTCCTAAATACGCGATAGAAGAAAATCTGGAATAACAGTTGGTCGCCCATCCCTGTAAGGCTCTTAGAATCTGGATTCAAATGACTGATGTCATTCCTACAAATCAAGAAAAGCCTTTACCCTGTAAAACTATGGCAATTTTCAAATCGATATAGACATTATAAATGGTCTAAGCAAAGTGTAGTATGATGGAATGGATTGAATTGCGTCGCTAATCGAATCTTCGCTCTTGTATGTGACCCGATCAGTAAGTAAGTTCAATAAATGAGCATTCCAAAAGTGCGTTTCCCGATTTTCCTATTAGGGCTTTTTTGCTTACAAAATGCCCACTCTCAACCGCACCCTTACAATCAGCTAGGGCGGGCCGTATTCGAATCTTTCCGCGATCGAGATTTATCAAAATTTGTTGAGAATTCGGTCTTTGCCCTCGAGGAAGATGAATTCCGCAATTTACTTAGTGCAATTAAGAACGATGCCCTGATTGCCCAGTTGCGAGAAGGGAGTCAGGAAGATTGGTCCATCGTCTTTGCCAAGAATTGGCGCAAGCACTGGAGGCACATTGCCAAACACCTCAAAAGCCAAATCGGCGCCAAAGCCTTTGCCCCTATCCTAACCGCCGCCAAAGCAGACGGCATTCAATGGCAGACAACAGAACTAACTGCAATTGAGGTGCTGCTTCCAGTTAAATTGGAACAAGGGCACTTTGAGGTCAAACGCGACACTTTCACTCCCAAAGTCACATCAATCGATATTAATGATACAAGCAAGACCGAGTGGGATTCGGGCACACTTTATTTCGACCGCGGACTCGCTTACAGGCTAAGAATGGATAAAAGTACACATGGTTTTGGCTTTATGATCGGCAAGAAACCGGAAGATTCGGAGAATCGTTTCGACAGCGGTATCCAACGCAATGGCGCCGGGGTCGGAGATATTCTGGTCGAGTTTGAAAAAAGACGTTGGCCTTCCGATACTCTGTCAGGGTCGAGCCTCAACAAAGTGAACGCGACCAAGATTCACGAAGAACTGACAGGCAAAAAACCAAGCTCGGAAACTCTAAAGAAATTGGCGGATTCAAGCCACACAGTCAACGAGTTCGTATCGGAAATTCACGAAAAACACTTCCCTTCCCATCTGTACTACTTCTGCCCCGATCGAAAAGGCGTCGGAGGAACAATATGCGTGAAGGATTCCAATGACCTCGACAAACCAAACCAACGGATCGACTTACTTCTCACCTTCGACTTTGGACAGCCAAAGAGAAGTTACCAAATTCTTGTGCGAGAAATACTTTCTACCCCGCGTGGACCCCTATTTTTTGAAAAACCTAAATGGTTGGGCGTAGTGGGGTCGCAAGTCGGCACGAATTGAAGCGTTTTATAAGGCGGCAAAAGAGAAAATACCTTGCGGGAGAGATCCAAGTGAAAAAAATGTATGCGCCCTAACGCCTCTCCATAATAACATCGACTAATTCGCCGTTTTTAAATTCCTTCGACTCGATAAGCTTTCCCGCTTCATCCCATCGGCGGAAAAAGCCATGCCGACGATTGGCGAACCACTGAGACTCCTCCCTGCGGGCACCACTCTCATACCAAAACCGAGACATGCCGTCTTGTCCTCCCTTCAAAAAACTGGCTTCTCCTTTGGGACTCCCGTTGGCATGAGATTCAAGTGCTCGTCCCGTAAAAGGCACTCGATTCACATCGTGGTGCCAAAGTCCCGTAGTTTTATCCCGAACAAGTTGGTGGCCATCGACATTAATCACCTTCAAGGCTAACCGACTATTTTCCCACTGCAGAATTTCGAGCTCATTTTTCAGTCTATCCAAAGTTTCGACCTGCTCAAAGGTACTGAGTCCGACATCCGTCGCCCCTTCCCCTTCCCCCTCACATCCAGCAAAAAGGAGAGAATAAGATGCCAAAAAAACATAAGAAAACTTCATCATAATACCCTTCGAAAATATATTATTATTTGAGTAAGATATTCCCAATTGCCCTAGAAGTGTTTGCAAATAATCCAGAAATCAAACTCAGCGGGATTCGTCTTCGGCTAGTGCCATCCGGGAGGAAACAATTGCCACTATTGCGAAAGTCAGGAATTTCTTTTTTACGGTAACCCGTGGTTGGTGATTTACGAAGGAGCCTGTAATCCATAATGAGTCCGATTTAAATGGTAATCCCAAATAATTGGGTCAATATCTAACTAATCCGCAATAACATTCTTCATGATAAGACTCTTTTCGCTGTTAACAGTGGTCATCTTGTCGGCCAATTCACTTACTGCAAAAGCCAACCCTGATCCCGTAAGATTTTCCAATGCGATCGCCACCTTCGAAAAGGAAGACGCCGAACGAAAACCTATCCCCAACCTCACCCTCTTCACAGGCAGTTCCAGCATTCGCATGTGGAAAAGCCTGACCACGGACTTTCCCAACCAAAAAGTGCTAAACCGAGGATTCGGAGGCTCCCATATTTCCGATGTCCTGCACTACTTCGAGGTCGTAGTCGCCCGCCACAAGCCAAAAGCGATTGTACTATATTGCGGAGAAAACGACCTTTGGTCAGGAAAACCACCCAAGCAAGTCTTCGCCGACCTTCTGGATTTCACAAGCAAAGTCCATGCCCTGAATTCCAAAATCAAGATCCATTATCTTGCCGCAAAACCTTCTCCCAAACGCATGAGCAAATGGAAGACATACCAAATCTGCAACCGCCTCATCGAAAACTACTGCACCAAGGACAAAAGACTGAACTTCGTAGACGTATCCGAAGTCATGCTGAACAAGGACGGTCAACCTATTCCAAACATTTGGCTTAAGGACGAACTCCACATGAACGGAGAAGGCTATGCCCGCTGGACAAAGTTACTAAGTCCCCTCCTGATAGAAAAATAGATGAGCTCTCACTTATTTTATTTTCAAGTACCCAGAGAAACCTATGACATGCAATTTAGATTTGAAAAAACAGGTGCAATTCACGATCAAAACATGTTCAAAACCAAAACAATTTCAGAATGAAAATATTAGAAGTTAAAGACAAAATAAAAGAATTGGAAAAAATTACCTTTGTTCTTCCGAACGGTGTTCTGGTTCCTCCTCATTTCCATATCACTGAAGCAGGTTTAATTAGCAAAAACTTCATAGACTGCGGAGGAACCATCAGAAAAGCAAAAGTGGCGAACTTCCAACTTTGGAACGCCAACGACTTCGACCACAGATTAGAACCGCAAAAATTAATCGATATTATAGAAATTGCCGAAAGGACCCTGAATATAGCTGAGCTTGAAGTGGAAGTTGAGTACCAATCGGAAACCATAGGCAAGTACGGACTGGAGTTTGACGGGACCAATTTCTTATTAACCCCAACCCAAACCGATTGCCTGGCAAAAGATAAGTGCGGAATACCTGCAGAACCAGAAAACTCTGAAGAAGTTGAAACTGAAGCATCATGTTCTAGCTCATCGAAAGGTTGCTGCTAGCCTTAAAAAAGGTGATCCAAACTTTACTTTTTCGTGTGGAAAGAATGGAGCCGAGAATCGGATTCGAACCGACGACCTACGCATTACGAATGCGTTGCTCTACCAACTGAGCTATCTCGGCACATTCCCAGTAAAATAGACATCTTTATTGATCGTGGAGTCGCTGGCAACTTTCGAATTAAGGAGTTTTGCAATAAACCTTTACAAAGTTGGGGAATAGCAACTTGATCAAAAAACTACTTTGACCATTTTGTGGTAGGGTAAACTGTCGAAGGATCTGTAAAAAATTAACCCCGAGAGTGGGAGTCAATGGTTGGGCCTACAGGTGATCACTCAACAGACTCGCCCATCTCGTAGAACTCCCTATGGCGCTCGGATCCATCGGGGTTGAAGTAGATCCAAGTTCCATCGGGCTTTCCGTCCCTGTAACTCAACCTTTCCTCGAGCTTTCCGTCCGGATACCATTCGAGCGAAGCGCCATGGAGGTTACCCATCTGGTAATGGTCCTCCCATTCCTTCTGCCCATTTTCATACCACCTTACGCGATGTCCATCCCTCTGCCCATTTCTGTAGAATTCTCGGGACTCTTCCTTCCCGCTCGGGTACCATTTAACATAGAGACCGTTAAGTACTCCTTCTCGATAAGTCTTTAACGATTCCATGCGCCCGTTCTCGCACCACATCGTAAAGAGCCCGTCCAACTTACCTTTCCCGTACTGCTTGAGGAACTCGACCTTTCCGTTTTCGTAGGTTGTCTTGGCCCACCCAGTGTAAGGCGACTGACAGCTTGGGGCATAATAAAGCTCATCACCCTTATTTACGCGCTTTTGAAGTTCACCTTCTGTAAAAGCTTCTGCGATTATAATCCTTAGCGTTTCGGGATTGTCCCGGTCAGTTAATAAGAGAGTGGTCTTTTTGCATCCAACAATCAGAAAGCCAAAAAAGAAAGCTAGCATGAGAACCTTCATCACCCAACACCAAACGAAGACCGAAGGGCTAAGTCAAGAATCCGCTACCAAATCCTTTCAACCCACAACCAATTGGACAGTAAAAAAATCGATTCTCAATTTTGATTTTTAAATGATCCATATGTCATTTCCATTCGATATAAAGATTATGCTAAACGATAAACAATGCTTCAAAATTCTTAAATTCATGGTATCGGCAATGGTCTTCACCGCGGCTACAGGAATAGCGTATTTAAACCTTAAAATTATTTAAATTATCACCATGAAAACACTACCTGCACCAGTCAGAATCTCAGATAAAGAAATGGTTAAAACAATGGGGTACTTGGGTCTCAACCTAGAACACAAAAACTACGCTTTGACAAAACGTAACCTCTCGGAAGTGAAAAACTATTTTAAAAGAAATTTCGACTGGTCGAGTAAATATTTCGAAAATCGAACAAGTAGGCTGAAATGTAACTGCTTATTGAAGAAAAATTGAAGAAGGGGATTATTAGACATGTACAACATTAAAAATCAAGTGGCAAAAGCTGTAATAACAGGTGAAACTTTGAGTAAAAAAGTATGCGAACATGGGGTAACGACCGCGTGGAGGAGAGTATCGTATTTTGGCGACAAAATACAAAGTAGGAAAAGAATATCTAGATTTAAAAATCCTCTTGTAACTACGGAATACAATTGAAGGATTAAGTCTCAGGATTACATTAATTGCTGAAGACTGAAACAATGAGTGTAATAAGTAAATTTTTACACTATTGGAGAAAATAATATTATCCACATTGTATGCCCGAAAAACAGAAATATTGTGTCAAAGTGTAGAAAGAAGAATTTTCTTAACGGAGGACATCTGGAATATAATTACCAATAAAGGTCACTCCAAACTCCTTGTGTTACACCAACAGTAACACGCTGGTTAAAAGATAGGTTCAGCCGCACCATGGTGAAGACCAGTACTTTAACACTCGTTAAAGACAAGATCTTATAAGGTAGAAATTATGTAATTTTATTGTTAGTAACTAGAGGAGTTTTAAACGCAGAAGTAATAGTCGGGAATAAAATAATGCTAAACTTCAGCTTAAAATCACATCAAAGAGCACCATGTGGTCTCCTCAGAACTGAAAAAAAGATAATTTTGAATTGGGGGAACTTGAAAGTTCAGAAGGGTACCTCTTCGTTCAACTCATCGATCGAGGTAGGGTGAGGCTCCGAAGCTTCAGCCGCCTCGGAAGAAGATATCTCGTAACCATTGACGGAAACAAACCATTTTGTAACGCCGTCTTGACCTTTCCACTCCCGACCATTGAGGCGGGATTCGATAACCACTTTCTGACCCGTCTTGAGTTGGGTGCTCTTCTCAATCGCCTCCTTCGTAAATTCAACAGGTATAGGGTTGGCCCACTTGTCGTCGCCCGTCTTCACTACCACCACGTGCTTTTTGAATGCGTTTGCTCCGTATTCCTTTACTTCGTCCACAAAGACGACTTCTCCAGTAATTTTCACATCGTTCATAATTCGTTAACTACTTCTTAAGTTCCAAAACTACCGATAGTCAATCACCGACCGTTCCTTACAGATCACAAAACCAAGCACGCAGAGCATGTTTTGCTTCAAAGCAGCATTTCAAAGAGAAAACGCGTTTCAAATATCAATCTAGGTCCGAATCGGTTTCACCCGAGCTTCCCGAGCCTGTTCCAAAATTTTAGAGCATTCGGAAGTTAAGTCATGAACTGTAGTTCAACAAAACATGCAGCTCTTTTTACTCAAAGGGTCCAAAAGACTCATTTTCGACTTGCGATGTAGGTCCGTGCATGGAACACAGGCAAAGCCTTTTTATGCCTGATTCCTCATCTACAACTAAAACTAACTCCGAAAGGACCAATGCGCGCCGCAACATCATTGTCGCAGCACTGGCAATTCTCGCGACCGTGGCTACCTTTTATACGATAAGGGTTATGCAGGACGCACCCCTTGCCGTAGCGGGTGGTCCGGATGGAGCGCCGATGTCAATGCCGCCCGCCGCAGTATACGTAGAAAATTTAGGAAAAGAATCCGTACAGGCTGAAGCCGTCGTGACGGGAATCTTACGAGCGGCGTCCGAAGCTAAAATTGCTGCGCGCGAGCCTGGTGCGATTGTGAAAATGCTAGTCGACGAGGGTTTTGAGGTTAAGCAAAACGAGATCATCGCGAAGCTCGACGACCGAAGATTAACGACTTTGATCGAAGAGGCTCAAGCCACATTGGCATCAGCAAAGGGACTGGAAGGCCAGAGGAAGGCTGAACTCGAAAGGGCCGAGTCCGATCTTGGCATGAAACGCAGATTGAGAGATTCAAAGGCAGTTTCACAAAGCGACGTACTGGATGCGGAGAGAGCATTAGCGGTGGCAATTGCGCAAAGCGGCGTAGCCTCTGATCGAATTGCAGAGGCGAAAAGCCGCCTGAGTTTTCTGAACGTTCAGCTTGAGGACCTTACCATTCGAGCCCCCTTCGACGGCGTTATAGTAGAGCGTAGATCCGAACCGGGAGAATGGGTAGACGCAGGTACAATTGTGGCATCGCTGGTAACAGTCGATCCAGTTGAGGCTTGGCTACGCGTGCCGGCCAGGCATCTCGACTACCTCAATTCGGATTCCAAAAACTTCCGCGTGCGCCGTTCGTCCTCAGGCGAAATCATAATTCCGCAAAAAGTTGAAATCATTCCGAAGGTTGAATCATTGAGTCAGTTGTTCACGATAGTCGCAACTATACCAAATACCACGAGCAAATTTACCTCCGGCGAATCCGTAACAGGCCACCTGCCCGTGGGAGAACTGGAGCCTCACTGGCTCTTTTCCACAGATGCCGTGATTCGCTCGGTTTCGGGTGAATTTGCCTATGTCGCATCAAAGCCCGAAAAAGAAGGTGAGTTGCCGGTAGCACGAAGAATTTCCATAAATATCGCTTTTGAAAGGGGCAACAAGGTCTATGTTGCCATCGACGGGAGTGAGTTCACCATGGGCGATCAGATTATCGTCGAAGGCAATGAACGCCTAATGCCCGGCAGACCGCTAATAGTAAAGGCCAGAGAAGAACCACACTCGGCCCCTGCTCAATGAATTTAATCGAGTATTGCATCGGGCGGCCTATTTCCGTCGCGGTGGGAATAGGCTTGTCCCTATTGGCTGGCATTATGGCATTTACGAGCGTTCCCGTGCAGATGAAACCGGAGGTCGATTCGGTCGTCATCTCGGTGACGACAGGTTGGGAAAGCGCATCAGCGGAAGAAATAGAGAGCGATATCGTGGAAGAGCAGGAAAAGGTCTTGGGTGACATTGCAGGTCTCGTTTCGATGACGAGCAACAGTCAAGCGGGCCGGGGAAACGTTCGGTTGGAATTTGCAACGGGAACAGATATCAAAGTGGCAAAGGCAGAGGTATTGCAGAAACTCGATGAAGTCCCCGGTTATCCTGAATCCGTACTGCAACCCGTAGTGGAGGACATTGATCCCGAGTCGGTTGATTTCATTGCTTGGGTGGGGCTTTCCTCAACCGACGTCGAGTTCGACACCACGACTCTTTACGACTTCATGGAACGTCGATTGAAGCCTCGTTTAGATAGACTGGAAGGCGTATCTCAGGTTGGCATTCGCGGAGGTAGGCGATCAGAAATTCAGATTCGCGTTAAAGCACGAGCGCTTGCTGAACGAGGGTTGACCTGGAACCAGCTGAGTACGGCCATCCGTAATGCCAACCAAAATTTTTCAGCGGGAAAGCTGAACGAAGGCAAGCGCGACATTCGGATCCGCTCCACAGGACGATTCGAAACTCCGGAATCGATCATGGAGATGATCATCAGGCGAGATACTACAGGACCAGTCTACGTTCGAGACGTCGCCGAAGTCGTTGAAACTTACAAGGAAAAAACGGACTGGGCGCGGGCTCGCGGCAACCAGATGCCATTCTTCAATTTCTTGCTTCAACGAGGAGGCAACCTCATCGGCACGATGGATCGGATCAAGCAAGAAATCGCCTCGATGAATGGACCGGAAGGTTTGCTTGAGGAGCACGCGCGCGAACTCGGGCTCAAGGGCAAACTCGAACTCGTTCAAGTTTATGACGCCACCACCTACGTCGAAGATGCGATAGACTTGGTCCAAAGCAACATCGTGATCGGTGGTATTTTGGCTACGTTGACCTTGTTGTTCTTCCTACGCTCACTTAGGACCGTCGGTATTATAGGCGTGGCCATTC
>MDTC01111045.1_pt1 | contig 28174 bp, 23 predicted proteins | sample 811181 | NCBI WGS metagenome assembly MDTC01 (sample SAMN05326644, study PRJNA326480) | marine metagenome | isolation source: seawater | place: Pacific Ocean: North | collected 2011 | reverse complement strand
TGTCACAACTCGTAGATCATTGATGAATGCGGGGAAAAAAACCATAATCCGTCGTTCCTGAGGCATGATTGGCATTAATCTCATCACGTGTCATTTGGAAATCTGTTACTTCAAGTCCTTGCCTAATTTTTTCATTCACTTCAGATTGAAGTTGTAATAACATCTCTTCAGAAAATTGAATTGGGTGAAAATCAATCCTAGAACGATCTGTATGGATTTGGTTCCCAACCGTTCGGACTCCATCAAATAGTTCGTATGCAATGCCACTAACAAGGTGTTGTGCAGTGTGCATTTTCATGTGAGCATAACGTCGGTCAAAATCAATTGAACCAGTGACTTCATCACCTACTTCTAATCCAAATACATCATCGACTGTATGTTCGATGACATTTCTCCCTCTTACTTCTGTAACATTTGACTGGCCGTTCGGACCGTTTAAAACGCCCAAATCCCAATTCTGACCTCCACCAAGTGGATAAAAAAGCGTTCTGTCAAGAGAGATTTTATTCTCTTCAACTTTCACTACCTTAGCTACGAATTCCTTTTGATAGGCAGCTTCAATTGAAGAGAGATAAAGGCGTTCAGTAGTCATTGAGTCAACTCCATTAATTCATTCCACAAACTCATTCCTTTCAGAAATCGTTGATCACAAGACCACATCCTACGTTCTACTGGTAATTTTGTTGACATAATCTCGAGAATTTTAGTATTAGATGATTCATGTTTTTCAGTATACCAGGATTCAATTGTACCATCATAACGTTCTAATTGAAGATGGGCATCGGAGAAATTATTCAATTCTGTATCTAGATGAAGGAATCCTGTAGATGCTTTTCGTTTTACATCATAGCGGATGCTCGCATCTGTAAGATTGTGTTCTTGAGCCCATGGAATCCAAGTATCTTTTGTTGTATCAATAACAACATCAAAGATATGCTCCCCCTCTATTTGACTCGCTCCTCTAAGATGAACAACCATTCCTTTAGGTGAATTTATTGATGATATAATTCTGGTCTTATTAAGAAGGACTACACCTCTTTTTGCAAGTTGGATGTTCATTGACTTCATAATCCATTCATGACGGAATCCCTGATCATTTCCTTCGAATCCTTTATCTGTCTCAAAATTTAACGGTATCGTTCTTCGATTTTCGACAAGGCTTGGCCATACATTAGGTAGTCCAAATTCTGTGGTATGATCTGCTATGAATACTTCAGAGCCTTCTTTGAGAGCAGAATATGCACATCCATATGCAACAAGACCTGCTCCAACAATCAGAGTTTTTATCAGATCACCTGCCGGTTATTTTCAATGCATCGACTGGACATGAGGGGATACAATAATCACAATATGAACAGAGATCCTGTTCTACTATTGCGAGTAATTCTTTCATAGAAAGAGCATTGGTTGGGCAGAGACCTATGCAAGCTCCACACCCATAACACCGATCATCGTCAACGATGAATTCAAGCGCTCCCATATTAGTTCCACTGGACACCATCATATTTGTTCTTCGTCGTTTAAGGCTTATTTTGAGGCATCGGCGTCTCCATTAGAAAAGATATCAATATATTCTCATTGTAAAATAAGATAATATGAACAGACCCCTTGATTTCCATTGGAAGAAAAGTAGATGGAATCAAGAAACAACAAAACAGAAAAGAAAAATGAAAACAACAAAATCCATCTGAAGATTATCGCGTAAAGTGTATATTATTATTGTTGAAAAAGTATGGGATTTCGGAGATCCAATATCTTAGATTACTCCACTGGAAACTAAGGGGTGTGACCCACAAGTTCTTCTGTCTCTAACTAATCGTCTTAACATGGTCGTTTATGCACCAGGGCGTACAACCAAATATCCTTCATCACCACCTGATAAAGGATTAAGATATCATTACCTCGGGGGTGGTAATGAAGTTGGTAACGTAGGTATAGTTCTGGAAGATCCATCCTCGAATCGCTTACTTCTTGACTACGGGCTAGCGCCAACTAAACCTCCACGTTATCCAGATGAAGCCCCCTATGTATCAAATGCAATAATTACTCATTCCCACATTGATCATTTAGGAATGGTTCCTTGGTTAGCTTCCAATCACAATACAAAACTACACGCAACCGAATTAACTGCGGCGATATCAGAAATGATGTGGTATGATTGTCATAAAGTATCCTCAATAGAACGTTATCCTCTACCATGGGATAAGAGAGATATTGATATTGCTTTATCCGCTTGGAATACTCACAAATTCAATACTCCTTGGGAACAAGACGATTGGAAAATGGAATTGCACCGAGCAGGACATATTCCAGGAGCAGCAATGTTACATGTCGATACCGGAAGTAAACAAGTCCTTTTCTCTGGCGATTTCGATACTCGAGATTCACAACTAGTCGTCGGTGCTAAACCAGTCAAGACAGATGTTCTCTTTGTTGAGGGAACTTATGGAGGACGCGACCACCCATCCAAAGAAGAAGAAAATCTTCGATTCATAAAACGAATATCAGAAGTTGTACAAAGAGGTGGTACAGCCCTTGTACCAGCTTTCGCAAATGGCAGAACACAAGACGTCGTTATGCTTCTTCACAAACATCTCCCACACCTTGACGTCCATGTTGATGGGATGGGTAAAAGAGTTGCAAAACTACAGATGGAACATCCAGAGACTCTACGTGATCCATCAGCTCTTGAAGATGCTTGGAGGTGGTGCAGAAGAGTCTCAAGTAAATCTGATAGGAAGAAAGCACTTGCAGCAGATGTCATTGTATCAACCTCTGGAATGCTCGATGGGGGACCGTCTATATGGTATCTCAATCGACTTCGTCACGACCGAAAGAACGCTCTTCTTCTTACAGGATACCAAGCCAAAAATACTGGAGGAAGGCGATTACTCGAAGAAAGCCGAATTCCAATATTTGGAAATATAACACCAATTGATCTCGAAATAGACCAGTACTCATTTTCAACACACGCAGGACATAGTGAAATTGTCCAGTTTGCAAAGGATTGTGAAGCAGAAGATGTCGTTATTTATCATTCAGATCCAAACATAGCCCGACCCCCTCTCGCCAAAGCGTTAGAGGAAAATGGTCACAATGTTCACGTACCAGAAAACGGTATTTCAGGAATTCTTGAATGATTCATTCAGCCGAAGGGGTTGAATACACCGACCTAAAGGGACTGTTGATACTCATGGCGGCAAAAGCACCAGGCGGGAAGAAGCGCCCACGTAGGAAACGAAAGTTGCGACTCAGTCTTCGCCAAAGTAAAATAAAAAAAACCGACTCCTATTCAGACAGCCTTGGTTGGTCGACAGATGTTGGTCGAACACTAGAGGATGCGCCAAAAAAAGCTGAACCAGAAACACTTACGATCCAATGTGATATGTGCGGTTCGATGTTAAAAATCCGCAAACCTACAAAGGCACGATATTCAGTAACATGCTCATATCCTGAATGCGGGAATGTTATGTCCTTTGATTAAAATGAAGAGAACGCTTTTCCTTTTTTGTGTACTCGTACTTCCTTGTCTCCAAGGCTGCATAGGGGTTTCTGAAGACACCTCTAAACAAACAATACGTCTTGCAACGACGACCTCAATGCGAGATTCTGGGTTATTAGATCAACTTTTACCAGCCTTTACAGAGGATACAGGAATTCATGTCGATGTCATAGCAGTTGGATCTGGTGCTGCTATGAATCTTGCAAAAACGAACGATGTCGATGTTCTTATTTCTCACTCTCCTGCTGATGAGATGCAATTTGTTGAAGATGGGTATGCAAAAAATAGGACTACATTTGCTTGGAATAGATTCGTCCTTCTTGGACCAAATGATTTACCAGGAAATTTAACAAAAGCGATGGCCTCTATAGTGTTTGAAAATGAATGCTTTATTTCAAGAGGAGATTCATCAGGCACCCACGTTAAAGAACAAGATGTTTGGAGAAAAGTAGCAGAAGAACATAACATTTTAATCATAAATAATGAATTAGGATATCACCCTGATTGGGAAGGTTATCAGTCGGTTGGCCAAGGAATGGGTGCAGCAATCACGATTGCTAATGAATTGGAATGTTGGACCTTATCCGACAAAGGAACTGCATTATCCCGTTCAGATAATACGGATCTGAACATCCAAGAATTTGAATCAGATGAATTGTTAAATCCATATTCTGTCCTATTATTAGATAATGATAGAATAGAACAAACCACGTTATTTCGAGACTTCTTGCTTAATAATTCTGAATTAATAGATGCTTATACAGTAGCTAACCAAACTTTATTCAATAGCGGGATTCCTTAATTAGAAAATTTTCTGAGATAAAGCGGATTCCGTAAAATTTGTTTTTACCCAACCATCGATAAGTATCATGTGGGGGACAGTCAAGGCCGCTAGACCAATAAATACAACATTCAATACCTGTGATCCTACTTCGACAGAGCTTCCATACATACTCAAAACAAGAACACCGGCAGACCATGTAATTACAGAAAAAATGAAAGTTAACCAATAGATTTTTTTGCTTGATATCTCGTCATTAATTACTCTATAAAGGGATACAAAATGCCTGATAGAATGTATGAAACAAAAATAGAATGCAAACGCTACTAAGGGTGGAAGGAAGTAAAAAATTAATCCTAGACTCAGCATTTCAGCACAACATTTGACCCATTGTCTTCCCTGAGAAAATTTAGACAAGCAATACAAAAAAGCACACCCACTTATTCCCGATGCGACGTAAATGAATCCCCAAATCAAAGAAGTGTCCCCACCGTCAACTAAAGATGAGAATATTACATCAACACTAGTTACATGCGATAGGCTAATTCCACAGATTACAACCCCGCCATGAGCAATTGCCTCTATCCAGATATGAAATTTTTTAGTGGAGCGCACATCACCAAACCCAAAGTGAACCATACTTATTCCGAGGAATGCAATCAGAGCAATAACTGGGAATTGAAACCAAAAGACAACTACCCCTGCAGCAAGTAAAACATAAGCAAGTAAAAACACAAGAGCCTTTTTTAGATTCTTACCCCATCCCAAACGATACGCTACGGCTCCATCCATTGCACCATGAGGCAGCCCGATGAATACAATTGCAGAAATAGCAATCGTGTTTAATGGACCAAGATCGTTCAAAAGCCCTGTGATGTCCATACTATCCCCTCATATTTTGAAAGCCCACTTCACAAAACCACGAGCAAAAATAAGTTTAGGCATTGAGAGAATCACTCTGAACCTTAACATCCAACTTATATCTCCACTCAAAAACTGAGCAAATTGATCTCCAGTGAGGCGTTTACCCATACGTGAAAATATTCCTGGACCATGATGAGGCCAATTTTTTAACACCAATAGAAGAATACTATCCATCCACAAATCAATTTTTTTGTGCGGAGATTTAAACCGAAGAGATTTATTTTGACGCACTCTTTGAATGGCATCATCAATCTGTTTTTGAATAAAAATGAAAGCATAACCACTTCCTGGGCGTATTGCCCCCCCGTTTCCACCTATACCTGGTATTGAAGGGTCAAATCGGGTTAAATTTCCCATCGGGATTCCTCCACTCTCCTCCTCTAATATTTCGAATTTGGAAACGTCGTAATTACTCTGTAAATATTTGTTGATAGCATCTCTATAAATTGAATTCTCAAGTTTATTTTGTGAAAAGAATGTAGATTCAACGAGAGCTTCATGTTCAGAAAACGGGATGAGATAAATAAAATGTAATCCTCTGGATTGATCAACTCTAAAATCCATTAAAGTAACTGTTGTTGGGTCAAAACATGGATCATCCACGCGGACAGTTTGGCCAAGAAAGTGCTGTAACAACGCTCCTTTGTTCGCCTTTGGAGGTCGATTATCAAAGACCACATGTTCTTCTCTCCTAGTAGTGCCTTGCTTTACAATCGACACCCTATTCTTTTCCGCAACAGCCTCACAATATTCTATCCACCTGCTCTTTTTGATAACATTATATGGTCTTAAAATTGATTCTAATACAACGTTCTCCTGTTCAGTAACAATCCTCCATTTATTCCAAGAATGTTCTGATAACTCAACAGCTTTTCCCAATAGGGGATGTGTCCAAAAACCCCAACAATGGTCTCTCTTTTCAGGAGCGTTTTGTGGTATCTCGATGGTCAAGGAATGATTGGGCAGAGAATCCATTTCTGCAGCAAGAGACATTGCCGCACATCCATCTCCAATAATTGAGATATTTTTTGAAATTTAATCACCCAACATAAGGAAGGCCATTCAGAGAAGCATGCAGATTTGTGTTATGCTTTACTCTACGAAAAGAGAATCGTCTCAGCAGAGTTGAATTTGCTTGCAATGAGCAGATTACTTTTTTCGATTTTGTGACAGAACATTTTCCATTTTCCCACCGATATCCATTCTTCCTAATCTCTACTCCTATTTGTCTGTAAACACGACCTGCAATCGAAATAGCGACGTGGGCTCGGAATGGGAGATATGCTAATCCACGCACGCCACTTGCATAGAAAATCTCTGCTAGGTCTAACAATCTCTTAACAGATGATTGAACCATTGCGTAAGGTTGAGAGTCTGGATTTTTTGAAGCCTCGATAATCTCGTCTGGACCCATATGATTTATCCAATCTCCGGGAATATATCTTCTGTTCATTTTTGCATCTTCAAGGACATCCCTTGCAATATTTGTTAACTGCATACCAATACCTAGGTCGATAGCATGGGAGCGAGCACGGGAATCAGTACAGTCCAAAACATGACACATGAGCAAACCAACAGTTCCAGCAACTTTGTATGCATATCTCATCAACGAAGCAACATTCTCCATTTCCACCTTTTCATCCTGATCGTCCAACAATCCTTCTATGAGCGCGAGCACGACTTCCTTTGGAAAGTTCTTTTGATTTAATAGGGGTAAGAAGGCGGTCAAAGCCCGGTCACTAGATTCCTCTCCATTCTTCAAATTTCTCTGAATCACGGCCAGTCGCTGAGGCCCATCATGGATGTCTCCGTCGGCCATATCGTCCAACAATCTACAAAATGCGTACAATTGAGCAGCATCTTTTCCAACCCCTTTACCCAAGAATTTTTTCGCCCAATAAAAACTCTCACCGTTTGCAGCGAGCGATTCTTCCGGGGTTAACTCTTCATTAGACAAAATTGGCACCACTGTGATAAGAAAATAACTTAAGAATTTACTTATAACTAATTGTTTTGATTCTATTCTTTATGAAATCGGAAAAAAAACTGAACATTATGAATGAAAACCTCTTGGTAAAGACATGAGGGCCAATCCGCAACCAAAGAATGCTGCTGTAGTTGGAAGTGGATTTGGAGGCCTCGGTGCTGCTATCCGTCTTCAGAGTGCCGGAATTCAAACTGTTCTTTACGAAGCTAGAGACTTGCCAGGAGGTCGGGCATATGTTTACCGAGATCAAGGATATACATTTGATGCAGGACCCACAGTCATCACTGCACCACACACCTTAACGGATTTGTTTGAACTTACAAACAGGAATTTTGAGGATTATGTGAAATTAGTCGAAGTTAGTCCAATGTACCGATTAATTTGGTCAGACGGGGATCGCTTTGATTATGTCCGAGATGAATCAACAATGGTAAAGCAAATCTCTGAACGAAGTAAAAAGGATGCCGAAGGGTATCAAAAGTTCTTCAAATATGCAAAAAAGGTCTTCGAAAAAGGATATACTGATCTCGCAGATACTCCCTTCTTACGATTTTCTGATATGCTCAAAGTGTCGCCATCTTTGATGAAACTACGAGCCGATCGTTCGGTATATTCCACCGTCTCCAAATATGTAAAAGACGATCATCTTCGCCAAGCCTTGAGTTTTCATTCTCTCCTCGTTGGCGGAAATCCATTTCAAACATCTTCTATATACACACTCATTCACTTTTTGGAACGGGAATGGGGAGTTCATTTTCCAGAGGGTGGAACACATGCACTCGTGCGAGCGCTTGTCAAACTGTTTGAGGAATTAGGTGGTGAGGTGCGGTTAAGCACCCCTGTAAAATCCATTGTCGTCGAGAAATCAGACAACCAAATAGCACGACACAGAGTAACTGATGCAAATGAAAACGAGCAACTTTTCGATTTAATCATCTCAAATGCAGATGTCCATCATACATACAAAAAACTCTATGCAACGAATAAAGCAGCTCAAAAGAGGGCTAAGAAACTAGAGAAAATGGATTGGTCAATGTCACTGTTTGTTCTTTATTTCGGCACTGATATCGAATACAAGGATGTGGCTCACCACACAATTCTATTCGGGCCACGTTACAAAGGGCTCTTAGATGAGATTTTCAAAGGATACAAACTTCCCGATGACTTCAGTTTGTACCTACATGTACCTACAGTGACTGATCCATCGCTTGCCCCAAAAGGTTGCAGCTCAGCGTATGTTTTGGCTCCTGTCCCACACCTCGGCCGTGCAAACGTGGACTGGGAAAAGGAAGCAGAAGCATATGGTGACAGAATCATAGAAGCCCTTGAAGTAGAAATGCCTGATTTACGGAATCATATTGTTACAAGAAGACACATGACTCCAAAAACGTTCCAAACAGAACTATCCGCATACCAAGGTTCTGCATTTTCCGTTGCTCCAAAGTTGACTCAGAGCGCTTATTTCCGCCCGTCGAATAAAGATTCAACAATTCCAGGACTCTACTTAGTTGGTGCTGGGACACACCCAGGTGCGGGTTTGCCCGGAGTTCTTAATTCGGCAAAAGCGACTGTTGATATCATTCTTTCAGAATTTGGAATGGATTAACTCAACCAATCCATTTCCCTGATTCTATCTGCTGAGCAATCTCACTTCCACTCTCAATTTTTTTACCTTGGTGGATAAATATTGTCCGGGTTGCTAGGCGCTTTGCCTGCAGAATATTGTGTGTGGCGAAGAGAACACACCCACCCCGTTCTTTGAATTCGAGTACTTCGCGTTCAATATGTTCAATTGATAATCCATCCAATTCTGATGTAAATTCATCTAAAATCAGGATTTTTCGATTCATGGCCAAGGCCCTGAGGAAAACAAGCCTCTGCTTCTCTCCTCCAGACAGGGAATCAGTGCGTTGCATTTCTTTATCCTCCAATCCACAAATTAAGGCTAGGTCCTTACCAGCACTTGGTAAATCATTGTGCACAATTGTTGGCAATCGTAATTCCATGGCTACTGTATCCATTACAAGCGTGGGTTGTTGTGCTACATATGCAATGTTCTGACCAATACCGAGATCGTCTCCCTCCAATCCACAAATTCGTCTTAGAAGAGTAGACTTACCAGATCCGGATTCTCCCATTAATGCAATAATTTCTCCCCCATTGAGTTCGATTGGAAAGGAATCCAAGAGAGGCACTCCATCTTTCTCAACACTTAGATTCTCTAGTTTGATGGTAAAGTCGTCAAACGAATCAGTACTACGCTTCTCCTCACCAAAATTACCACGCCCGAAGAGCTGAATTCGTTGTAGTAATTGAATAGATAATGCGACAGCAAGCGACAAAATAAGCAGAACTCCACCGAGTTGTAATGCAGCATCCATTTTTCCAATAGAGGTTTCAAGGACAACACTTGTTGTTAGCACACGCGTCTTCCCCGCAATGTTCCCACCAACCATCAAGACAGCACCCACTTCAGCAATAGCGCGCCCAAAACCGAGCAAAATAGCGTTAACAATACCCCTTCGTGCGCAGTACATTTCTAACACAATTCGCTTAGACTTCTTTACATTCATAACTCGAAAAACATCACGTTTATCTTCCGAAACACGTTCTAACGATCCCCAGGCAACACCAAGAATAAGGGGGAATATAAGCAGGGTTTGTGCAAAAATCATGCCTTCTATTGTGAACAACCAATTGAGGTTTGCTAGCACACCATCTTTCGATAGAGCAAGATAAACAACAACTCCAACAACTACAGGTGGCAAACCATACAAAGCCTGAATGATAATTCGAAGAATCTCTTTTCCGCGCCAGTTTGTATTCGCCAATAAAAGAGCGAAACCAAGTGCGAAAATGGTAGCAATGAGCGTAGCAGTACCGCTTGTCACAACGGTTCGAGCGACCACATCCCAAAGGCTAGAAGAAGTGACCACATCATCCCCAGACGAGACAAACCTTTGAGGTTGGCGAACCGACCCACAGCCTGAGGCACATCCCAAGGAGGCCGATAAATGTCAGAAACTCCGTATTATATTTCACTTGATGAAGCAGTTAGCATTGCACAAAAACACCCTCTCCCATTAGAACTTGAAACGGTATCTTTGGATGAAGCGCATGGACGAATTCTTGCATCTGATTTAGCCTCGAAGGTAAATGACCCCCCATTCGACAATTCTGCTATGGACGGCTTCGCAGTACGCTTTGAAGATACAAAAACAGCCCCTACAATCCTATCAGTGATCGCTACGTCACAAGCTGCGGCCTCGCTAGAACCATTAACGATTTCATCAGGTGAAGCCGTCCGAATTATGACTGGAGCGCCAATGCCTAACGGAGCAGACGCTGTCATTCCAATTGAAGCATGTCAGGTAGATGGAGATACTGTCACGCTAAATCAACCCTCAAAACCCCACTTCATCCGTCATCGGGGTGAGAACATTAAGGAAGGACATATTGGACTGAAACAAGGAAGTCATCTATCACCTCAGTCCATTTCATTATGTGCAACAATGGGGTATAATCAAATTCCAGTAGTTAGAAAACTCAAGATTGGAATTATTTCCACCGGCGATGAACTCAAATCTCCAGGAGAATCTCTTTCATTTGGAGAGATTTACGAATCTAACTCATACGGCCTATCAGGTCTTGTAACATCACTTGGCCACACCCCCATTCGATACCCATCAGTGGTTGACTCTCTTGATGCTTTACGAACACAATTCAATCAGGCAGCCTCCGAATGCGACCTCTTCCTTACTTCGGGTGGAGTTTCTATGGGAGAATGGGATTTCGTAAGAAAACTAATGGAAGATGAAGGCGAAGTCGCTTTTTGGAGAGTACGCATTCGTCCAGGATCCCCACCTCTCTTTGGTCACTGGAATGAGACTCCAATGTTCGGGCTTCCAGGAAATCCAGTGAGCAGCCATGTCGTATTTCGTATGCTTGTCATCCCTTATATTCGTGCATCTCTTAATACAACCTTCCCTATCAATCGTATCGTTCATGCTAAACTCTCGACCGATGTGCGTTCAACAAACGATTGCCTTACCCTACGAAGAGTAACACTTCAATCAACAAAAGAAGGCTTCCTCGCCGAACAACCGAAACACCAAGGTTCGGGAAATATCGATAGCCTATCCTCTGCAGACGCCCTAACCTTACTTCAACCTGGGCAATCTGGTAAGACAGGGGAATGGATTGAAGTGCTTCTGCTTTGACGTGAAGGTATGCGAGTAACTGTTTCAGAGGAAGGGACGCTACTCGACCACCTCAAAAAAATGCAACCTTCTACAAGTAATAATGTCCTTCGTAAAATGCTTACAAATGAGCGAATACAAGTTGACGAGAGCGTCATTCACAGAGCAAAACATATCGTTCAGATTGGACAGACTATTGAAATCCTTCCACGCCCCAAAATGACTATCGAAGAGAAGAAAGAAGTCTCAGCGAAAGAACACGATCTTAACATTCTTCATGAGGATGAGCATATCCTTGTGGTATCAAAGCCCGCCGGACTCCTGTCCGTCGCAACAGATAGGCTCGAACGCGATACGCTTCACAATAGGTGTGTAGAGTACTGTAAAACAAACGATAGAAGCGGTTGGTGCTTCATTGTCCACCGGTTGGATAAAGCAACATCTGGCATCATGATATTTGCTAAAAATGAACATTCTAAACGGTATCTTCAGGAACAATTCTCAGAACGCCAAGTCCACCGCCATTATGTAGCACTTGTTGAGGGTCTTGCAGAAGATGGGAATTCGACGCATCATCTCGTTGAAGACAAGACACTTAGAGTCCATATTTCAGAACGGAAAACAAAGGACAGCAAACTTGCTACTACTTCTTGGCAAGTGGTGAAATCAAACGATATTGCAACACTTCTCCATATCACGATTGAAACTGGCAGGCGTCACCAAATTCGAGTAGCCTTGGCGGATCATGGAACGCCAGTTGTCGGTGATCGGATGCATGGTGCTGAGACGAACCTACACGGTCGGATTTGTCTTCATGCCACTGCACTTGAATTCTTACACCCATATGATGACGAACCGGTCCGTTTTGAATCAGAATATGATGTGGCTTGGAACCACGGATTGAAGAACCCTTGACAACAGGCTTCTTATGTTCCTATGGCAGTAAATCACGAGTGGATAGAGGTGCGAGGTGCTCGCACACACAATCTACAAGATATTGATGTCAAGCTTCCTAGAGGGAAATTCGTTGTCATTTCAGGCGTTTCAGGCTCTGGGAAATCAAGTTTAGCATTCGATACCCTCTATGCAGAAGGGCAACGAAGGTATGTGGAATCACTTTCTTCTTACGCACGTCAATTTATCGGTCAAATGAAAAAAGCTGACTGTGATGGCATAGAAGGACTCTCTCCAGCGATTTCAATTGATCAGAAACAAGGCTCCCACAATCCAAGATCTACCGTTGCGACAGTGACTGAAATTCAAGATTATCTGCGACTTCTCTGGGCGAGAATTGGAAAACCACACTGCCCTGAATGTGGTCAAGAAGTAGCAAGGCGCACCGTACAAGAAATCGTTGATGATGTCTTCTGGAATTACGAGCAGCATACCATCGCATTATGGAGTCCAGTTGTTCGTGCAAGAAAGGGAACTCACGCTGAACTATTCAGACAGTTTGTAGAACAGGGATATATGCAAGGGAGGGTAAATGGTCATGATGTGGAGTTCGAAAAACCACCAACACTTGACAAGAACATGCGTCATGACATCGATGTTCGAATTGACCGTTTCATACTTTCTAGGGAGCGACGACAACGTACTACAGAAGGTGTAGAGAACGCCCTACGTTTAGGTGGAGGGGCACTTGCCGTTACAAGTTTACGTGCTCCAAAAAACCCAGAAAAACTCGAAGGAAATAACCGGCCAGTTCACAATGAAGGGGATACAGTTTCTTGGTCGGAAGACTTTGCTTGTCCAGAGCATGGTGCATTTATGCCCGAACTCTCCCCCCGAGTGTTTTCTTTCAACTCTCCTCTAGGGGCTTGTCCTGATTGCCAAGGACTAGGTATCCAGAGACAGTTCAATCCAGACTTAATCATCGATGATACACTCGCAGTATCAAATGGATGCGTCCTTCCATGGCGTCAATCAATGTCTCCTGGCTGGTACAAAAAACTCCTCCAACAGGTTTGCGAACATTATGGAATATCGACTACCATTCCTTTTGGGCTTCTCGATGAAGATTCTAAAGATATTCTCCTCCATGGTTCTGGTTCAACAATTATTCACTTCCATTTTGAATCTGATAATGGTTCAATCTACAAAATGAACCGTCCTTGGGATGGCATCATCTCCCGGCTTGAACGCACGTACTCTGAAACTTCTTCAGACCGTACTCGAAATCGACTGATCGCTTGTATGACGGATCTTGATTGCCATGCATGTAATGGTGAAAAACTCAACCCCGCCGCTCGATTCGTAACAGTGGGTGGGATCCGACTCCCAGAAGTAAGTCGAAGCTCAGTTCACGAAGCATACCAGATTATCAAAGCCTTCAACCCTGAAGCGGATGGCCCCCCTGAGCAATATGCTGATGTCTTAGAACCCCTCAACGACCGTTCACTCTTCATCGGTACTGAAATTCTAAAAGAAATCGAAAATAGACTAGGCTTCCTCGATAGCGTTGGCCTCGATTATCTCACATTAGATCGAAAAGCAAACACATTATCTGGAGGAGAAAGCCAGCGTATACGTCTAGCAACTCAAATAGGATCACGACTTACTGGCGTCATGTATGTTCTTGATGAACCCTCCATCGGGCTCCATCAACGGGATAATGAACGATTATTGGATACTTTACGTGAACTTACTACTTTAGGCAACACACTCCTCGTTGTCGAACATGATGAAGATACACTACGTCAAGCAGATTGGATATGTGACCTCGGCCCTGGAGCGGGGCTTGAAGGAGGTAATGTCGTTGCAAACGGAATACCAAGCAAGGTCATGAAAGCTAAAGATTCAGTTACTGGCGCTTTCCTTTCTGGAAGGAGATCAATTAAAGTCCCTGAGAAAAGGGAAAAGCCATCTAAAAAATGGCTAACAATCAAAGGAGCAGAACACAATAATCTAAGCAACATCGATGTTAAACTACCTTTAGGTTGCTTTACATCTGTAACAGGAGTCTCAGGCTCAGGAAAATCATCTCTTGTTTCTGGAATTCTCGCACCGGCACTACAACGTTACCTCCATAATAGCGAAAAACTTCCAGGTAAGCATAAAGAAATCAAAGGATTAGAACACGTTGACAAAGCAATCATTATCGATCAGTCACCAATTGGAAGGACCCCCCGCTCAAACGCAGCAACGTATACTAAAGTATTCGATGAAATCAGAAAACTCTTCTCAAACACAACCCTTGCAAAAGAGCGAGGATATACTCCGGGAACATTCAGTTTCAATGTCAAAGGCGGTCGATGTGAAGCTTGCTCTGGAGCAGGGTCAATCAAGTTAGAAATGAATTTCCTCCCCGATGTATGGATAGAATGTGATATCTGTAACGGCAAACGATACACCAGAGAGTGTCTCGAAGTGACATGGAAAGGCAAAAATATTCACGATGTATTACAGATGCCAGTTGGTGAAGCAGTAACATTCTTTGAACATCATCGCAAAATTCACAGAACTTTGGAAACCCTCCATTCTGTCGGGCTATCCTACATCCGACTTGGCCAACCTGCAACCACACTATCTGGTGGTGAAGCGCAACGAGTAAAACTTGCAAGCGAACTACGCAGACCGCCGCATAAACATACAGTGTATATCTTGGATGAGCCAACCACAGGATTAGCATTTAGCGATGTTCAGATGCTTATAGATGTCCTTCTTGAATTACGTTCTAAAGGCCATACTGTGATTGTTATTGAACACCATCTTGATGTTGTCAAATGCAGCGATCACGTGATTGATCTTGGCCCCGAAGGAGGTGACCGAGGAGGTCAAATTGTCACCTCTGGGACTCCTGAGGAAGTCGCTGAAGAAGCGAATAGTTTTACTGGAAACTTTCTCAAAACCCTTCTTTCTTCCCAGTGAAGTCCGCCGTAGTGTTCAAAGAGCGTATGCGATGAACTCTGTTTGGGTCGGAAGCCATGGCAGTCCACGATGTGCGAATCGAAGTTACACCTTTGCAGACAGAAGGGATGCGCGACGTGCGTGGAGATGTCGTACGCAGGCAGATTATGGCAGACCATGGAATAGATGTTGGAATCGTCCGTAGCATTTGCGGGTATCTTGTTCGAAGTCAATATGACGCCTCTACAATCATGCCTCGCGTTCAAGATATATTCTCTGATCCAATTATTGAATTTGGAGCGGTTGATACCTCAATAATTAATGATGAGACGTTTTTCCCACAAACACCTTCTCTTTGCGTAACGGTTGGCTTCAAACCCGGTGTTACTGATAACCCGGGTGCTGCAGCAAACGATGGATTCCAAGTTCTCTTCCCAGACGAGAATGCTGCGATATCAACCTATACAACATATGTATTCACGAACCTTCCAGAAACTATCGATAACACATGGCTATCTTCAACTCTTCATAATCCTCTTATTGAGCGAGCAATTTTAGCAACATGTGAAGAGATTTCATCTGGAAGTGCCATCAATATCACCTTCCCTGATAGACCATCAATTGTTCGACAACCGCCATCAATAATCAATCTCGAAGTGGCAAATGAAGAACTGATCCGCCTATCGACCGATGGCCTACTCGCACTCAATCTTACGGAAATGCAAGCAATCCAAGCCCATTACCGGATGCCTGAGCATCAAAACTCCCGCAATTCTGTCGGAATCTCTACAAACGCTCCTACAGATGTTGAATTAGAATGTCTCGCACAAACATGGAGCGAACATTGTAAGCACAAGATTTTTGCAAGCAAAATCCACCACATCGATACGGAAACAAATGAAGACACCATCATCGATTCACTCTTCAAGACTCATATCATGAACCCAACACATGATATGGCGAAAGAAGTCGATTGGCTTCTTTCTGTCTTCCACGATAATTCAGGCGTCATTGCGTGGAATGATGATTGGAGTGTCTGCATGAAAGCAGAAACCCACAACTCACCTTCAGCACTCGACCCATACGGCGGCGCTATGACGGGAATCGTCGGTGTAAACAGAGACATCTTGGGCACAGGTCTTGGTGCGAGGCCAATTGCCAACACAGACGTGTTTTGCTTTGGACCTCCAACATGGACAGGTGAATTACCATCCACGCTCTTCCATCCTTCCCGCGTTCTCCGTGGTGTTCATGCAGGGGTTCGAGTTGGTGGAAACGAATCTGGAATTCCAACAGTGAACGGTGCGATTGTCTTCGATGAACGCTACATCGGTAAACCACTAGTTTACTGCGGAACAGTGGGACTCATGCCACGCCGTCTTACTGATGGACGAGAATCACATGAAAAGAACCCGACGCCAGGAGACACAGTGTATATGGTTGGGGGACGAGTTGGATCAGATGGAATCCATGGAGCAACATTTTCTTCTCTCGAATTAACCGATGAATCGCCATCCAGCGCAGTCCAAATCGGCGATCCTATCACACAAAAGAAAATGATGGATATGATTCTAGAAGCGCGTGATGCGTGCCTGATTACTTGTATAACGGACAATGGCGCTGGCGGCCTATCATCATCTATCGGTGAAATGGCAGAATACACGAACGGTTGTGAGATTGACTTAGAAAAGGTTCCACTCAAACAAGAGGGCCTTTCATCATGGGAAATTCTTGTATCAGAATCACAGGAACGGATGACTGTAGCAGTAGCTCCTAGAGACACTGAAGCATTTGAGGCTCTTGCAGCACTTCATGAAGTCGAAGCAACAGCGGTTGCTGAATTTACAAATTCAGGATATTTTCACGTTAAACACGGTGAAGAAACAGTCGCTTATCTCCCCATTGAATTCCTTCATGACGGTGTACCCCAACTCGAATTAGAATCTGAATGGATACCTCCAACTCAGGAACTATTCACCCCACCATCTTCGGTTGATAACTCGGCCTTGCTTGAAGAAATGCTTGCCCGACCAAACATTGCCTCTAAGGAAACATGGGTGCGCCAATATGATCACGAGGTTATGGCACAAACTGCTGTCAAACCATTTGTTGGAAAAGAACGAGATGGCCCGGGAGACGCAGGCCTCATCGCCCCAATCTATGGCAACCCACAAGGGATTGTCGTTTCGTGTGGAATTGCTCCACGATACTCAGATATCGATGCAGGAGCGATGGTTGCTGCAGCGATCGATGAAGCAGTACGAAATGCAGTTTGCGTGGGTGTAGACATCGATAAAATGGCCGGCCTTGACAATTTTTGTTGGCCAGACCCAATCGAATCAGAAAAGACGCCTGATGGGAAATTCAAACTTGCGCAACTCATTCGCGCCAACCGGGAATTAGAGCGGATTTGTCGTGCATATCGCTTGCCATGTGTTTCTGGTAAAGATTCCATGAAGAACGATTACGGTGTTTGGCCGAACAAAATTTCAATTCCTCCAACCATGCTATTCTCGCTCTTTGGGAATCATGTTGATGTCCGAAATACAGCAACTTCAAATTTCAAAACCCACGGACAGCGTATCTATCTTGTAGGAAACAGTAAGAATGAGTTAGGGGCTTCCGAAGTTGCCTATCATCTGAATGAAAAGGATCTTGCTAACGGTATCGGCGGTAATGTCCCCCAACTGCCCAATCCGGAACGCCAACTCGATATTTATCGAAGACTATCCAAAACGATTCAGAACGGATTGATTCGAACTGCACACGATTGTAGTGAAGGTGGTCTTGCAGTCGCGGTGGCAGAAATGTGTATTGGTGGCCGTTTAGGAGCCATTATTGATATTGATGGAATCGGAGAAGGAGACTCGTTTTCTCGACTCTGGAGCGAGTCTCTTGGGAGAATTATTGTTGCTGTTGATGCGGAGCATGAAATACCATTCATTGAAGCAATGAGTGATGCTGATATTCACCTCATCGGGATGGTGACGGAGTCTCAAACCCTTCTTATCGAAGATGGTTATGATGCTCTTATTCAGTCGAATGTCCCAGACTTGACCAAATCATGGAAAGAAGCGCTCGATATGACAGGAGGTGTCTGAATGACCACTCAAGTTCGTGTCGCAGTTCTCTTCGGTTTTGGAATTAATTGCGACCGTGAAACAGCAGCAGTTTTCGATATGGTTGGCGGCACTTCAGAGCGCCTCCATGTTAATCATCTCGTACAGGGAAATCGCAGTTTGGAAGAATTTGATATTCTTGCTGTACCAGGTGGGTTCTCTTTTGGAGATCATCTTGGAAGCGGCCGACTGCTTGGAAACCGTCTTCGCTTTGCCCTGCGCGATCAACTTCAGAATTTTGTAAATTCAGGAAAACCGATTATTGGAATTTGCAATGGATTTCAGGCACTAGTTAAGACAGGGCTCCTTCCCGGGCCTGAGAACGCTTCACTCGAGCCTGATTTAATCCAACGCGCAAGCTTGACACTCAACAATACTGGACGATATGAAGATCGTTGGGTTACATTAGAATTTGATTCAGAGAGTCCCTGTATTTGGACAAAAGGAATTCAACGAATTGAATGCCCAGTGCGGCATGGAGAAGGGCGATTTGTAATGCCAACAGAAGGAGAACTCGATCGCCTCTCCGCTAATCACCAACTCACAGTACGTTATGCGGATCCATCAACTGAATCAGGCTCTGGTTTCTCGGATGAATTGCTCCCATTCCCATTGAGTCCAAATGGTAGTATGCGTAACATTGCTGGGGTATGTGACCCAACTGGGCTCGTCTTTGGACTCATGCCTCATCCTGAAGCATTTTACACGATGTGGCTTCACCCTGAACACACATCGATGGATCTCAAAGAAAATGAGTGGGAAGGCTCAGGCCTCCAGATATTTAGAAACGCAGTTGAGTACGTTCGAAGTCAACGGTGAGAGCCAATGAGTCGTCGTAAAGACATTGACCAACTTCGAGGCGTTGCAATCCTCCTTATGGTTATGGTTCATTCTGCGGCTACATGGGCTCCATCAGATGCTTCGACAACGAATTTCCTTGCGCTTGTTATTGCAGGACTCGGGGGTCTGGCTGCACCGTTATTCGTTACAGTTGGCGGCTGGGTTACGGTTCAGTCTACATGGACGTTACGAAAAGCCTTGATCCGTTTCGCCTTTCTTTATGCAGCTCAAATATTGGTCAACATCTCTGCGCCGGAACGTTTTGATCCATTCTCACCTGGAGTGCTAACACTCTTCGCTTTGCTTTACCTAACGGCACCACTATGGATTCGAATAAGTCAAAACCTTCAAAGAACAATTATCTCTGTAGTGTTGCTTTTAGCGCTTAACCACAATCTTCTTTCATTCCATGAGGCATTAAATTGGGAAGAGCGAACATACGTTGGAAGTATACTAGAACATTTCAAACACTTAATCCTAACAGGGACCTACCCTTTCCTGCCTTGGATATTGTTTTCAATATTTGGAGCATCACTCAACAATATCGGTCCGAATCGAAGGACTCTTTTAGCCTCTGGATCCGTTGGAATTCTTGTTTGTGCTTATTTCTTGTACACGTCAACACAGGATAACATTCCGTTCGCTCAGCCTTTGGGTGAAGCGACGTTGACATTCTTCCCAGCAAATACAGCTTTCTTGATAGCAGCTCTAACAGGCGTGCTTATCATATGGGCGCTTCTTGAAAACGTTGATTCAAAGATCGGCCTCCATCATTTAGGGAGACTCTCTCTGACTCTCTACGTCCTTCATTTCGTACCGTTAAGCGTCTTTACTGGGTTGAATCTCAGTCTTTATTCTGCGAGCATAGTAACACTAGGATATACGTTGCTGTGGTGGCCACTTAGCGTGATTCACCAGGCAAGAATACCGGGATACTCACTCGAGAATGTAATGCGTAATGTGACTCATCAAGGAGAGGAAGAGGGTGCATAAGCACCCTCTTCCAATCATGACATGCTGAGGACAAATCACCTAATCAAGCGTTCAATGCTTCGGTAGCCTTCTTGGCTCCCATCCATGCAACAACACCGAATCCGATCTTGTTGATCATGTCAGCAATGTTGTATGCAATACCCATCCAAAGTTCTCCCTTTGCGCCGATGTCGATGATTTCGACTTCTGGGCTGAAGAGGTAACCGAGTGGGTAAATAATCCATCCAACGAGGATGAATGTACGAAGTGCATCAGTACTCCACTTGAGTTCGTCCTTAATCTTGCTGTTATCAACACCAAGACCATCGTATAGGCCGAATGGAAGACCTGTGGCGACCATGATCATAGCCCAACCGACTCCTCCGAGGATGAGTGCGAGCATACCGTTCATGAGTCCAGCTTCACCAACATATCCGAATCCAATCATGATGAGGGCACCTGTGAAACAGATACCTGTGAAGCCAAGTCCAGCGAACTTAGCGTCTGTGATTGCATCCTTGCCGACAAGGCTTGGGAATTTGAGAGCCATCAATGGAACTGTAATGATCCAGTCCATGTAACGGTACTCGACTGAAACTACCTGGTGGTCGACGTATACACCACGCATGTAGTAGTAGTGGAACGCAGCAATACCGACGATCAATGCAGAGATTGTCATGGTTGTTCTGTATTCCTTTGCAACGTTGCTTCTTTCGCTCATGAAGAAGACGAAAGCAGCACCCATCGAGATGTATCCAACGAAGAAGAGGAAGAAGGTGACAAGTTCTAGCCCGTCGTTTTCTCCATCGTTCAACCATTCAACAGTTGCAGGGTTTGTTGTTTCGGCAGCCGCTGGTAGTGCAACGGCTGCAAGTGCAAACAGCATAACAGCGATTACAGCGCTGTTTCGGCGGTTTAACTTCAGGCTTCGTAGTTTAGTATCGCTATGATTTAGCATGTTACTCATGGTGTAACAATTTTATCGAGAATATATACTTTCGTTTTTGCGTGTAATATTTTAAGAGGCGATAATTCCAGTCTGAACACGCCACAGTGCAGCGTATTTACCATCCAAAGCAACAAGATCGTCATGTGTGCCCTGTTCAATTATAGACCCATTTTCGAACACCATGATACTATCTGCATTTCTGACTGTTGACAATCTATGAGCGACAATTATTGTTGTTCTATCCCGGCTAATTTTCGAAATACTCCTTTGTAGGGCTGCTTCTGTTTCATTATCGACAGCAGAAGTCGCTTCGTCCAGAATGAGTAACGGTGCATTTTTCAGAATGGCTCGGGCGATGGCAATACGCTGTCGTTGCCCTCCAGAGAGCCGATAACCTCCTTCTCCAACAGAAGTCTCCCACCCCTTTGGAAGTGCTTCTATGAAATCAAGCGCTTCAGCGATTACAGCAGCATCTTCAATTTCTTTGTCCGTCGCATCATCCTTTCCATAACGAATATTTTCACGAATTGTTGTTGGAAAGAGTGTAACGTGTTGAGAAACCAAAGCGATAGAATCTCTCAACGAAGAAAGTGTATACTCTGTAATTGAATGCTGTCCCCAAGAAATCTTTCCTTTTGATGGTTCAGCAAAGCGAAGGAGAAATCGAGTAAGTGTCGTTTTTCCAGAACCAGTCGATCCTACAACTCCAATCGTTGTTCCGGCCTCAATTTCCATATTGAATTCAGTAAACAATTCATCTCGTTCTGGGTAGGCAAAAGAGACATCATTGAAGCGAATTGCACTTGTCTCAGCCTCTGTTTTAATGAGCATCTTATCACCGTCTTTGATCGAACTCGGTCGTTCAAGAAGTGTAAGTATGCGTACCGAGGACGCCATTGCCCTTTGATACAAATCGAATGTCTCTCCAAGGCGTGTCAGAGGCCACAACAATCGTTGTGTCATGAACACGAGAACTGAATATGCCCCGACTGCAAGGGCACCATCCAAAGCCAATCGTCCACCGAGAAGAAGCGTAGCAGTAAACCCTGCTAGAATCGCCATTCGGATAAGCGGTACGAACGCTGCTGATAGACGAATAGCAGATTTATTAGCGCCTCTGTAGGATTGAGAAAGGTTCTCTACTCGCTTCAATTCTCTTTCTTCGCTTGTGAACGATTGAATCGTTGCCATTCCAGTCAAATCATTTTCGAGAAGTGCGTTTAGTTGCCCAGCAGTATAGCGAACTTCCTGATAGCGTGATTGGAGTTTCTTTTGATAGAGAAACGAACCCCAAAGGATTACAGGTATTGGTAGAACTGCAAAGAGGGCAATTTTCCATGATAGGAAGAGGAAGACTGAACCAACAACAATGACGGTTGTTGTTACTTGTAGGAGATCGTTTGCACCCTTATCGAGAAACCGTTCCAATTGATTGACATCATCATTCATAACGGCAAGTAGGTCACCTTTCTGGTGTTCATCAAACCATGACATTGCTTGATGCTGGACGTGATCAAAGGTTACGAGGCGAAGGTTGTGCTGGACTGTTTGAGCCAAATTTCGCCATAAAATCGCATAAAAGTATTCGAAGAGAGATTCTAGCCCCCAGATAACAAATGTTGCTACTGCAAGCACAAGCAATTGATTCCACGGATCAATAATTCCCCAGTTGGCAAGTAACGAATCCTCCTTTTGCACAACAACATCGACTGCCACACCAATCAATAGCGGTGGTGCTAAATCCCAAATTTTGTTTAGAATTGAACAGAGTATAGCGAGCCGAATTTTACCTTTCGGAGCATCAGATCGCTTGAGAATATTACGCAGAGGCTTCTCTATTGTTTCCATGAGTCCTCGCTAGATGCTCGGGTTTGTGAAGTCTTGCCACACAAAAGTGAAACAAGTCTAAATGCTATTGCAGATGATTAGAACCATGGACAATAAATTGGCTTCGCTGATATTAGTTTCTCTTCTTGTAGGGGCCTCACTAGCAGTGTTTGCGTTGTCATCTAATGATGAAGATTCGGCAGATGACCCGAATTCTCAGAATAATGAGATTACTCAAGAGGAAAACCAAACACAACCTGTCAATCTTGAGCCAACAATTCTTGTAGAGAACACAACCTTCGAATGGACTGGAGCAAATCATACACTTCAAGGATATATCGTAGATGAAGATTCTTCAAAAGTGATTGTCGAAATCACAATGCTCAATCAAGATTTTTCAACTTTCCTTCCAAGCACTACGATTCAAACAGGAGCAAATGGATTCTGGGAAATTGAATTTTCAGAGTCTGAACCAGGACAATGGCTTGCCCGAATCAAAGCTACAGATGCAGATGGATTGAGTATCGAACATTTGATTGAATACATCGTGACTGTTCCCACAGAGCGAGATGTTGATGTCGTGTTCTCATGGACTGAGCCAGCGGAAAACGAATCAATGGGGCTTCTTTCTGGAGCTATTCTTCACCAATTCCCAGAGACTTGTTCAATCAAGTATCATCCTCTTGGGGCAAGTTCTGCAAGCTCTATCATCGGAGATGTGAATACTACTCTTGGAACATATACAATCACATTCGATGTATCAACAACAAATACAGAAGGCGACATTATTGCGGATTGTGGACTCTACACATCATCGTCTCACACACTACGGGTCGATCTTCCAGTGACACCCTCTTCAACCGATTCAGATAACGATGGCATACCTGATCTGACTGATGATTGCGATTCAACACCGGCTGATGAACCAGTCTATGGAACAGGATGTTCCGATTCAGAGACAGATTCTGATCAAGACACCATCATGAACGACGCTGACTTATGCCCTAACACGCAAGTAGATAGAGCAGTCAATCCTGATGGCTGTTCACAATACCAGCTTGATGCGGACAATGATGGAGTAAGTAACGCTGTTGATCAGTGCTCCAATACCCCATTAGGTGAACAAGTTGATTCAAGCGGATGTTCAGATTCTCAAAAGGATACAGATGGAGATGGTGTATCTGATGATCTCGATTTATGTCCTAACACGCCTAGTGGTGAACAAGTTGGTCCAGATGGCTGTACACTGCCAGATTGGTCACCTGAAGATTCATGGATGTGTACAGATGGACAAGGACCGTGGGTCAAAGATTTCAATGGAGATGGGAATGGATATACTGCAAATTCAAACGGTGTGAGTAGCCCAGGAGGGGGCGGTTCAGGCCCTTGGTTCCAGTGCGAGGTCTCCGTGACAGTGCAAAATAATGAGATGGTAGTTGAAAGCAATGGGATTCCAAATCACGATTTCTTGAGCACAATGGGTTGTTGCGCCCCTGAGAAGGACTACACCTCGACATATCCTCTAAATCCAGTAAATGACACTACAGGAGGACACGATACAACAAATTGTCCAGCTTCCGCCGGGCGCTGGGAATGTGTTCCAGACCGAGGAACTGTTGCGATGTCAGTCAATGGTGCTCCAATATTCGGGCCAGAGGAAGGCCCCGGGGGAGATGCAGTTGCGCTTCACTTCGAATATTTCAACGAAGACCGGCAGCCAATTACCCTTGGTTGGTGCACAGGGCACTCTGCTGGCCAAGGTGGCTACCACTACCACTATGATGCGAACTGCGTCTATTGGGAACCTGAAGCTGGAGAGACAATGGAAGATTACGATTCTTCGAAAATAAAGAGCGATGAACACAGTCCAATTATTGGCTGGGCATTCGATGGCTATCCTATCTACGGGATGTATGGTTACAATGATGATCAAACCTCTCTGAAAGCAATTACTTCTTCTTATGCTATCGAGAGAACACAAGAAGGTGGCGACCAAGGTTACAATGGAATTGATGACTGGAATTATGTTGCTGGAGTTGGAGATTTGGATGAATGCAACGGACGATTTGGGCCAACTCCAGAATACCCTGATGGAATTTATCATTATGTTAGCACACCTCTATCGGGTTCCCCTTCTATGGTAACTGATACAAATGGGCAAACAGTTGGAATGATTGGGTTCCCTTATTTCCTTCTCTGCTATCACGGCATTGCTGACGTTGCTAGCCAAGACGTTGGCGGCGGTCAAGGTGGCGGCGGTCCCGGGGGCGGTGGCGGCGGTCAAGGTGGCGGCGGAGGCCCTCCTGGTGGTGGAACTATACTGTATTCATTTACACCTGAAATTGACTATCTTCGTGACTACTATGAGATTGAAGAAGTCCTCGTTGATGCTGGATTTTCACTCCTCATTTTAGCCTTGCTCGGTGCTGGATTGAAACGCCGTAAGAAGTGAAATTATGCGTGCCCTAATCGCTTTCATTACAATCGCAATGTTTTGTTCTGGATGTATAGGCACAACTGATTTTTATGGAAAGACAATGGAACCAAAGAGTGTTGCAACGTTCGAACTATTCGATGACTCAGGGGGCAGATTCAATCTCTCAATGGTTGACTCAGACGTGATTATGGTCGGCTTTATTCACACATCTTGTCTCGATGGATGTGATGATTTAACTAAGGCAATGAATGAAACGTACAATCTCCTTTCCTCACAAGAACAGAAAAGAGTCTCTCTCCTTACCATTACTACGGATCCATGGCACGATGACAGTAACCGACTTTCCCATTACAAACAAAACAACAGTGTTGAATGGCCACATCTTACTGTAAATAATATCAATTCTGAACTTGAAATGATTGAATCAGTTTGGGCATCCTTCGGCACCTCTGTCGAGGTATCTGCGAATCTGACAGATTCTCTTGCTCGTTGCTCAATCCATTTGATGAATTATACAGTAACTCAGACAGTACATGCAGTTCTTGTTGACATAGACCGCGATGTCAGAGTACAGTGGCTTCAATCAGAATGGGATTCAGAAAGCGTCGCTGCAGACATCAGAAAACTTTCATCTGAATGAAATCCTTTACCAACCGAGTCGACTACAGGTGGACAGAGGGTGTTAGATATGTGGGACAATGAATCGCCTATGCTCCCTCCCCAGAACGGGAGAGCTAGACATATTACACTTATCGATCCGGATAAACAGTCTCCTGAAGTAGCCGCTAATCGAGCCTTAGTAGCAGTTGAATGTGGCACTTCAGCAATATTTGTTGGTGGTTCAACCAATACTGGCGACGAGCTTGTCCATGCGACATGTGAAGCAATACAAGAAGCACTAGAACTCCGACTGTTTGCTGCAAGTCAACATCCTGATGCAAATGAAGCAATGTGGAATGTTCCTGTGATTCTTTTTCCAGGTGGAGCCCATGCCATGTCACATCGCGCGGATGGGATTCTATTCATGATGCTCATGAATAGCAACCATCGTCGCTTTTTGATCGACGAACAACTTGCAGGAGCTCCGCTTATCGATGAATATGGAATTAAACCGATCTCCACAGGATACATTGTCTGCGCTCCAGGCGGAAAGGTGGGTGAAGTAGGGGATGCAAAACTCATCCAACCAACAGACCATTCAGTACTCTCTGCATATTGTAAAACGGCTGAAATGTATGGATTCTCGACAATTTATCTTGAAGCAGGATCAGGAGCATCAGATCCTGTTCATTCAGACCTTATCCAGACTGCTAAATCGTCCAGTAAATGCATTCTCATTGTCGGTGGAGGAATTCGAACTCCAGAGCAATTACTGATTGCATCAAATGCCGGTGCAGATTACATTGTTACAGGAACAATAACCGAAGAGCACGATTCACTTGAAAGTTTGAGAGAGCAATTACACTCACTCATCAGTGTTCTCTGATTCCTCATCAAAGAGAACAGGATCTCCACTTCCACCGGGTGCCGGAGGTCTTGCTTCGTCAACATCCATACCGGTTGGCAACTCATCTTCATGAACATCGAGTTGGACGCGACCGCCCTCAGCAAGGTGTTGCATTTCAGCCGGAGAAGGGGTTGAGAGTGTTCGCTCAACATCAGGAGAGTTTGCATAAGCTTCTTTCTTCGCTTCACGAGCATCATGTCCACGAACCAACGAAAGTGAATCTGCGAAGACACGCCCGACAACTTCTCGAGTTCTTTCTCCTCGACGGACGCTATCAACTTCTTGCATAGCGACTTGATTCTGTGACTCTAATTCTCTGATTTCAGCAACACGATCGGTTAATGCTGCTTCAAGGTCGGTCATTGTCAAAGACATCTGCTGGATACGCTCATCGCGCTCGAAGACATCGGTGTGGAGTCGGCGTTCACGGCGTCTAAGGGATTCATATTCACGATTTCTTTCAAGCAAACGTCGCTTCATCTCCTCTATTTGTTCTACCAAGTAGTCATGCTCAGCAGACACAGATCTTGGGCCCTGCATAACTCGTTCAAGTTGTTCCTCAAGGTCGGCAAGTCGCTGATCACGAGCGTCGAGCAACCCTCTCATGCGGTCAGCGATATCTCTCAATCGTTGACGTTCTTCTTCTAGAGCATTATTCGCAGCAACTTCCGCTTCATATTGTGCCGTTTGCTCATCAAGTTTGTTCTTGAGCGAGCGAACTTCGTCAGCAGTAACAGAGGTTAGTCCCGCGTCTGCGGCCTTTTCTAACGCATCTACCATTAGGCCCATTCTTCCTTCCATTTCAGAAATAACATCATCTTGAGATACACTTAGTTCTCGAAGTTGAGCAACTTCTTCATGGAGAGCATCTTGTTGCTCTTTGGAGAGTGATGTTGCTTGAGCATCTAGTTCCGCTCGACTGTCTGCTAGCAAACGCTCAAGATGGACGATTCGAGCATCCGCTTCCTTCAATTCTTCATCTGCTTGATGCAAACGTTGAATTTCAGGAGCGACTTCATCCTCTCGTTCAGCAAGATCGAGTTCTAGGACGCGGAGTCGTTGTTTGAGTGTTACAACTTCCTCGTTTCGCCGTCCTAATTCATCCCAAGCGATGAGGACTTCTTCGACGAGTTGCTCAATAGGATATCCTTTGAGCATGCCTTGAAGCGCAGCCCGGTCATTACCAGAGGATTGGCTATGGTTTGAGCCTGAATTTGCAGCGCCGAGCGTCATACAGTTACCTATCGAGACACAACCACTCTTGAACCTTCCCTGTCAAAT